>Ga0137397_10000405_pt1 | contig 29863 bp, 35 predicted proteins | sample czorhiz116metaG_FD_106658 | JGI IMG/M metagenome (GOLD analysis project Ga0137397, IMG submission 106658) | Vadose zone soil microbial communities from Angelo Coast Range Reserve, California, USA - czorhiz1.16 metaG | ecosystem: Environmental > Terrestrial > Soil > Vadose zone | place: USA... | reverse complement strand
ACTGAAACGCAAGGAACTGGAGGAAGCCAAAGCGAGGGAGGCTGCGCGTACAGATGTGCTCAAGTAAGTCCTGTTGCTCTTTTGTTTCTCTCCCCGAGGGAAAGACCTCCTTCTCCGCGCCTCGCATAGATGACTTATTTTATGTGGAGAATTTGTTTAGGGAGGAGCAGAAGAAGGTGAAGAAACGGAAGAAGTATGCCAAGGCTACCCTCTCCTTCGCCCTCGATGACGAAGCCGACGGCGCAGATGCCGACTCTGGATCTGCCACACCCGACGGCGGCGCGAACGACGAGAACCAAGTGCAGCGTAAAAAGTTTAGGAAGAATCCTGCCGTGGACACGTCTTTCTTGCCTGACCGTGAGCGCGAGGAGGCCGAGCGTCGCCAACGGGAGAAGTTACGGCAGGAATGGCTTAAGAGGCAAGAACAGATGAAACAGGAGGAGATTGAGATTACCTATTCCTACTGGGATGGAAGCGGCCACCGGAAGAGCGTAAAAGTGAGTCGAGTGACCTCACCGTTGCCAACTGGGTTAACAGCAGCTCATTTGTAGTGCAAGAAGGGCGATGACATCGCGACTTTTCTGGAGAAGTGTAGGCAGCAGTTTCCTGAACTCAGAGGGGTTAACGTCGACAATCTCATGTACATCAAGGTCGGTGAATTCCTTGCAACGCCTACATTGTCTCGCTGTGCTCACCATCCACTCGTAGGAGGATCTCATAATACCACACGTATGTATGTTGCATCATGCACTTGTGCGCGGCTCATCCCCGTCCGTCAGCATCACACATTTTACGACTTCATAATAAACAAAGCGCGCGGCAAGTCAGGACCGTTGTTTAATTTTGATGTTCATGACGATGTCCGGTTGCTCGCGGATGCAACTAGGGAGAAGGATGAATCGCACGCTGGCAAAGTCGTGGAACGCAGTTGGTATCAGCGCAACAAACATATCTTTCCGGCTTCGCGATGGGAGGTCAGTCTACTCCACTCATTTTAGTATCCACTCGCTGACTCACTACGCAATTTGTGTCGCACATCACATTTGGGTGTGGGTGGGTGGTTCAGGTGTTTGACCCGGAGAAAGATTATGGAAATTATACCATCGCTTAGGTTATGCGAGCCTGGTCACCGTCTAGCTCTTGTATCTTTTTACTCAATCTTCGAAAGAGAGACATATATCTCTCGTTTGCTTTTCTTTTTTTAAAATCCATTTTGGATTTCTGAGTCCGGATCATCGGTCCGCGTCCCAATCAGGTGCTCTGCTCTCACTGGGACAACCCACTCGACCTAAGGTCTTCTCTTGTGCAATCTAACTCTTCACGACCTCTCAGGTATCATCATGTCCGGCACCGGCCCACGAGAATCGATCTTCCCAACGCGGATGGCGCTCACGAACACCAAAGCCCGTCTTAAAGGCGCACAGACGGGCCACTCGCTCCTCGCCAAAAAGCGCGACGCACTGACGACGCGATTCCGCGCCATCCTTCGTAAAGTGGACGAAGTGAGCCGTCCTCGTCTCTAGGTAAAAATCTAATGTGAAATCGACGTGAAACAAAAAAAGGCAAAGCGGAAGATGGGAAGGGTGATGCAGCTCGCTTCGTTCTCGCTCGCCGAGGTCACGTACGCCACGGGCGACATCGCATATCTGGTGCATCAGCAGGCCAAGTCCGCATCTTTCAAGGTCAGGGCGAAGCAGGAGAACGTTTCGGGCGTCGTACTGCCCGCGTTCGAGGTCGATCGCGTCCCCGGTACTGGTACGCTTTCACCTTCGTCTCCCCCAATCCCGTCTACGGTCCATCGCCTAACTGCAAAACCGCTTTTTTTTTTCGAACTCAGACTTTAACCTGACTGGCCTTGGGAGAGGTGGTCAGCAGGTGTTGCGATCGAAGGAGGTGTACGCCAAGGCGGTCGAGACGCTCGTCGAGCTCGCGTCGCTCCAGACCGCATTCATGATCCTCGACGAGGTCATCCGTGCGACGAATCGCCGGGTGAACGCCATCGAGCATGTCGTCATTCCCCGCCTCGACAACACGATCAAGTACATCGTGAGCGAGCTTGATGAGATGGATCGTGAAGAGTTCTTCCGGTGCGTCTGTGTTCTCTATACAAGCCATCAACGCTAAAGATGCTCGCCGATGATAGACTCAAGAAGGTACAAGGAAAGAAGAAACGAGACGCCGAGGCAGCAGAAGCGAAGCGAATAGCCGAGCTTGCAGCGCAGGATCTCGAATCCGGCCCTGCAGCCCATGCAGAGCCGCCCGCTGATACGTCCGCAGAGGACGAGATAACAGGCGTTGACCTTCTCAGCAGCAAGGATGATGATGTTATCTTCTGATTGTATTTTTATCACTCGCTTTACCGTCCCGCTGCACGATCATACATAACAATGACCGGGACGTCAATACACCTGTTACCCTCGAGCTCGGGGCTTGGCCTATGAAGTATATCATGGACAACGCATAAGTACATGAGGGTGCTTTTGGAGTAATCATGCGAGAAGACAAGACAGAACAATCCGACCGTTCATGAGGTCATCCCTGTAAGAAATGTTAGCTAGAAGCATAAATATAGAGGATTAAACACCGACATCGACAACAATATCGTCAGATGATTTCGCTGTCTTGGTGCGATACTTCCTGTCAAGTATTGCTCGCCTATGGGGAGTCCTTAGAAACCGAACTTCTAATGCATGCAGTGGGAGCGCAGCTCACCGGTCCTTGTCTAGCTTGATGTTAATAATGACAACGTTGCTGGGGTGAACGCCGATGGGCACGCTTGACCCGTTCGCCTTGTCCCGCTGGACACGGTCGACATGAATGACCCATTTCTTGCGGTACACCTGCGTGACTTTGCCATCACGCCCCTTGTATTTCCCTCGGACAATCCGTACTTCATCATCCTTTCGTACAGGAAGTGTCCGTGTCTAGCATACAGCCAGTTATCGGCGTATGAGCCCACTGAAGAGAACAAGACGCACGCGGTATTTGCTGCGCAACTCTTTCGATAGCGACGAAGACATAATCTTGCGGCGAATCGAGGAGGGCGCAGAGAAATGAAACTTGCGCGACTTGCGCCGGGAGGAAGAGACGTCTGTAAAATATGCGGAATCAGTACTCCCATCTAGAACTACAGGTGTCCATGCCCAGCATATCAAGACCGCATCTGCATAGAGAACCGACAATCCACCTCAATTTCTCAACATCAAGCACATATAGGCTCCACCACCACAAGCATAATTCACACCTGCAGCAAGAAAGGGTAGAAACTAACCAGGGTTGCGCTTCATTTTGATCTTGAGGACGTTGTTGACGGCGACGGCGGAAAACTGGGTTCAGAAACGTGAAAGATTCCGTATTTGGGTGTTGATCACGTGCTTCTTGCCGTTTTGGGTCAATTTCGCACCAACAATCGTGTCGCTTCATGACAGCGACATGTCGGACGGTAGAGCACCAAAATCTCTGAGGCTCAAATTCAAGGGAGAAAAATCCAAAAAGAAGCGCAAGCATGACGAGGATGATGACGGAGAGGGTACAAATTCGTCCCGCCGTCGGCGCAACGATGCTCAGGACGATGGGAGTCCTGAACAGTGGGTACGACCTGACCAGGCCACAGAACTACGCGGCCCCACGTTTATCTTCCACCCATCCGACCCTTTACCCATCTGCATCTCCTTTGACGCGACGCGGAATCGTATTGCGTTACACCCCCTCGAGAAACTTGGGGACGGCGAAACTATCCTTGATCGGACACCTTCCGAGGTCTCTCAAGTTTGGGTCACGACGCGTGTCGCAGGGGCGGGCACCATCAACTTGCGTACGGGGACAGGAGAGGGCAAGTTCCTCTCATGCGACAAGCACGGGCTCGTCGCGGCCGATTCCGAGGCGCGTGGTCCTCAGGAGGAATGGACACCCGTCATCCTGGAGGGCGGGATGGTCGCATTCATGAATGTATACGACAAATACCTCGGTGTCGACGAAGTGGCTGGCGGGCAGCTAGTGCTCCGTGGCGATAGCGATACCGCAGGATTTCAAGAGAGGTTCTATGTCAAGATTCAGAACAAGTACAAACAGGAGGCTCACGAAGAGGCGAGGAAGAAGGGTGGAGCATTGGACCAACCGTCAATGGATGAAAAGGGTACCAAGTGGGTCCTTGAATTTGTCCACCCTCCAGTCTTGTCTCATCTTGCCGTTCTAGTGCCACTTACCAAGCTTGGGGTGCAGGAAGGTCTGTTGTTTCAAACGGTGATAAAAAAGAGGTGAGAGGGCCTCGCGATCGCTGAAGTGCCTACTGTTGACGATTTTAACCAAAGCTAAAGCGTGCACGCAAGCAAGGTCGTCTAGCAGAAGCTCTTCTAGATCGCCGCTCGAAATTGAAAAGGTTCGCGCCCTTCCAGTTCACCCGCTCAAAAATCTGACTGAATGTTCTCCACCCAGCGACCGATTCTGCTAGATTTCATACTATGGCCATTGCGATATGCTGTATCTCTATCTCTCCGATTTCGTCGTGCCACAGTTTACTCCATCCCATCGTGGTCGAGAACCAGACTAGGGAATGAAGCTCCTTTCGTACACTTCTCTCACTTCGGCGTGTTCACACCGTTAAGGCCCAAGGCCGTCCTACTCGGGCGGCATTGCACACCCCCTTCTCTTTGGCCGGTGGTTCTAGGTGTTGCAGCGGGAGATCTCTCTAATTGGAGGTGGCTGCCTTAACTAAAGATGGGACGTCCCGGTAGAGGGAGTTCGCCATGCGAGGTCTTCCCAGGAGAGAAACGCTGTAACTATCCAGTTGGTGTCGTCAACGTACTAAACGACGATGGGCTACTTTCTGACATGTCCAACTACCCACATGGCTGATTCCCGTGAGTCTTCGAGTGACCTCCACCCCATCATGCATTTAAACTCGCTGCTGAAGATACTGAGACCTCTCATTGAGCTATTGATGGGGGGGATGCATAAGAAATTGGGCGAACTGCTGTTGACCAACTGTTTCTTGGTTATTAAAACGAGCAACATCGCCCGTGTATGAATGCCGTATGTCGATACCGCAACGCCATCCACTGCCGCGAACCTACTCCTTAGTATTATTTCATTTGGTATGTATGTCACGACCCGAGCAGAATCACTGTTGGATCTAATAATGCTATAATAGAGCATACCAAAGTTCAGCACCACGTGTTATCAGCCGTGGCGAGATCACTGATATTAAGCCACACCCCTTTACCGGCTGTTTCCTGATAGCATGGGAGATACCGCGCATCATAACTGACGTAGAGTATCTAGTCCGGATATCGATTGAATTGCATTCCTAGGCGTCTGTCGCGACAGGGATGATAGGACGACCATTCCGACCACGGCTTCACTTCACAGCTTGACGCGCAGGCTGGCATCAAAATCAAAATACTCGATAAGACTCCACGAGGCTATCCGCTATTGGTACTGTGCCTCTTGGCCGCGGATCTGATGGCCAACACGCTTTGGACATCACGTCGTGTTATTTGAGGTAATGGATTCTATTCTATGCATCATTTCACGCACACCGTGAATGGTCCACAGGGCGCGTGGTCTGTGTGTGGCGTTCCCTACTGTCTGGTGTGCGTCGCCCGCATGCTGTCTGATGCCGATGTATGGAAGTGCTAAAATGCATTTTAATCGATACAAGACTTTCTTGACAAGGCACTGGCTCGGCCCTAGGCTTGGGGCATCTACATACGACAACCAACCCTGCGGCCTTTGTACTACCGTATAGTCTGCGCTTCGTGTCTCGTCAAGGATGCCAATGGCACGAGGGGCGGAGGTTTCCATCCCCTTTGCTGTGCTTGGCACCGTACGTAGTCGAAAGAACCATGCCTTGCCCGCAGCGTCATAACAACACGCCTCTGCCGTCAGGAATAACTGTCACGTCCGGGTTCCCAAGACGCTTCGTTTCCTGGCGCAAATCCACACAAACTTTACCACAGAGTCCATGCTCATCAGTGTCGCCACGTTGTTGGTTATGTCACGGCACATCAGGGGTCTGAAGGCTTCCCACGGCAGCGCTCCGAAGTCGAAGTGATGGCAGGCATACAAAGTTCCGTGACCTTTCATCGCTACACTCCTCGGTTCCTCGGCCACTCTCACTATTACCTCCGAGCTCATAGATCATGTCTCTGTCGACCGAAAATAGTCCTGGCACGTGGGATGGAACGAGGGGTGTGGGCCAATCCAACTCGAGCGCTCATTCAACAATCACAGATCCCCTAAGTGGGCTTCGATTCTTCTCGGGGAGAAGCCGTCCAATCGACTTGGTCGATGTTCTCAAATGGAGTAGACGCCGTCTACTCCAGATTGGCCATTCAGTGGAAATCAAAACACGCTCCGGAGTGATACGGCTTGTCTCCTGCATTTCATCAGCGGAAATGGTCCTTCAAAAAAGAAAGGATAACGTAAAGCTGCCCACCATTGCCAGTGCTCTGGTGCTCCGGCCTTTGATGCGCCGGGGCTTAGGAGTACGAACACATTGTCGGGACTTGGCTCCGTCCGTAGAAAGTCTATGATATAGAAACGCGCTTTCACGTTCACAGGGGTACCTCCGAGTTACAGAAAACTTCGCGTCCGGGATGTAGCGCAAGCTCGTCGGGTGGATCTAGACCGACCCAGCGCCGTGCCAATCCGTTAAGCATGCCTTCTGCCTCTGCCTCCCAAGTTCTCATAGGAGCCCCGTCAAGGTGAACTTATCTGGGAGTGGACATGGTTAGGCAAGGGAGTCAGGTTCCAAGGAGTGGCAAGGCAGTGCACGCCGTTGCTCATGGAAAACACACCCGTCTTCAAAACCTCCGGCACGTGCCTCGTGTTATAATAAAGTTCATGGTAGCAACCACGGTACGGAATGTATGCGTTAGGCTAGTTCTTCTCACGTCACTGGCCATCTCAATTGAAGATAAAGATAATTGAAACCGCTGTGACGAGAGATAGGTGCACAGAGACATTCCAGTGCCGAGTTGATTCTTTGGTCGGCCATGACCATATCATTACCATGACACCGCATTCCAGCCATCGTTGAGGGCTTAGATAGATAGAAGGTTCCCGACTAGCTCTTCTGCTCGTGTGCCTCTTCCCTTCCGCATGATGGAAATTCAACCATGCGCAGTACTACAGCACCACCCACAACTGCTCAGCGTCGCCGAGGTTCCGCCGATGAACGCTCTGCATGTGCGCCCTCCGCCGGCTATGGAGAGGTGCCACAGCCAGGAGCTCAGAATAATTAATGGGTTTCCCCTTTCGTGGCTACACTACAACCATAAAAAAAGCGACGGCGGTGATGATCAAGTCCCAGCGTCGGGGCATTGGGGTTCACCAATCTCAACTGGCGTACCAGGGGTTTCGTGGTCATGGTGAATAATTACCACAGCTGAAGGTTTCTGTAGTCGACGCCGCCTTCCCGAAACTCAGCTTCTTGGAGGCGAATTCAAGTTGAAGCTTGAAGCATCGGAGGCGCGGTTTGTATGCCGACAATTTTCTGCGGCGCATCTGCCTAGGGTTTTTACGGTTCGCGCATATCACTTCTTTCTGATGCTCAATGCGCATGATGGCTACGACCCATGCCATCACGGCCTTTGTCGTAACCGTTGTCAGGCGGCCATGCGCGATGCAATTCCGTATTAATATTGCTAAGGGCGGATGGGGGGGTTTGCGCCAGGGCGCTGTTATCCGGGTGAGCATCATGCGCCAACTTGGCGTGTTGTGCTCTCGCCGAGAGCCAGTACTGGCTTCCTTCTATCCGCCGACCCGCCGATAAGCTTTCTCGTAAATTTTTCTCTCAACACCTCCGAGGCTTTTCGAGTGCCCCCGTGTCTACACGTTCAGCCTCTGGTAACGGCATGAGGTTACTCCGTGACCCGACTAGGACGGCGCATAACGGATACCATAGTTGATCGTTAGATATTTGGGCTGAGAGTGAGTCTGCATTGTGAGCGGTGAGCAGATCCACGCCTCGATACGACAGCCAGCCTCATATGTGGGACCCAAGAAAGTCTTGATGATATGGATATTCAGCCGGCAAGTCGAGAAAAGAAACTTGAAAAAAAACAGACTGTTCAACCCGCCTCTCGTGCCTGCAACTCGCATCTCGGCTTTTTGACTGAAATGAAATTTCTGTTCGAAAAGGCCCAGAAGGTCACATCAGTATTCGTTACGGTGGCCTGAAGCTATTATCCCCCTGCGTGGGCGGCCGTATATGGCCGTATATGGCCAGATGATGACCACACGTTCACACGTCCAAATACCGTCCAAACACGACCAAAGTCTGTCGCCGAACTGTGCGGTGTCGTCAGGAAACAAGGACGTTCGACGCATACACTTGGGCCAGCGGTGTGCTGACCATTCCACCCAGCCTTCAGCAAACGCTATTACCTCTACTCTCAGCTTTGACTTGAAAAGATGGGTCGACTCGCGGAGATGCAGCGCAAGCTCTTGGAGGTATGAGTGTCGCCCTAGTGGAACGAAGTTCCCCACGCGCTGACGCGACTCACATCCCACGTAGCAAATGATGGGTCCTGAAGCCATGGGTATCGCGACTGTGAATCTATCTTGGCCGGACGAGAAAGTGTGCCGCAACTTCCTATGCGGAACTTGCCCACACACGCTGTTCACCAACACGGTGCGGGTCTCCTTTTCTGTGATCCCATACCACATACTAATACTTGGTTTTTTTGTCTGGTTGTGTGATTCTTTGTACTAGAAAATGGACCTCGGTGCATGTCCCAAGTCACATACTGAGCGGTTGAAGACAGAGTTCCTTACAGCCCGAGAGGCTAACCCCATCGACCCAATCTTTGCCAAATTTCAGACAGAATACGAGAACAACATCTTTGCTTTTGTAGATGAGTGTGACCGCCGTATTCGGACTGCGCAGAGACGTCTAGAAAAAACGCCAGAGGAAAACGCGAAGACAACTAACCTGGTTTGTATAGTGCTTCCTTTGACACATTACCTTCGGAGAGTGATGGCGTCATGGCCTTGCAGATGCGTGAGATTGGTGAAATTGAGCTAGCAATTCAGGGAGGAACGGAGAAAATTGAGACACTCGGTATGTCGCTTGTGACCCTTTTGATATTTGTAGATGTTGAGTTGGCGCAGGCGAGCAAGGGAAGGTGGAAGAGTCTATGAAGGAGATGCAAGCTATCGAGGCACTGAAAAGCGAGAAAGCGGAGAAAGAGGTGCGCAGATGAACGCCGTGCCCATTCATACTCTCACACTGACCATGCGCATTCTTCTTCCAGCGTGATCTCCAGCAACTTACGGACACGTCTGGTGCATCCGGACACCAAAAATTGCGCGTTTGCGATGTCTGTGGCGCATACTTGTCCGTTCTTGACTCTGACCGCCGATTGGCGGACCATTTCGGAGGAAAAGTGAGATTCCCAATGTGTCTGGTTATCCCTGTGTACTCAACATTTGACACAGATGCATCTGGGCTATCATGAATTGAGGAACATGCTGACGAAATTCAGAGAGGATAGGGAGAAGCGAAAAACCCAAGTAGCACCTCCGCCTGTTCCCAGTAGTGGCGGCGGCGGCGGCGCTGGGCGTGGTGGCGAGCATCGCTCTTCCCGCGACGATCATCGGGACCGTGACCGAGACCGAGAGCGCGATCGTGGTTACTCAGAGCGACATGCTTCGTCGCGTTATGAGTACGTTAATTGGTATATTTTTTTCGGATCGTCCTTGCTCATAAAGATCCGCAGTGATCGTCGCCGGGATCGCTCGAGGTCACCAAGAAGGCGGTATTGAGGCGGATATGGCTGCCAATGGTTGTCCGGTTGTGTGTGCAAGCAAGCGGATCTTATTTCTTGTTATTGATGTTGTGTAGTTGACTTCTGCCACTGCTCGGTGGGTTACATTCAGTGGTAATTGACTGGGATAAGTCCACGCGACTGGACTGAGGTAATATGATGCGCAGCAAGCCATTGCCTCGGGGTGAGGGAATGGTTGATCGTTGCTAGAGAGCAGGCGGTCAGACATGCGGGAGCTAGCCCGATCTGAGTCTAGTGATCTGATCTAGTCCAGCGAGGTGAAAGTGAAGGAATGCATGCAATCAAGAGCAATTAAAACGCAGTTTTCCGACCAAGTCACGATCTTTGAACCGAACCAAGTCTAGGAGATTACGTGAAAGGCCATTTAACCTTTTAACCATCGAAATTGAATAATTTGAATATATATATATAATATAATTACTAGGGGGATTCGGGGGGCTGGTCGTGAGTGAATTTAGCCAGGACAAGGGCAGGCGATGCTGGCGATGGCGATGGCCAACCAAGGCGGGCACTGCACACGTTAACGTGATAATAGGACCGCAGAGTAGAGCAGAACAACTGTCTAACCACACCTTATCATCCCCAGCGCCTGATCCACAAATTTTCTTTACTTTCCCACCAGTAGCAGCGCTACCGTAGTGTATGTAGTGCAGTGTTAAGCCAGGCGACAACCGAGATATTACCATTACTTACCATTCGCGTCCTCGCCTCGGTGATTTTATCCGTCTCCCACTTCCCCGTTCGTCCTTTCCTCTTCTCCGTCGTCCTTTCATCTCGTTCTCTCGCTCGTTCGCTTACTTCTCTTTTCTCGCTCTCGCTCTCTGTCATCCCCCCACTTTCCTGTTTCATCTTCCACCTCTTATCCTCGTCTCTTCCTCCCTCCTCCCAAACTGAAGTCCCACTCCCACCAAGCTCACGTTCATTATTACTACCGTTCCGGTACTGAACCCATTCGCATAAGGGCCACGGCTCGCTTCCTCACCTAGTTGTCCATCGTCCCTCCTTTCCTCTATGGACCTTCTCGTGCAGGATGGTCCTTTCGATGGACAGTATCAACATTTGACTGTCGAGCCTCTCGAGCCTCCCCTTCAGTCATCTGAACCCATTCCGTCCATCTCCCCCGTCGTCGGCCGTCCCTTAGCCGACACCCTTCCCGTCACGCCCTTCCCGGATACGATCAGCCCGGAGGTCACGCTCTCCGATCCCCGACACATGGACATTTCTCCAACAGAGGCCCATCAGCCTCCCGTTCACCACGACGCCGTGTCGGCCCCGGCATCTATCACCGCGTTTCAGCCCCAGTTACGTGAGTCCTTCGCACCTGAGCATCCCTTTGACGTCCCGAGACCCGCACAATCCTCTCCGGCTGCGACCTCCGTCTCCAGCTTCGCATCGCACTCATCGTCCCCGGCTATCCCGGGCCTGAATCCCGCCTATTCTGCCGTCCCCCCATCGTCCATCGCGTCAGCTATGGACAGCATGGGCCTCGCCGGACGCAGCCGTTCTGGCTCGGCTGCTTCTCCTGGTCGTTTCATTGGCGGCGGCTCGGACCTTACCTTCCCTTCGGTCCCAACCACCGGCACTCCGACATCGAATCAGGGATCGGGTTATCGCCTCGCCCCATCCGAATACGATGTTAGCCCACCAACGGAAGAAGAAGCTGGCCCCGATATGGCTGGCCCACACATGATGGTTGTCGATGACGTCCTAAAAAAGTGTGTGTTGAGATTTCTCGCCGTCTTCCACCGTTTTTTTACCACTAGACGTGCAGCATCATGCACACCGCGAATCAAGCACGTGTTGATTGCAGTGTTGGACAAACTGCTCATGCCGGTGTCAGAATCGATCAGCTGAAGAAGGCCATCGCACTCGTCTCCGAATTGATCGCCGCCACGAGGTTGGCTGATGGTGCCAGCCCACCGAGTGATAAACCTTCACCTCCTGGCGCTCGTGCTTCTCCACCAAACCTCTTCAAGTCTGGAGCTGGCCCATCTTTCGCTCCTCTCTTTCCCGGCGGTGATTCCAAGCCCCAGGATGGTAGTGGCCCTCCCGATTTTGAGTCGAGGAAACGGTGTGCATCTTCGATGACGGAGGACGATAGGGTACCTAAAGCATTGAAAATGGAACCGTTAGATGATACTTCGCAGTCCCCCCTCTCGTCCTTTCCCTTTTCTTCCGTCGTTGCCTCCGGTCCTGCAGGTGTCGCCAACTCTCATCCATTCTCTTCAAATCCTCCTTCCAGTCCTCCATCACGCCCCGCGAGCTCAGCCGGCGTGCCGTTACACCCACAATTAAATATGTATCAACGGCCATTACCTTCTTCAATTTCCCTCAATTTCCCCCCTTCACTCAACGTAGCAGCTGCTAATGGACGTGCTTCTTCCGACTTTACACCCCCAGCATCTGCCTCTCATCAGCCTGTCTCTGGTCATGTGGCATCGTTTGGTCATTCTCCAGAATTGTGGGGCGAGCATCCAGGCCCCTTTGCACCATCTCATCGGCATACTCTATCGGGCAGTCGTCTTAACGGGGATGTAGAGATGAAAAATGTTATCATCGGTGGCCCTCCTGCGTTCGCTTCGCCTGCCGCGGGATTTCCTTCGTTACCAGCTACCGCCCCTCTTACATCACCACCAGCAGCAACCGTGGCGCCTTCGTTACTGCAAAATGGTCCCCGTGGGTCCCGTTCCAACTCACTATCAAACCCCCCGACTGGCGACCCATTTGCGTTTGGCGTGCCGGTTTCTGAGGCGACAATCGATGAACGGGCAGAGTGGGTGAATGCGTCTCGGCCGGATACAGGGTTCTCGCGTTCCCATAGCCCTGTCTCGTCTCCCGATGACGACGATGATTCCGAACCGGGCTCACCTAGTCATTCGCGTTATCGTGCGCGGAATGGTAGCGTTGGGGAAGGAAACCACCCGTTCTCACGTCCGCTTCCTCGCAGGGTGCTTGTGAATCGCACCTCGACGGACAACTTTAACTCGGGTATTGGTAACGGCAGCAGCAATCACAGCAATGAAGTCCCCCAAGAGTATCGTGCGGAAGTGGATCGCATTTTCTTCGACTTTTTGACCAAAATATGCTCCAACTGTCTGTATATGCTTTAGTTGATTTGCTACGACTGCTAACCATATGTTCTTCTCCGAACAGTGGAAGCCACCGATGCAAAAGGGGAGCCAATACATCAAACACTCATGGCGAAGAAGATGCAGCGCTTAGACGAGTCACCTGATTTCCGACCTTTCAAGTTCCGCATCCAGGCATTTACGAACGCCTTCCTGGAGGAGGTCCGTCGTGTTGCGCGCCCCGCGGGGTGATCTTTCAAATTTCGTGCCTTACTTCTCTTCATTTAGCTTGCCCGGCAAGGATATCCTGAGGATAAAATACCCATGAAAAAGGTTTGCAAAAGGCCGCGCATGATCCGGACGATAATCTGATCAAGCACGTGTCCCAGATTCGGAACTACCTTTGGAACTCCCCTTACATCTCGCGCTTTAACGAAGATGGAAAGAAGGCAAAGTCAAAGGGGAACCACATTTGGAACATCGAAGCGAGAAAGACCGGCGATGGTGGATGGACATTCCGTGCTTTCCAGCGCCGTTTGGCTGGCGTCCCACCTGGCGTAGCGTACGTGGGTCTTCGTTGGACATGGACTCCACGTATATGGGACCCGCAAGCATCCAGAAACAATCTGCACGTTACTTATACCTCCCCATCATTGCCGTCCTGGCTTTCGTGGCACGAAGACCAATACCTGACGGGTATACCCACACCAGATGCACAGAGCTGCGATGTCACCGTAGAGGCTCGGGTAAGTCCGAGCTGCGTAGACCGGCAACTTTTCGCTGATTATCACTCCTCTAGTTCATGCAAGACAGGAAGGAGGAATTCCTCTCCCAAACTGTGCACATTACCATCGCACCGGTGGCGAACGTAGACTCGTCATTCTCTAGTACGTCAAGACGCCCATCGTTTGTTGGTGAGGGTCCCCGCAGGTTGGCGAATGACTCTGCTGTCTCGCAGACGTCCCCCTCACGGTGAGTCCATTCTCTAATCTTATAGAATTCCGGCCTCCCATACAAAGGCTTGCAGGCCGCCATTAATACGGCAACCAACGTCGACGCTCCCACCCCCTCCACCACAACCAGTGCCATCGCAAGACGCACAGGTGATCCAGGTGCTGACAACTGCCGCGCAACGGGTTGCGCAGGAGGCACAGTCACAGGTCGTTGCTGCTGGGGCGCCTAGCGAACCGGGACATGAATTGCAGGCCCTGGCGAAGCAACAACATGTGCTCACAGTGACCGCTCAAGCTGTAGACGATACCGTCTTCTCACAGGGCAGCGCCATAACGCAACCATCGAGTGTCCTGGCTGCCGCTGCTCAGCAAGTCGTCTTACAGGCTGCTCGCCAGGTGGCCGCGGACCGTTCTGCCGTCGCCGCCGCCCAGATGTCTGCGGGGCTTCCACCACCGCCAGTGGGCGCAGGTTCTCAGGTGACCGTCAATGAGGTGTCTGTCGCGACACAGTCTGCGGTCGCGCAAGCCGTTGAGCTTACCGGGCCCCTATCGAGCGAAGTCGACGTGCTCATGACCGCAAGCTCGCTGCTCCACGCTCAACAGGTGCAGACACAGGCTCAAGTGCAGGCGCAAGCGCCGCCAGCTTCCGTCCCCGTCGCAATGCGTCACCACGGATCATTCAGCGGGGTCTCTCCCATGCCAGTCGCTCTATCGCATCCTCCGGAAGGAAATCTTATTGCTCAGGTGCCACCAGCCTCGAACGTGGACCTAGTGTATCCTCAGCACTAATAGACTCTGACTTACCCCCCACCCCACCCGTTCCTTTGTTGTACGGTTATAGTTCTTCCTTTGGTTCCTTTTCTGTCGTCTCCTTTCCTATCTTTTCGTGTGATCTGTTGTACACTAATATAGTAGGAGGGTTGTAAAGTCGCCGCAGTCAAATTTTTCCTCCCCCTCTCTCCCCTTCATTCGTCCCCCCGTGGTTGTTGCATTTTCGTGCTAGCATTTATGCAATAATAGAAAATATGTCGTTGTGTGGGCGATCCTGTCATTATATTTCAGAAGCAGGTGGTTACCGGTTGTGTATCATGATAGAAGAAAAAAAAGCTGTATGTTCCAGTCGATTCCACGATTCCCTCCGATCACCGCGATTATAAGAATTGGTCAATCTTGCCTTTTCTAGGTTATCTCTCCTGACCTGCATATGAGGCCCTGCGTCCCGGAGAGTACAGCATTACATGCGTCACGATAAGTCAAACTTGGGAGGCGCCGACCGGGGTCCTCGGAAGTGAAACCGTGACGAAAAGCGATAAGTAGAGTGCCTGGGGCAAAAACATTACTGCCTTGTTTTTTTACTTCTAACATCCGTTTGAGTGCTAGCGCGCCCTTGCTTGGGTACTCAACGTACGTACCCGTGACTACTTGTACGTAGCCAGCCACAAGATTTTTCCATCTCTTACATGTTCATGCTCCGTAAAGATAAAATACGTGTGTGTGCCTTTCCGTTTTTTTTTTTTGATTCATCATCATCGGGCAGAACGGATCACTCGATCAACACCTGGATGGAGACATCAGGCTCGGACATGTGCGGCGTGGACCCAATTGGACAGCCTGAGACGGTTATTTACAGAACCGTCGAGCAAGCAATGCGATCAGATGATGACAATGACGACGACGACGACGACAAGGCACAATTACAGTAATATCATGATAAATGCATCCGAGTCGAGGCACGGATTTCGTATTCTCGAAAGATTTCCACAAAACGGCACAAACCTAGGACCGTGATGACGACCGGACGTCGACGTCCCTGTGCATTCTCACTTTCACTTTCAAAATCAACATCAAAATCAAACCCAAATTTCAAATTAAAATTATCGTTTGTGTTTTATTTTTGTTCGTTTTGGTTTGGAGGGGGGGGATGGTGTACAACAGCACATCATATATATAGATCGTATGCGTTCGTTTGAGGAATGGACCTAGGTCAGGAAGTACGTCGGATGTTTCCGTCTGTTACAGACCTACGCCGCATCTCGTGGAACCCGAGACGGCTCGCATACGTTTGTACAGTGTTTGATTCGGATGTGATCGGAGGGTATGGAAAGGCGACGACGGTCCACGATAAACCTCCAGCCAAGAAAAGAATAAAGACAGGGGACAGGGACAGAGACAGAGACAGACAAAGGGGAAGGGGTGAACAAAATGGAAATCGACTCCCGAGGGCGATTGCGATTGGTTTGTCACGAGGAATCACAGAGGTCCCTCGCATATCTGGCAGGCGGTCGCCGAAGACGGGTTCGCGAACGTGCACATCCGACATGGCTTGGTCGCTACGTCTACCGGAGCCGGGGAAGACGTCGCGGTGCGATCGCTCATCGTGTCGTCCGGCAACGACTCGGACGTCCACCCGCGGCCGAGCAACGTCCCACTAAATCCGCCACCGTCCGCCTCGCGCCGCTGGTACGGCGTTTCCGTGTCCGTCTCGAGAAGTTCCTCGTTCTCCTCTTCCTCGCGCAGATCGAGGACGTCATTGGCCAGGATGCTCAACGCGGCCACGCTCGCGCTGCTGTCCGCCAGCTCATGACCCTGATAAAACAATCGCTGACAGATGGTCGGGATGTCGAACTCCTCTTGCAACTACCAAGATGAGCACGATAAAGATATAGCCTTGCTTGTGCTAAGCATGACATACCAGAAGCTTAATGTCCTTGACAGACATCTGTTTCGAGATCCCTATTCGCCGTACCCTCCGTTTCACCGTGCGAATCCGTTTCGACTGTCGTTGAGGCTCCGCGTTTCGTGTTCGGTATGTGAGGATGCTCGTCTGGCGGTTGTCTACCATGACTGGACCCGGAATCTTGGTGTAGGTTTCTGGCGTGGGGTCTGGATCATCGCCACCCAAGACGCGGATCGTAATTTCCGTCAGATCATAGTCCGTTTTCCTATAAAGGCTTTCAATAGCACGCAGGCCACGGACGTGAAAGTACCAACCGCTTGATTCGACACTCTTCGCACAGCGGCGGATCATGAATGAACTTCGAACTTATGATACCTCCATCGGCGACATGTTGGTTTTCTACTGTTATCAGTGGGGATGCATCATAACTATTTGGGCAAGAATTGAGTATTGGCCTTGAAACATACGTATCTTCACGTACAGTTCCTCCAAGACAGCCCAGTCTGGGCTGCGGACAAGGCAGACCGAGCGGTCTAGATCTCCTGCATTTAGATCAAGGGCCAATAGGCCGTGATCGCACAAGAACTGAGAGTTATCCAAGCAAGCAGGGCGTGGATGGTGTCCAGGCCGGAGGATCCAAAGCTTCCATTCGCGCACGAAACTTGCAGGGACGAGAGCGCAAGCCACGTTTTCAAGAAGCGCTGTGTTTCCGTTCAGCGCATTCTCTTGCATATGTTTGAGTCTCGCCTGCCCTTGGGGTCAGCAACTGATGCATGTAACCATAAAACAATCGGTGGTCCACCTTTTCTTCTTCCGCCTTCTTGCGTAGCTCCCTTTTATCCTCGCGGGAGGTCTCTGCAAGATCGAAACATACAGTACATGGTCCGACAGCATCAGACAAGGTGACCCATGATGGAAAGAGTGTCTTGAGCAGTGCGAAAGCCTAGGAACCATAAAAACACTGCCCGAGCGTAAGGATGATTCGCGCACCCTCTGCGAAATGCGTGTTCGGGCAGAAATGTTGAGCGCCAAACCATTATGTTCGCACATGACGTGATCTCGGAAGACTTGAGAGTCCGGAGCAGGGTCATTTTGAGACGGCACGTGCATCTTTGGCTTCGGTTGTCTCCAATCTACATCAAGATCAAGATTCTGTTCGCCTGAACAGAAGAACGACATTCACCCCTCAGCCAGTGCCTCGAGACCCAATAGCCAATAGAATCCGCCTCGTTCAAAACGGCATCGAACTGAGCAACATGCCTCGGGTGTTGATACTGGTATAACTTCTCTAGATGGTATGGGCTCATGTTACCTCGATTCTAAATCAGAGGGTGATGAACCCACCAAGGAAGGTATCTTCAACACATATACGACAGATGTCTGTCGGCTCCAGTGTTGGATCGAACGATGCACCAGATGCCAGTATGAACGATTCGTAGGTAGCCTATATGATGCTGGGCATCAATGAGAGATAATATGACTTTGCGGATAGGACGAACGCGATCAATTCGCTTCATATGTGGGGCTTTTCCTGGATCAAGTCTGCCATGGGGACATAATATTTCCTCAACGGAGATACCCCCTTCCATGAAAGAAGCTGGTTTCCCCACAGAGGTTTCGCTACCATTGCTTTCCAGACCATTCAAATTCGTCTGACCATTGCTTGAACATCCGGCGTGATCGACATGATCAACTAAACCTTCAGTTCGTTTGTCAAACGGTCGAGAGAGAAATGTGTTCAAAGCTTGCTGGCTGACTACAAGCGAGGGCTGGCACAAGGGTGAAAAAAAATAAACAAAGGAAAGAACACCTTCAACTTACCCGGTCACAAGATGAGACATTCCAAGACCGATAGATGTCCTGCATTTTTGACCGGAGTTCAAGAAATTCGGTTTTAAGCTTCTCTCGTCTAAGGTGGGTTTGTCAGCATCTCCAATACAAGTTGGACCCCTGGTATTTACCTTGTGGCGAAGGTACCGCAGGCATCAGCGTGGTTCTGATTCATGCGAAGTACGACGTCGAGGGCACGCTGCGGGGGCGGTTGAATCTTCGGTGGTCCCCCGGGTGTGTTTCCACGGCGCATGTATACGAGCATATATGCATCTCTTGATGCCTGGCGTCTGGAAACCAATTCATAAATTATTGACCATCACTCCAAACCAGGGAGTCGCACCCAGCTGACGATGGGGGTTGTATCCTGGTACAACTGTGAGCACGATCAGACGGTCCGTGAGCTCTGGGCATACTCTGTTATCTCGTCATCGCTGCTGTCCTCGACACGTCGACGCTTCTTAGGGGGCTTAGGTCTCCTATTTATCAGACATGAGGAATGCGTAGTCAGGGCAATAGGTAGACGCACGATTTGCCTTTATCGCCCGTAGGAGGTTCGGATCCTGGAGGCTTCATTCTTGAAACGACTTCATCATTGAAAGTGAACCAGGAATCGTGCCTATTAGAGCTCAGTGCACCGCCGCTTTCGTTTGGTCAGGGAACCTACGTGGCATCAAACACCATGGCTTCGTAGTGACCATGGTATGCACTGGAACCCTTATGGATGAGGACGCCTTTAAGTTCATAGATGTTTTCTCCGTTGGTTGAGTCCTGATTACGAAGAAATCTGTTCATATCAAGCACGACAGGAAATGAGATATTATGTTTTCTCTTCTTCCGTTCCAGGGTAGTGACATCGAAGACAAAGCGAAGCAGCGAGAAGTGGAGAACAGGGGGAAGCTTTTGGAGGATGAGCTGTCGAGTTGCATCTTCCAGCGACTGGCATTTGGAACACCGGTATCTGGTGAAGGATTCAGCGGGATCAAATTAAATGAGCTAGCAGAAAACCTTACTTATTATCTCCAGATAGTGTCTCTGGTCGAAGAAGCGCCTCAATGCAGCTTTCGAGCGAAGCATTGTCCTATTATGCGGACTCAAGCGACACATTATGAGGTAGATAAGTAGACCTACCTCAAGGTTGACCTCTATCTCGAGAAAGTCCGAGTTATTCTCAGAACAGGCTCCACACCGCATGCAGGTCATGGCGTATGTCTGTGATCCTTCGAACTATGTGAAATCGCGTATGAGAATAAAAGCACCTAATTCGGGTTGAGATTCATTACTTGATTCGAAACGAGATTCCTCAGTGCAGGATCAGGCTGTTTCTTGAATTCATCATCCAAGTGTGTGATAAATAACTTGGAGAACCTATTTGGTGATAAGTGGTCGATCTATGGTCAACCTCAAAATTACCCACTCTTGGGCATCTTGTTGTTCGTTCGTCCGAAGCTGTAGACTCCCAACAAGTTTCTCTGGATTGAAAACCTTCATGTGACTTTCTTGTAGCGCAGCAAACGTCGTCTGCAGCTGGAAAATAGGTGAATCCTACAGCCAAGGGTCAGCTTCTGTGACGGAGGTGATAGCACGGGTGCGAACATCGGAGGTATGGTCTCTATCATCGGCTGGCAAACACTGATATACGCCATTGCGGAAACAGACGTCTTGGAACCAGACCTACACGGGTAAGTATCACAAGTCTGCCAGATGGTCGATAGTTACCTGAATATACGCATTTGCGTAGCAGGTAGCCCCGAGATTCTAAACGGTGTCAACTCAGAGACGACGCTAAGCCAAGGTTGACGCACCCTGAGGCCAACTGGTAAACCGGACTCCTTTGTCTGGATATTAGGATCTGAACCCAGGTCTGTCACGGATAGATAGGCTTTCAAAGCAGCCTCTGAGCAACACAACATCAGCATCAAGCCGCACAATGATGTAAAGTGAAGCGCTCACCTGCGTCCTCCCAGCGACCCTGAGCAAGATAATTCAGACAGTTCGGATTCTTCGAGCAGTGCTTTTTGCTGCAAGTAGGGGTTTCGTCATCCGAGATGATAACGACATCCTTCGTTGGTTCTTCCCCTGACGTGGTAGCTTCCACAGGGTCAACAGCCTTCGCTGGGCGTTTTCGATACTTGTTTGCACAGAATAAGTGATGCGACCTGTGAGAGAGGCCGCACGTAGCGAGGAGATGTTCCTCAGCAATTCCCGACGCGTCCGTGACGCTCGTCCCAACCCATCCCCAGGGAGAATCCAGGTCACCCCCCAGATCTGAAGTAAGTTTGTGTCTCTTGAGTCTTTCGCCGGCAGCAAGACCCTCGTGTTGCTGATTTTGGCGTCTTTTGCGCTTTGTATACATGATGGCCGCGTGAAACGACAGGGCCCGTCACAGACAGGGAGGTGTTGGACGGGTGGTTGGGTTCGTTGGGCCGATGCTGACGCGCCACGGGGTTTCGCGCTACGGCCGGGACCGGGCCGAGCCGATCGATTTCAGGTCCCAACGGCCAACGGCGGCATTTCCCCACTCGTACTGTAACTCGTAATTCTCTCAATGTCCAGTGAGTCGTCGTCGGCGCAAGCACCTCCCGCAAAGCATGGCTTAAGGGCTCGTATCAAGAGAGTGTTTATGTCGGGTGGTAATGCTACACGGATACGAAAGCGGAGAAGGGCAGCTGCAGTGGCCTGGCGCTATGTGAATGTGTTCAGGTGTGTAACGCATGTCTTACCTCTCTGCGTTTGTTCACCGGATTGCAGGTCTGGTCTGCTGGCAGTAGGATATCTTTGGCTATTTGCACTTCCCTTATCACAACTTGGCAAAGACACTTACATTGACGAGAACGCACTTCAACCGAGCCAGGTGCCGTTGTGCGCTTTTGTTTACTCCACGCATGCCCATTTTGTTCATTTTTAGGTCAATACTTATTGGGATTGGATGGACGTGAATCGTGCAGATAGATTTTTGGAGGATGTGAGCTCACTGAGGGACCGTAATGTGTCAAGCGCAGAGTACGTCAAGCCGCATTCCTGAGCTCAACAACCCACTCACGCGGTTACGCAGACGCGCAGCTTTCTTTGCAACAGAATTTGAAAAGTGCGGCATACCATCGTCCACGCAAAGCTACACTATCCAAACTTCATCTGGTGTAGGTCTTATCCGTTTTAAATGTTGCGGTCCTGATAATACGTCTTAGACCCTGACTGGTACCAATGCCTACGCTGTCTTTTCTGCACCTAGGACGTCTGGGATTGAAGCGATGGTCATCAGTGCCTCTTGGAAAAGTATGACTGGCGGGGAGAACCTGAGGGGCGTGTCTATTGTGCTTTCCTTAGCTGCGTTCTTGAAACGTTCGTAAACGCCCCTCCCAAGTCCGCCTTTTCTGATATGAATTATGTCCGCAGAATACTCACATTGGTCCAAGGACATCATCTTCGTCATCAGTGACGGCCACCTTGACGGCATGCATGCATGGTTAAGCGCATATCACAGGCCTTCGAATACTGGTACGTCGTCTAACCCTTTGGTGATACCTTCCTCAATGGACATGCAGACTGGGACATTGAACCTTTATCTATCACATCCGGCGTGGTATGGACTGCTCTCAACATTGACTATCCCGGTCATTCTTTCTCCCATCTGGGTGTTTTTAGAGGTGCGACTTACTGCTCTGCTGGAGACTGGTTGTTGAACACAATTGCCCACGTAGAAGGACTGAACGGACGATTACCGAATCAAGACCTCATCAATTCATTTAGAACCATCTCTCAACATACCGGTGGCGTACCTGTGCTGCTGTACGACCACCACGAGCCATTCGAGTTCCCAGGACGCGAAGAAATACGCAATTTTTTCCCATCTTGGCTTCCAAACTGGCTTTGGGAGCGCAAGAGCATCCTAGAGTATGGTTACCGAGCCAGGAATATATTGAGACACATCGCATATCAATCTAGAGGCAAAGCAAACGGCGCGCATGGGTTATTCCATCAGTGAGGCCTTCTTTGATTGTTTCTAAATCTCCTAAGACTATGACTTAGATATCGCGTAGATGCGATCACACTCTTTGCTGTTCCATCTAATGGACCTCACGGATTCCACGCTCTTGGCCGGTACGTGTCCATTGAGTCGAAGACTCCGCCCTCTGAACCAACTTCTACAGTACGGTTGAATCCACACTCCGTACCATGAGCAATCTGCTCGAGCGACTTCATGCATCATTCTTCCTCTACATAATGACTACCCCTTCGTCCTTCCTTAAGATTGGCACTTATCTCCCTAGCGCAGTGCTCGTTTCCGCAGCCCTAATGTTTGGCGGCCTCCGGGAGTGGGTAAGCGCAGGTTGGGTGGAGTTGGAAGATGTGCATCCAACCCCTGGAAAAGAAAAGACTGCCGACATAGTCTTTACATCAAAGAAGTGGGCAACTCGGAAGAGAGACCTCCTGGACGCCTTTATCGTGATGGTTGCCTCCCACTTGATCGGTTTAACACTTTTTGCGATCATCTGTCAGGGGTGGTTCGATATTCGCCAACTGGTATGTTGTTCGATCTTGGTCGCTCCATGCTATTGTCTCATTACTGTCAGAGCATCATAATCCCGCCTGTTTGCTGGATAACTCTCGTACTCGCCCCATGGAGATCCTCTTTGCCCAACAGATCTGTTCAGGCTGCGCCCCTTCACACCCTTCTGAAGGCCATCAACATGTGCCTTGCGAGTACGCTCATCTCCGTTTCGTCGGTTCTCAATTTTTCCCTCGCCGCACTCCTTGCAGTTACTCTCGGCATACCCCTGTCCCTAGCATCACCATCAGATTCTTTGCTTGCACGCGGCATCAAATGTACACTTTATACGGCACTAGCTTTCGGCTGGCTCGCCTTTGACGCGGAAGTCAAGCAGGGGATATGGGACTGGCAGGTGCTAGGCGCTTGGTTTGCGCCACTGGTTTGCCTTGTTTACGTCCCGTTTGTACTCCAAGCCGGCATTGTTTCCTCCCTCTCGCCGTAACAACACATTCGACTTGTCCGTATCTACCATATCCCAATTTCCTTGCGTTTCTAAATCATGGCCCACGCTAGGTTGCCGTAGCGCCCTTATCTATTTGCGCGTGTGACGTGTTTATGATAATGTCAAGCAAGGACTACTTCCTGAGGCGTGTAGCAACAACAATGCAAAGAAAATAGAGGGTTGACAGTCGCAGGACCCATGGTGATACCCGCCAACGCCAACGCCAACTACTAGGTTTCTCGCGGTCACGAGACCAAAGTGGCGATTCACTTTCAATATTAATTACCCTGAGACTCGGCGTTTCTCACCTCGAGATCGACAACAGGGATTTGACATAAAGCACGCTCATATTCGGGTTCTTCTGAACATAATAGCGTGTCGCTGCTTGTCGAAGGCGGAATGCCGATGTCGAGTTGTGAAAAGGGGACCATAGAAATGTTGATGTTGGAATTTCGAAGACGGAGCAACTAATGGGCGCTTCAGGTGGCGAGGTACTACAGTAGTACGAGTCAAGCGAGTGTAACGAAACCACGCTCAGACCCCACGCTTATCTCCGTTGGGATGGCTCATCTCTCACCTACTGTCCCTCGCCTTCAATCCCCCGAAAGAATCGGCCAAGACGCACCGAATCGTGAATCTCATCTTTTGAGGTACGCCGCCTTCTGCTACGTTTATCCTCTTGTGAGTAACCACGGGTCCCGAGCAACAGAAGACATAGCACGCTAATCCATATCCTAGATGATGACTCGCTCCTCCATATGTTTCATCTCTATCGGCCGATGCTCGTAGATGAAGATGAGACTGACGACGACATAGTCTTACTGGGTGGGAAATGGGGTCGCGAACGTTGGTGGTACAAGCTCGCACAGGTTTGCCGAAGGTGGCGGTATCTTATACTTGGCTCAGCATCCCACCTCGGTCTTCGCCTCCTTTGCACATATGGCACACCCGTAGCAGATATGCTGGCACATTCGCCTCCCCTTCCACTCATCATTGATCACTTCGGCCTAGATGATCACGACATCACCGCAGACGAGGAGGAAGGAATAATACTTGCACTTCAGCACCGCGATCGCGTGCGCCGCATCCGTCTGGACGCGGCCGTCCCAAATTTGCAGAGGCTCATTCTCATGATGGACAAGGAATTTCCGACGCTGGAGAGCCTGGTCCTAATGCCTCCGGATAAACACCATACGGCCTTGATACTTCCTACAACGTTTCAAGCACCGCTTCTACGCCACCTTATACTGGTGAACTTCGCATTTCCAATAGCGTCCCCATTACTTACGACTGGGGTGGGCCTTGTCACCCTCTTCCTTGATTATATCTTCCCATCCGTCTATTTCCGCCCAAATTATTTGCTCCGACGTCTCTCACTCATGCCTCAGTTGGAGATACTCGGCATCAGTTTCCATTCCCCCGTGTCCAATCGTGAGGTTACGAGGCAATTGTTGCATACGCCGGTCAGGGAATATGCAACGCTTCCCAACCTTCGCTGGTTTGCCTACAGAGGCGTTAGCCCTTACTTGGAAGCCTTTCTTCCTCGGATAACTTCTCCTCGCCTGGAGAAGCTCCAAATCATATTCTTCAACCAGCTCACCCTTTCCATCCCACACCTCCTGCAATTTATGAACTCAGCAGCCAATCTCAAGTTCAGCAATGCCGAGGTCATTTTTGATGATAAATCCATACACATGAGACTGTATCCCCGCGAGGGGGCTGCACTCGATGCCTCATTCATTCGAGTTGGCTGCCCAAATTTCGAGTGGCAAGTGGCGTCTGCAGCGCAACTTTTGGACCAGCTCACGGCTGTATTGTCGGCAGTCGTATATCTTACTTTCAAGTATGGGAGGGCCAATATATCACCGGAATCATTGAACAATGAAGCCAGCTGTACACGGTGGCGCGAAATTCTTGGGCCGTTTAGCAATGTAAAGACCCTTCATGTACCTAACGGCCTTGTCAAGGATCTCTCTCGTTCATTACAATTAGACGAAGGCGAAGGCGAATCACCCATGGAGCTGTTACCTGAATTGAAGGAACTCGAATATACTATGACAGACGATGCTGGCGACGAATTCGCATCTTTCATCGATTCCCGTCAGAAAGCTGGTCGACCCGTAATTCTCCTTCGGAGATAGGGGTGAGCTTCTCCATCGCACCATACGTTTTTTGGTTTCTCAGTTTGTATACTGCACCCTATGATGTCATTATGAACTACCAGAGCATAAAAGTTGTCTTTCTCATGTTGTACCACCAGGTGTTTAGTTTCCTTCTACGATGATATTTCCTGTTCCCGATTGACGTATATAAATGACAACCGTATGTACTATCCCTGAAGGCAAGGCCATGACTTGGGGAAAGGAGCGGCTTAGGTGGCTTGCGGTCTATACTTGTATCTTTTACTCCCGAGCCAGATCACAAATAGTCACGAATTTTCGCTGAATTCAAACTCTGGCCTCAGCAAGTCACATGGAGAAGTGTTCGACTCGGAGTTGATGAGACTCGGTGTGCCTACGACGCCGGAGAACGAGTCAACGCCGCATCCACCAGGCACCACCACCACTGTCGCTGCCCCCACCGTGACCCCCCACCGTGCCTGCCGTAGATGGCGCATGTGCGCATGAGGCGGAACGCTTTCGGGCTTCAAGTTGGGTGAGAGAAACTGCATGCATATTCGTAGGTGTATGCCAGCGCGTAGCTCCCGGCATGCATTGACACGCACAGAGACAATGGGGGCAAGTCCCATCTGGCCACTGGCACGGAGAGATGCCGCAATGGATATGGTCGAACGTGGTGGGGTATCCAGAGAGTCCGCTAGGGACGTGGTAGTACAAAGACGGAATCATGGGCTTAGAACAGTCGACTTGGATGGCTATCAAAATTCTCGTTCGTCATGATGGGAGAAGGGTCGCTGTTGTGGAGAAGAATAGGATATCGGAACCAAGGTCGGTGCATCATCAACCAGCCCACACCCGAGCGGCGGCAGAGTGAGTATCCGACTCAAACGGCCATCATCTTCCGCAAAAGCTGGTCAAGACCTGCGCCACAAGATGACTAACGCTTTGACTTCGCCTTTACTTCGCTCTTCCAAAGCCAAAGCTGTTGCGTCGTCAGCATCTCGAGGTTTCGATTAACGGCTCTGCTAAACACTGGTCGACCGTACAGGATTGGTCAATTGAAGCACAGAAGCCACACAACTCAGCCCAGAGTAGAGAGGTCCTCGAACTTGCTCCAGAGATTCGCGTGCCCTAACATGACATACCGATGGCTGATATGATGTCATAGAAAATATTACAGGCTCTCCGATAATGGCGCGTAACCGAGACCACAGTACTTGTGAGTAGTCTAGTTGGATTTGAGTCAGTACTACTGCCTTTGTGCCGATTAGTACGCAGACCTGCAGTAGGACGCGCACAGCTATTTATAACAGGCGAATGGTGACGGTCAACCCACTATGTCGTTACCGTGCAGTGTTGGATTAGTGCATCCGAGTCACTGGTATCGTCCTACTACGATGTTTTTACTTTTATCGATTACGCACATGCACATTAATACGGTGGACGAGTTGTGGTAGACTGAGTGATAGGGACTGCGTGCGCGAACTCAGGAGAGAGATAGCCATGAAGGTGGACGAGCTTGAGGTAGTTTTACGACGCCAAGGATCATTCTACAAGGATGTGCACGTGATTTTAGGATCCGTCTACTACTTATATTCACGGGTTTCCCCGCTCCTAGTTATCTCAATCTCGATGAGAATCCAACCATGACCACCACAGGAGATATCCCCCACCCTCAAAGCTCTTCCCCTATGGTCCCGTCCCCTCCATCAGAGACAGAGTCAAAGCTCTATTACTATGGCCTGCCTTCTCGTCCTCCCTTAGTCGCTCGTAGTAGCACCACTCCGTGGAAGGAGCCCACGGGCTCAGAGGCGTACTGCGAGGCCAAGGAACTCCGCCCCGTCTACAACCACGCGCTCCAAGAGGTCTGGAAAGCCGGCTTGGCTCGCGAGGTCATCGCCGTTCTGGACTCGATGGAGGTCAAGTTCACCAGCATAGACATCGTCCGCATCGGGATCCCCGAACAGTCTCATTTCCCCGTCATCATCTGGATTGGCGTGACGCCCGGATCTCTCTCTGGTGAAGACGGCGTCGTCGTGGTTTCCAAGTGCCGGGGGCTTCTTGAAAAACACGATATCACCGACGTCGACGTCGAGATCCGCGAATCAGAAGTATGGCCGTCATACCGGTCATTACGCTAGGAAATTGACAAGAATGGCCCCATAAGATTGGGCCATACGCAGGGATACAGTAATACATTAAAAAATTATCTACATAAATGTCAAGTAGTTACGAAGATCAGTGCACTGTATGTATTCGAGGTCCAAATCAGGGAAAAAAGTGTATGCTATAGACAAACGAGTCATTGATCTAGACACCCAAAACGTTTGATGTGTGGGATGTGGTGTGCCTGCGAGAGGTGGTAGAAACGCGGGTTTGAAGAGAGCAAGAGGACAAGTTGAACGTAGCAAATACAGAAGACGATAATACAGTGCAAGTCACGACATCTACCCTATGTCCATGCTGTCCTCTGGACCAAATAAGTCCCCGTCTGGTGGAGCTCCTTCGGCGCCATTCAGTTGGATGACCGACGACATATCGATGCTCTGCATGGGCATGGGAAGGGGATCCGATTCTTCCCTGTCCGCTGCATCCTCTCCAGGTTCAACTCCGTCGTCGCCCTCAGCATCATCCCCGGCCTCGCCCTCGTCCGGCTCTGGCTCGCCAGCTTTGCGAAGCCTCGCCATCTCGTTCATCTCTTCCTTCTGGCTCATCTTCACCTCGAGGTCCGCACGTAGCTTCTTCAGCGCATCTTCGAAACGCTTGCGGATCAGAGGGTTGCCCGTGCTCGCGACCTCCGCTTCCTTCTTGCGCACTGCGAACTCGAGGTCGGCAATCTCCTCGTTCACGAGTTGTCGAGCTTGCTGCATTTCATCGTCCTCGTCTTCGTCCTCTTCGTCCTCATCGTCACTCTCTTCCTCCTCTTCCTCATCGTCGTCCTCACCCTCGAGCTCTCGGTCGAGTTCCGCGGCGAGCTCCTCGTCGATGTCACCGTCTGCCTCGCCTTCTTCCCCATCATCACTGTCATCGCCATCTGCACCTCCGCCAGGTGTCGCTGCGTCACCGGCCTCGGAATGAGCGCCGGGAGTTTGCGCCTCCAATGGGTCGTCCATTTCGATGAACTCAGAGTCCGACAAGTCTGGGTTTACGTTTTCCAAGACCTCTGGAAAGTGCGGTTAAACAGAGGTGGTGATGAGACGGCAAAGTCAAAACGTACCGTATTTAACGTCTTGTGCTAATGCATCCTGTTCAAGCAGTCTCTCAACCTCCTGCTCAACACTTTCTATTGTCCGTTTATTCACCCGTCTCCTGAAGCGCCTCTTTCTGGCATGGTGGAGGGGTGGAGTGATACCATGGGGCCAAATGAAATCGTCAATATTGAAGCTTTTTTGGTTACTCACTACCTCCTCGCTGGGAACTTTTTGTTCGACAAGGAGCATCTGAGAATGTGAGAAATTAGGGGATCGTTAAAAAAGGAGAATAAAGAAGCAGACCTGGCAGATGTCAGCGACCTTGAACATTCTCTTGTTGTCGAGCGTCTTCTGTGCTTCAATCATACAGGGCAGATCAACAAGTTTCGCTGAATACGTGTTGTCCCCCATGTGAAAGACAGCGCGACGCGAGTCTGCGCTAAAGATGTCAACCAGTTTGGTGGATGCTTACTTTAGGGGACGCACCTTTGAACTTGAACCAGACATCAGACGAGATTTCACGGGCAGCCACCATTTCGCGCAGCATGCCGCAGTCCTCTCCGGGGGGTATGCGAAGTATGAACTGCTCCTCGAAGGAAAGTTCTTCGTCGTCGGAGTCGAGCTCGCGATCGTAAGGGCCAAGGAAGGACATGCCGGGAGCCAGGGCGGCGGCCTTTTCACTCAACTTGAGCTTGAGCTTCGGTGCGGCCTTTGTCTTCGCGGAAGAACGGACTGGCCTTCCTGGAGTCGTGTCTGCGCTGTCGGAATACGCAGGGGAGCTCTGACGTCGAGCGCGTAGCGTTGCGGCCCTTTGTGGGCGGCCAATGACGGCTTGTGCGGCCTGAGCATCCGCGTTTACTTTTGATGGCCCTGCGGCATTCTGTGTGTTGGAGTCGAGATCATCGACGACAATGAGGTCTTCTTCCATCGGTGGTTGGGTGCAATCACTTTGGCGGTGGCTGGCGCGGCGGGTGAATGCAAGCACGTGATCTCTCTCGGAATCGGAATCAGGTTACAACACCAACACCAACTTTGCACAGTGCGTTTTAACGTGCAATGGACAGGTACGTTTGTACCCGATATTTGATTCAAGGTACTGACTTATCATTCACAATACAGCCTCGACTTTAATATCCACCAATTAATCCTCTCCGACCTGGCCGCCAGCGTCGGCGCTTCCAAAGCTGACCCGGCAGATCCCACAATCGACTCTTCTATTGACTTGATCACCTCCAATGT
>Ga0137397_10000404_pt1 | contig 29875 bp, 40 predicted proteins | sample czorhiz116metaG_FD_106658 | JGI IMG/M metagenome (GOLD analysis project Ga0137397, IMG submission 106658) | Vadose zone soil microbial communities from Angelo Coast Range Reserve, California, USA - czorhiz1.16 metaG | ecosystem: Environmental > Terrestrial > Soil > Vadose zone | place: USA... | reverse complement strand
CGTAAGCTGTGAAGGTACTTACTTGGGTTATGAAGGAAACCGAAAAGCACATTATCACGGACCTGATATTGGTGCAAAGTCGGCTCGAACGCAACAGCTCCCCAAGCACGTTCGCGCGATGGAAAGGCAAACACGACTCACCGGTTTATGACTCAAGCCAGTGGTTCCCTCGCATCTGATGGCCCCATCCCCATCCCACTCGCTCTCGCCGTCCGCGTCCGCCTCGTCCGCCGTATTCAGGGCAGCATCGAGGGCGTCGTCCAATGTGTCGTCTCCCGCGCAGTCAATTGTCTTGTCCGCGGGACCCTCTCCGAGACCCTCGCCATCCGAGGCGCCTGCCGACTCACCTTCTTCCTTCACGGGATCCGTCCCGCGTCCCCTCGCCTTCTGTCTTGCGAAAGCGGGCCCCTGTAGAACTTGAAGAGAGCGATTCGGAAAGAAAGTCAAGTGTCGTCGCCTCATGACGCGACGGCGGCGAGTGCTGGCGGTCGAGAGGATGACGATGATGACGCCGGCGATGCGGTGAATAATTCAGCGGGCGAGGAGGAGGAGATGGACGATTTATTCGATTATGCCGGTGGTGCCGAGCCAAAAGCGAGAGAAGACGTCCGGGCATGGCACGAGTTGAGGGAACAGATCAAGTCAGACCTGGAAATGACACATAAAGAGAACTCACCAATCACTCGAATAAATCAATACACCATCCTCCGTAACTTCGCGACACTCCGTATCAAAGGGCGCGGTCGCATGGCCGCGAGCGAAGACATCGCGCAGCAATGGCACGAGGGCAAGGGTGTCCACTTTTCTCGTCGAGTTCGATTCCTAGCACGCCATTACCAGCTGTTTGAACAGCTGCCAGTTGAGAAGAGAGGGGGAAATCGCGGTCATTCACTGCTCAACAATGAGCAGGTTCAGTCAGCGTCGCGGGCTTACCTAACAAGCCTTGTGACGGGCGAGGTCACCCCATCGAAATTCCAGCGCGCTCTCAATGAGCGCATCCTCCCAACCCCTGGACTCGAGCTCAAGGGTGGGCTGTCAGAGCGTACGGCAGCACGGTGGCTTGTGAAGTTAGGCTGGCGGAGCACAAAGCTGAAAAAGGGTATTATTCTTGTTGATTAACGTTGATTGAGTTGAGAACATTCCCCACCTGTTGGCGATTTTGCAGACATGACTCGTCTCTATACAGTAGCGCCGAATCCGATAGGGTCGAGACGGCTCTTTTCTCCATAAACATACATTGAGGTGGGGAAATTCCACCCTTTCAGATCACCTCTATTGATGGCCACATCACCGGAGAACATGGCAGTCTCTTGTAATAACCAATTTCAAACGAGGCCTGCGATATCAAAGCAATGGCCAATATCGAGCCAACAGATATCGCCCATTCGTCCAGGGTAGCAATGACAGAAGGCGGAAGTCATTCTGTGCGTGCTGATAATCCGTATCCAATCGATTGGTTGTGGAGTTGTGGAACTAGTAAATCCGCGTGGTGTCTTACACTGGGTAGCGCCTCTTGTGAGTCCGATTTGAAACACGGTCGTAGGATTATAGCCGGGGTGAGACAATAGTACTGCAACGAAGGTCGTAATCACAGGTTTTATAATCGCACGTACAATGGCGCAAACAGTTCAGAACATTATACTGTAGAGTACTTGGAGTAAAGGGGACCTGGAAAAGGCGCTAAGTGTACTACTATAACAAAAAACATCAGGACAAGGCGAACAAAGCAGATACAGACGCGGCAGCTGGGGAAGAAAATGACATCATGCGGGCTATAAGTCATCGATGTGACTTGCCATTGGTCCTGACTGAGGAGGAGGGGGTCGCACCATTGCCGGTTGGTTTACCGTTTGAACTCAAACGCGGCTTCTTCTGGGTGTTTGCTTCCCCGCCCTCCTTAATCACCATCTTTGCATGAATTTCTTCGAGTTTCCCAGCCCTGACCTTCTTGGGCCAAAATAACGTGACAAATCTGCCAACAACGCAAACGTCAAAAAGTGGTGCTGATACGAGACTAGGATCGTTGACGCACGTCCAGAGGTGTCTTCTCCATCTATCCCGGTCTTCTCCTGCTGCTTGCTTGGCCTCTAGTACAACCTCTATTCGACGACCAATCGCTGCCAAAGACTCCTTCAGGATTGCAACCTTGTCGTCGCGAGGCATGTCTCCTCCCGACAACTTCAGTTGTTTCTGTGAACAGGATTTAGTCGTTTATATGAGGTTGTAGAAGAGTGACTCACCAGTTGCTTCTTGACCGGACGAAGTTCTTCCTTGGTGGCTGCTTCGTCCATCGACGGACTGCCCAGATCGTGTCACTTTCGGATGCCAACGAATCGAGCCAGAAAACTTACCATTCGTCAGAGGACTCCGAATCAGTGAAGGTCGGCGTTGGTCGGCGTTTCCGCTTTCGCGCGCTCATGTCCTCGACCGATGCGACTGCCTCACTCTCGGCTCGTCGTTTGTTGCTACTGTGCGAAGACGTGGCGGCAGGCGGCGGCGATGCGGAGGACCTCAGCTGTCCCTTGGTCCGGAGAGAGGTTTCGTATAAACGGAGCTTCTCTTCGTGGTCCCGTAGAAGGCCCAAAAGGTAGTCGCCGCGTCGCACGAGGTGGATTGCATTCGGAATCGGCTTGGTCGACGAATCCTCGCCCTTTTTACCCTCCTCCAAGAAGAATTTGTCCGTCAGACCAAGTTTCGGATCCTTGGCGATGACTTCCCAGTTTCCAAAGCCATAGCGGAATGCACCAACGAGTAACATGGAATCCTCTTGCGGACCCCATCGGCCAGACCAATTGAGAGTGGGACGGATGTTATCCACGGGGATAGACCATGAGTACAACTCTTCAGTGCTGAGCGGACTGAGGATGTTGTAGAGGATGTGTAGGTCGCGCGTTCGAGAAAGGACAGTCTCGGCATTGATATTCCCTACGTTCCGGTATGTCACCAGCACTGCCTTGCTCTTCTGGGCGGTAGTCAAGGTCTCTCCGGCAGCCATGCGAGTCTGTTTTTGCGTATTGTTATCCTCGACAGCGCTTGCACAGAGCTCGACGATGTCGTCGGCGACATCGATGATCATCCCCTTGTTTTTATCCTGGAGCTTGGCGTCCGCGACCTGAAGAGCGCGATTAGGTCGTACACACGGCCGCAAAATTATAGGACATACAATGATGTCGTAACGTTGACGTATGTCGCCCCATTTCTGCATGCTGCGGATGAGAACACGGACATCCCGTTCTTTGAGCTCCATCGCTTTCTGGCTTGCACTCTTTCGGGTTGGGGCCGGCCCCTTCGGCTTCTTGCTGGTAGATGCCGATGGAGGCTGATCCACATCCATGCCTTCGTAAGATACCGGCGCGTGTGATCGCTTCCTGTCCTTTGTGTCCAGCGCTGCGAGCTCCTCGGCCTTCCGTTGATCATCTTCACGCTCAACTCTCTGGCGTTCTTCAAGAGGGATGATCTCTTCCCAACTTATCTCAGTCTTCACATCGCTGACAGGTGCGACGGATGCGAGGAAGCCTTCGCCACCGAGAGACGCGCCACCATCTCCACCTGTGATAGTTTCGTGGTCCTCAGCGCGGTTGAGGATATCGTCAAGATCCATTTCGTCCAACTTCTTGTCTTGCTGTGTGTTGTCCTTGTCAAAGCTAGAACCCGAATCGTCAATAACGCTGTGGGAGGAAGGGGGAGGAGGGAACGCACAGCTTCTGGGCGCCGTACTTGAGGACAGCGGTGAGCTCCTCCCTGCTGAGATTGTCTGGTTTTGTGACGTCCTTGCCATTGTTAGATTTCCCACTGAGGTGAGCTTGTGATGTGTCCATCTGGTTGATGACTGCGAAGTTTGTTAACGCCGACAGGGTCGCATTTGAACCACATTTTGAGCACGCACTTGCATACTCGAGCACCATTTTCTTTTTAGCCCGCTCTAGAATATCCTCTTCCATTGTGTCCTTGCTCACAAAGCGGTACACGCTGACATGTGACTTCTGGCCAATTCGATGGGCACGTGCCATTGCTTGCAAATCATTCTGCGGATTCCAGTCACTCTGCAATGAAAGAAAAGCATCAACTCTGGCTCGTTTCCATGGCGTTACAATTCGGACTCACATCAAAGATGATCACGGTGTCGGCGGTCTCGAGGTTAATGCCGAGACCACCAGCACGCGTAGAAAGTAAAAAGACGAAGTCCGGAGAACCTGGGGCGTTGAAGTGGGCGATCGACTTCTTCCGTGCGTCCGACGAAACCATTCCATCTAATCGCTGATGGAGGTAATTTCGGAAGGACAAGTAATCACTGAGGATGTCGAGCATGCGAACCATTTGGCTGAATATGAGCACGCGATGGCCGTCACTACGCAAACGAGCGAGGAGTTTGTCGAGCAAGACCATCTTTCCGCCATTCATGACCAAGCCCTTCAGCGTCTCCTCCGGAGACTCAGTCTTCACTTCGGCGCCGTCGAAAAGGAACGGGTGATTGGCAGCCTTTTTAAGTTCCATGGCTGTGCGCGTCCAATTAGCGCAGAACACAAGTAGGTATTGCGTGTGGCTACTAACCAATATTCAGGAGACTGATGTTGGTGTTTCCACTCGCACTCTTCTGAAGAGCTTGGAAGTTCTTCGTCAGAATATTCTTGTAATAGTGCGTTTGCATGGCACTCATTTCGACGCGCAAAATCCGTTCGCTTTTTGTCGGAAGAGATTTGAGTACGTCGCGCTTCAACCTCCTCAACATTAAAGACTCAAGTTGGGTATGCAATTCTTTGATCTTGGATTCGTGATCTACGTCACTGAGATCGAACTCGCTTGTCAATGCAACTAAACCCGACATCGTTAGCAGTTCGAAGAGAAAAGCTTATGGAGGGACGGGGATGAGACTTGCATTTCTCGGGCATGAGGAAGTGCATCAGTGAAAGGAGCTCTACAAAGGACAATATATCCTTAGTCACAGTTGTGTCGAAAATCGGAAAAACTGACCTTTAACATTGTTCTGAAGCGGTGTCCCTGTGATTAGGAGCTTCGACGCAGCCGAGAATGCCCGCAGTGCTTCATATAGCTGGCTCTCTGAATTCTTGAGACGGTGTGCCTTGAGGGCGAAACTTAACAAAACCGTATACAATAGGAGAGTGGAGGTTGTGACGCACCTCGTCAACAGCCAGAACTTGCCACTTGATATCGCACAGTTCCTTTGCGTCGCGAAGGGTCAACTCGTAGGTCGTCAATAGCACGTTCAACTTGAGTTTTTTGTTGGAGGGCCCAAACTCAAATTTACGGATGACCTCGCGCGCCGAAGCAGTGCCGATGTAAGTAATCACGTTAAGATCTGGTGCCCAAGTCTGAAATTGCCACTGCCACGCGGTGATGGTTGAGAGCGGGACGATCACCAGGAAGGGCCCATACTGGTGCATTTGGTGGAAGAGGTAGGACAAGAACGAAACGGTTTGTACAGTCTTGAGAAATTCATCAGTCCACGGGACGCTCGATGTCTCTGGCCGAGAGTGGAACGTACCTTCCCAAGACCCATCTCATCTGCCAAGATGCCATTCTCACCCTTGCTCCACAAGTACACCAGCCAGTTCAATCCAGTCAGCTGGAAATCCTTCAATTGGCCACCCGTTTTTGTGATATATTCAGGGTCTTCCGTGATATTCTCGAAGGGTGGGCGTTGGGTGCGAGTGTAAGGTGCGCTTTTGTAGGGAAACTTGGCCTCGGCTTCCCGCTGACGATACGCTTCGAGCTGCTCCCTCGCAATCGGGCGAATCTCTTCCAGGGGTTCCCATGTGCAATGTTCATAATTGAGGCCATTCCACTTGCAGAAGTACTCAATTTCGCCCTTGGCTCCGTCGCGGTGCGACACGACACGCTCGACCGTCTTGTAGAGTTCGAGGTCCTGCTTGTCGCGTTCTTTGTCCAAGAGTAGCGTCTCACGCTCCTCCGAGGTAAGCCCCGGAGCTGCGAGGCGTGCCTGATAAATTTTGTACGCTTTGATGTAGTTATCCACCCGCTTGAGCCCCTTGTATCGTTTGAGGAATTCGTATGTCTCATCGGTGTTTCGTAGATGGGAGAACCCCTTCCACTTGATGTGATAGCGCTAAAAACGCAACGATTTCATACATACCCAGGGAACGAGAAAGGAATCTGTGCTTACAAGATTTTCGTACCAGTGATCTTCGGGATCATCCTCGTGTCCCTCGTCTCTTGCATGCCCAAGGACGGCTTCGATCTCATCGTTCTCTTTCTCTTGAGAATTGGGGTCTATGTAATAGCCCGGGTGGGGCTCGTCATATTGCTCGAAGTCCTCGACATCATCAGCATAATTGGGTACTCTGACACCCCTGGTTGATGTCCGCAACTCGTCACCCGAGAGCCGGGGTTTCTTCTTCTTCTTGGAGCGAGCGCCGTACTCAGAGTCAGAGTCTGACGTAGCTGGCCTGGATGCCACTAAAAATCGGGACTTCAGGAAGTGTGGGGAAAGGGATGTATGAATGGGACCCACCCTTGGGTTTGGAGGGCAGCTTCTTTTTCTTGAGTACCTTTTTCTTGCCACTACTACTGCCAGCGCCACCATATTCCTCATCGCCATAAGAGCCGTCGTCGTCATCGTCATCCGGAGTATCTTCGTAACCCTTTGAGAGACGTGTTTAGGGGGTGTAAGTAAGGAGGTTGAGCCAGAGAAGAACACACGTAGTCATCATCTTGCAAAATCTGAATGTATAAATAAGACGTGAATTACAGACGCTAGCACTTGACCACTACCACGAACCTGTCTTGCAACACGAGACGAAGACGCATTTGAAAGATAGCCCGCTGGGACTTGATCGGACTCCTCGATGTAGTCACCATCTGCGTCGATGTCGGCGTCGGCGTCTGCATCTGCGTCTCTGGCGTCGTCGTCCGAGTCGACGTGCATGTTATCGGAATCGTCTCCGTTGAGATGGGTGCTCTGGGGTACTGGGGAAGGTGCCAAGGAGGTGTTTGCAGGTGTGTCCAGGTCGTCGCCTAAAAACATGTTCCGGTGATGTTGGGGCTGGGACGTCGGGGACGAGGGAAGGGGGGTGAGAGAGGGTGAGGGGATGAAGGAGTAAGGGGGAGAAGGACGGTTGACTCGGGCGTCAGTGTCGGCAGAGGGCACTCCGGGTTGATTCACACGCGTGGCCATCGCTACGGGCAACGCCGGCCAGTGTTTGTTCGTCACTGCCCGTGACGAACTCCGAAAAAACCGTCTTGGGCCACCGATTGGCACCCTGAATTCCCGCAATTCGATTCCGTCTCGACCCTTCTGAGACAGCGGCGAGCACCCTATTATCCCCCTCTTTTTTTGTGGGTACTTTTTTTTACGGACGAAACACAAGGTTCATCGGACCCGTGCGCTTGTTGTCGTTCTCGCCGACGGGAGCCATCATCAGCGCGTGTGGTCAGCATGTTGTGACATCGCCCCCGGCCACTTAAACACTAATCTATTTCTTCCATGGACGGCGTCCCGGCTCGCTTCCTGATACCTGTCGTCAACCGGTGCAGTACAGCACAGCGAGACGAGGTCGGTCCATTAGCGCGTTCCCTTGAGCCGGATTTGGCTGGCATAGCCCAACAAGTGGGGCCGTCCCCACCCATCACCCATCACACAGCCATCCTCACGGCGCAACATGACTACTCGATCCCGTTTGCTGCACCGGTGGAGCGACGGCGCCGCCAGCATCGCATTGTGTGAGATACTAGTGGCCCTTGGTGCTGCCCGTGCCCGTGTCCTATATAGTAACTAGCTCCGTCGAATGTAAATACATTTTTACACGCACCCACGTTTGTCTGAAATTTTACGGAGGGCGATCGCGGCGTCGTCGAGAAGCCGGATCAAGGTACGGCGCGGTGTTGACGAACGTCGCTTCGACACGTGTCAGCCTTCGACGAGTCCATCCAGTCCAGTTCCGAGAGTCCTTGAACGAGCGAGCAAACATGGATTCTTCTTCTCACCTCGCCCTCATCATCGACTTGTCACCCTCACAATGGCATCTGTCCGCGCACTCCGACCTGCACCCGCTCTCATTTCAAACGTTTCTCTCGCACGTCTTGACACTCCTCAACTCGCACATCGCGGCCAAGCATGAAAACACTTTGGCCGTCTTTGGTGCACTCCCGGGGAAGAGGTGTGCTCTACCTCACAAAATCGTAGCCGCTCCGTCGACCAAATCTGTAATTTCAGCTCCATGCTCTACTCCTCCTTAGACGCTGGCTCGGCAAACGCCAATGACCCACCAGCAGACGCCAATTCGTATCGCCCCTTCAAGGTGATGAACTCGGTGGTCACAAATAACATACAAAAGGAGTTAGATCTCATCGAAGGGCTGACTGAAGAACGTGTGTCCTGAGCTGCCTCCCCGTTCGCTCTTATCGACCGCCTTCCAGCTCCTGTTGCTTTGGTGGGGGCTTTGACTAAAGCACTATGCTGTAGGGATTATAACTTTCTTCTGGATGCGCCTGATTATAGGGTGTTAGTTATCAACCGCCTGGCTCATCCACCATCTGGAACCGGGCCTGACGAAAAAACGACGTCTGCTGATCCCCGCATACTGATCCTTTCCGTCTCACCTGATCTCTCTGCGTCTTACATTCCCGTCATGAACTCGATATTTTCTGCTCAGAAATTGGTATGCGCAGTCGGGCTCTACGAGGTCTCTCGAGTGACTTATCGCTATATGACTATCAGAAAGTTACTATCGACGTTTGCAAAGTATTCGGCGAGGAAACGGTGTTCCTTCAGCAGGCTGCGCACTTGACGGGAGGATCATACATCTATCTCGAGCGGCGAGATGCCTTCTTGCAGTACCTTATGGTATGTTTTCCAACCATACAACTAGTAAAGTCAACCAGTAAAGTAGCACCTACTTACCACTTCTCCCCTCAGATGTCGTTCCTCTCGCCTCCCTCTCTGCGGCACATCATAGCTGTTCCTCGACAAGACAAGGTCGACTTTCGAGCTGCATGTTTCTGTCACAAGAACATTGTCGATATCGGGTTTGTCTGCTCCGTTTGCTTGTCCAGTGAGTTTGTCAGTACCTTCAGCCGAGAGGTACTTATCCCAGTGCCATGCCATAGTATTCTGTTCCCCAGTACCCGTTTGTTCGACCTGCAGGTGCGATATCGCGGACGTTGCTTAGCCGCTTCGCCTTGCTGACGCTCTCTTTATTCAGGACCAAATTCCCCATGAAAACCCTTCAACGCCTCAACGCCTCTCGGCCTTCCTTACCTCCTTCCAATGGCGTCTCAAATGGCAGTCCGCAGGCGCCGAGTGCACGGCCCAACCCAGGCATGTCCGCAAGTTTACGATGAGGCATGGAACCATCCCCCGTGCCCCGTGAGAAGTGTTATCGCCGTCCGAACACCACGGTGGCTGTCAGAATCCCGAGATTTCGCCAGAATTTCACCTCACCGGACCCGCGTGCTTGTAGGCCGTGATGCGTTGGGCCTCAGTTTCGTAATCGTCGCCCCGCAAGAGTGGAGACCGTGACAATGTCACTGGTTCCGTCCGAGAGCCGTCGTGAAGGAAAGGGCTTGTCCGTTCCGTTGGCGCTAAGCCAGCTTGACGCGGATGTCCTTGTCACCGTGTAGCAACCCCGTGTTAATGCAGAATAATCCGCAGCATTGCTTCGGAAATCTCCTGCGCACGGATCGCAGGTTCGTTGTCCCACACTGTACTGGAGTACTGAGGGTTACGTGTTCTCGCCGATCAACATCACCTCAAACAGGGGGTTCACACTCGGATGTAAGAGCGGGGCGGAGGGGCGGATGCTACCCCAACCTTATGTATAGCCCTGCGCATGCGCAGGGATGGATTTGCAATCGAGGTACGATGGGTGTTTGAATTCGTGGCCGGTTTGCCCCGTGTGGAGAGACCCGAGAAAGCAACGTTGAGGCAGAATCTCGAGTTGGCTGGTCTCCTCTCTGTCGAGCGGATCGGTTCAAGTGAGAGCGCGCCGGCGTAATATCGCCAGTTAATGAACGGAAATAACCTTCCATGCAGAGAGTGACATCTATGCTGCGTTGGGACGAGGGCTCACATCGATATTCATGGCTCCGCACCCGAAGACGCCTTTTCGAGCACACACACATTCTAGACGCTAGAATCGCGCCAAGCAGCCGAGGCAGTTTGATTGCTACATAGGTACCACGAGCACCATACAATAGCAATTAATGAAGGCGAGGCGATCTGATGCGGTCAAACTAGCACGGAAAGGTGGTGATGAATAACGGCGGACGTCCACCATCGTCATTGGAAAAGTCGTGAGCCGTGTTCCGCAGAACCATAGCCTGGTGATGACGATCGTCGATCGATAGAGTGGGTGAGTGCCATAGAGGCAATTTCACTAACGGAGAGGAGAAGGCCTGACCTTTGGTTTGGGGTGTCGAGACGATGCATACGCAACGGCCATGCTTTGCGTCGTGAACGCGCACCAGAGTCTAGCTGTGGAGGAGGAGGAGTACGGTTTAGGGGCCTCGACGCCAGGCGGCGTAAGTGGCGAGTGCTACAGACCGGTACCTTCGTCCCCGTCCACGCCCTGGGTGAGGAGCAGCACGCCTACTGCTGGCTGATACTCTCCTTGCCGATGCCACTTGCCTATCTCAGGAGCACGCACATGCATTGCATTTTGATGTGAAGCCTGCATCCATGATTGAGGAAAGGAAAACGGCGGACGCACCATAAAAGTCATCGACCAGCACGGATCGCAGAATTTCGTGCGTATCGTCCGCGGTATCCGCTGCGGCCCTCTCGGCCAGCGTTTTCGCGAGGGAGGATTGCACGATGAGCTCCCCTTGTCCCGAGACGCTGCAAGCGACCCTCCGACCGCCGGCCGATCGTTCTACCCAACAACCGGCACCGAACATCGCCGCCTAAGAGAAACGAGCGCTTTTTGAGCGATCCAGTTCGTGTGCATCCCCTCAGGACCAAAGACAAAGACCAAAAGAAAGTGTGTATGCGCGTATGCGCGTATGAGTGCGACCGACTGACCTCGCCTATGCGTCCCGAGTGTTTGAGTAGCAAACCGCCGCTGGAAGATGGAGCAGAAAGGATATGTAAGCGCGCGTGGCATGCTGTGTCGTAACGGACGAAGGAAGCAAAGAAGTAAAAGGATAAGGATAAGGATTGGGAACACACCCACGCACCTCGAAACGCCAGCAGCCATCTGCTGGCGGACGTCGCCCACACCGCCCACAAGCACCACAGCACCGACCGTATCCTGCCGCGCGCGCAACGATTCGACATTACCATCATCGTCCCCACCGTCCCCACCAATACCAGCAGAGCCCGCACGGGGAGTCAGCGCCTCCTCCCCCTCCTCGCGTCCTCCCTGCGACGAACCCGACCCCGACGCCGCCGCGGCAGCGGCATCGCGCAGTCCTACGAGTACACCGACCTCGGCCTCGGCATCCAAACAACGTCGATCCCACCGCTCTCTCCACACGCGCCACTCCCTCCGCGCCCTAGGCGCGACCATCTCCTCCTCGAGACGATCGTGGTCACGATCATCTACGACTCGCAGACCTTGTCCCCTCGCGAACTGCGCGGCTCCCTCTCCGACGAGCATCAACGGCGGCACGCGTCCCAGCCCCAATCCCGACCCCGATCCCAATCCCATCGTCGGGTTTTCCGTTGTCCTTCTCCGTCCCTCGAGGACGCGGCGCGCAACTAACACGGGGTTGCGCACGCCCCGCACGGCGCCGACGCTCCCGAACGAGTACGAGTACGGCGATGATGACACGGACGACAACGACAACGACAACGACAACGGATGGTTGGAGTCGGGGGTAGCACCAGCACTCGTAGCAGCAGCAGTGTTGGCGGCGTCACGACTGTTGTTCTCTTCCTCATCTATTGACATGAGCGACGCGTCGCACTCTACGTCCCCGTCGAACGTGAGGTTCGAGCCGTAGCCGGCATTAAAGTTGGGGGCGTCTTCGAGTGCGGCTATGATTGTCGTAGCGGCGTCGAGCGCGGACGCTTCAGAGGAGCTGCCGCCGGAAGAGGCGTTGCCACTGGTAGCAGTTGCACTGAAGAACGCAGTGAGCGCGGATGAGATGACTGCACGGAGGCTGCTTTTGAGCGAGGAGTCAGACGCGGGTGAGTGATACCCTGCACCACCGTGAGCGGTGAGAACATAGAAAGTTAGGTCTCGGTCTTGACTTGTCATCGATGTAGACCGAGAGGAAGAGCATAGAGATATCAAAATTGTACTGATTATTAAATACTAAAAACAAGTCGTGTACGTATCGTGAATAATAATGTACTGCACCAGGATCCCATATGCTCGAACGACAATCGACTACTACTCCTACACAGGGTACAACTTGAAGAACGGTCTGCAAACATACAGCCAAAAAACCATTTGAACTAGCAACCAGCCTCAAGTCCCAATCCGACTGCAATCATCCTCACAATCGTAAGATGGCCCTAAGCGGACCCATCGTCCGAACCGAATGCATCGCAATACGCACACCGTGTACGAATGCCCATATGAGAGCAACTACATCGGAAGAGCATCGTTAAGCTTTGAAAGATGGCATAGAAGGACGGCATCAACTCACGCAATAGAATTGGGATCCAGAATAGCAGGAGCATGCGATCCTCTGCAAAACAGAAGTATTAACATGTGTGTGAGATGACCCCTCCGAGGAGAAAAAACAGACCTTTGTTTTGAATTTGTTTCGGATGCTTCTTTTTCGCAAGGAACTGGTATGATTTAATCACCCGGTCGTCTGGAGCGGGGCCAGTATCATATCCTACTTGACGTGTGATGGGCCGCTCTGGCGCAACTACTGATGGACCCGGCACGGATGGCTGACCATCGTCCTCTGCCCGAGGTGTGTACATCGGAGGTGACTCGCCGTCGTGCATGTCCGATGCCTGTAGTCCTTGCAGGAGCCAGGATTTTTCTATAAAGGCACGCCATTCCTGTGGCGTTAGCAATGAGAACCTCTTGCCTTTCTGTGGGGGAATCGGGCAATGAGAATCGGTGCTGGTATCTGAGACCTTGGGGTTGCGTAGAGACCCTGTCCAAGTTACGTAAGCTGGGAACACTGTCGGAAGTGCACCCCACGGGACGCCAGGCATGCCTGGGAGTTGCAGGAGTTGGGGGAGAGCGAGGTACGGCATGTTTGGAATGATACTATCTTTCGGCTGCACACGCGCCAACGTACGCTGGATCTTGCGCATGAACGTCGCCGCCCGCTTCTCGTCAATACCAGTATTTTTCTTCTCTTTTGCCTCCGACATGTGGTGGCCACTATCCTCAGGTGGGGAGCTCGGTGCTGGGTCAACGCTGTGACGCAATGCTCGCGAACCACGGCGCGGAGAGTCCCGATTGCGGTCCGGTTCATCCCCAGAGTCCTCCCCATCCCCCCACTGGGACTCTCCATCCGCTACGATGGCTTCCATTTGAAGGTCTGTAAAGTTGAAGTCGGCTAGCTCTTCGGCCGTCTTTCCTTCGACGTTGGCTATTTCCACGTCGGCCCCAGCATCAAGCAGGACGGCAACGCAACTCTGTGCTCCAACCAAGCTGGCGAGATGCAATGCTGTATTTCCGTTATGATCTCGTGCGTCCTTGTCGACTTCATGGCCAGTCAAGAAATTCACGAGACCCGGGTATTTCAGGAATGCAGCGAAATGCAACAGTGTCTGTCCACCGCTTGTCTTATGCTCCATCGCTCTCGCAAGTGAGACTCCTGAGGACGTGTCAATCCCCAGATCCAGTAGCGACAAGAGGTCGATAACCATCTTCTCAAGTCCGCTCCAGGGGCCCATTTGATGTAGCGCCGACCGAAGACCGAGTGAGATCGAGTCAGTTGCGAGCTGCATCGCGTTGGGTACATTGGACCCGCTCGGCGTATCCTCATTCGCTGGCCCTACGATACGCATTGCAACGCTCTTTGCGTCTTCTAGTTTGCCGGTCATCTTAAGACCAACGACTTGAAGCGCCAATTCCATCCTGTTATCACAATGATATGCGCGAAAAGATAAGGACAAGGACTAGGGGAACTTACAGTGCCCGGTCTGATTCGTCGGTATAAGTAAACAAGCATGGCGGTGTGCCATCCTCTTCCTTTTGCATCCCACTAAACCATACGGCAACAACACCAGATGTTGAGCGAGGTGGTAGAATGCAAACGAGCGTATTGTCGCTCCAGCGTTGCGTCGAACTTGCCACGATATCTCCAAAGATACAATCGAGTTGCAATGAGGGATGGAAGTTTGACCCAAGTACAGTGACCTCAATGCCTCCAATAATCGGTCCCGAGGATGGAATGAGCCGATGAATGCGTGGCTGAGGAATCGGTGTCATGGACGGAGGTTCGGGGAAGAACATGAACGGAAGTGGTGACGAAGCAAGGGAGTCTTGCAAAAGCTGGTATCGGGGCACAGACATGGCCACGGGAGACGGCGGTGCAGTAGGCAAGAAGGTAGACGGAGAGACCCCACGCTCCGGGCCTGCTAAGTTTAGTGATTGAGTTGATAGAGATACTTCAGGCATGTCATGGATACTGGACTCGGGACGAACAGGAGAGGCAATGGAAGATATCGGAGAAGGTAGGGTTACTTCTGCATTCAGAACAAAACAGTCGGAAGCGCGAGGTGAGGGAGGGGCCGTGCCACAAAACTGACTGGGGGGCCCAGAGCTGGAAGGTTGGGAAGGGGTAGTTGCTCGTGTAGGAAGTGCGGATGTAAAGAGAGAAGGGGACGTCAAGCTACCAGAGCTACTTCTTCGAGAGATTCCTTTAGACTCGGCGCGAGAAGCACTAGCACCGTTGATTTTGAACCTTTTTTTGCCTTGATCCCCGGTAATCTCATGGGAGTGCGATTGCTTACGCTTTGAAGAAGTCGCCTTCTCGGGTTGGTTGTCACCGGATACCTGGGACCAATCAACGTCTGCGGGGGGAGGTTGCTTCGCATTTGCCCCAGTGCTTTTGTGATCATCCGTGATCATGATTGGGTGGGTAGTTCCAGTGCCAATGACTCTGCCAGTGTGGTCGGACATGGTAAAGTGAACATGAAACCCGACTCGCTCCCGATGGTGGCGGCAGTAGCAAGTGATACGGAGGGGGAAGACAACGGTGCCAGAGGAGAAGCTCAGGACTTCAGGACAATTGAACTGAACGATGTTGAACGGCTCAGTCGTACCATTGGCCGCAGCATTTGCGGCCTCGGGAGAGTCAGAGTCATACCGCTGGGGGCGTACACGCTGGGCCAATTTGCGCGCAACACGCTTTGCCTTTGCAAAACAATCAATGGAAAAGGCCAATTATGACGACGGAACGGCATACTTCTCGACCTTGACAGCTAGAACAACAAACAACGCGAGAATGAGGTGGCGATGCGCAGGTAATCTCCACAGCGAGCTGTAAAGTGTCTTCAACCAAAGGGTCTACGCCGACCTCTGTGAATTCTAATGATTGCGGGATAGAAAAAAAACAAACCGATTTTCCCTTCCTTGCGCGTTCTCTTCTTTGTCGCAGTGCCCTTGGGCAATTTCAACCATTTCCATGAACCAACACGATCATATTGAGAGGGAAGGTCTCCTACGGTCGCACTTGCGTAGGCAAGATCGACTGTGACGCGAACTTGTGTCTCGACGCGCGACTTTGTACCACCCTCGGGTATGCTGGGAATCATTATAGCAAGACTATCAAGAGATAGATAGGGAAATGTAAGTGGCGTGGTCGAAGGCACCGGATAAGCTGAACCCGACGTACTTTGAGCAGGACTCCCTTGGGGGATATACGACAATTTGAGAAGCCGAGGGATTCCTTTTTCGTAGTTGGGAGGCTGGAGGAGGAACGGGCTTGGTTGGGGAAATGGGTAATAGCGGGGGGACCATTGTGACTGCGGGGGAGGGTTGATCGTTCCCGAGAGGCTGAGATGGTGGGATAGAAGGTGATGCCGATGCAGAGGTATGGAATAATTCAGAAGGAGCAGAAATTGAAGCGGATAGAGTTGGAGATGAAGTTCTAGCAAGGTGGGTAGTAAGGGCACACGTGTAGAAGTTTTCAAAGTTGTGGGGCTCACTCCTCGTATGCACAATCCTGAATAAGGTCGTCCAGTGAGAGAATGTTTGTGGTATCTTCCTTTGCGTTGTTGAGAAAACGTGGTGAATTGTCGTCCCAATAGGCAGCAGAGGGGGAAGTTGGCTCGAACTTATACCATGTGGAGAGATCAATGCTGGTTGGCAAAATAGAGACTTGGGTGGTGTCATCGGGAGTTGAAGGAGTCACGGGGGACGGAGAACGAGAAGTGGTAGTAGTGAGTGAAGGGGAGGAGGAGGTCATGATTGAGATTGAGCAAGAAAGAGGAAGAAAGAGAGAAGAAGAGAAAGATAAATGATTGCAACAGTGTGTGCCCGCTCGCCTCAGCCCTTCGGCTCCACAATTCTCTCCGCGTTGTATCTTTAAAACCGAGAGTTGTCTGCCAATTCCTGCGTCCATTTCGCTTCCGACGCTCTCACGTCTCTTTAAAGAGTCCCCCCAACGCAAAAGTGCCGCGCGCTAAGACGGGTTATCTCCTTGGTCATTACTGGGCATCAGCATCAGCCACTGACAACAACTCGGTTGGGGTTGAGATAACACCGACAAACAACCTAAGAATAAGACCGGGTGCCACATGGCCCTCCGTTCAATCAAATCAATCTCGCTCTGAGGGGCCGATTTTCCGCATGGGGGTTGCATGGATGATTGGCCGGGCGAAAGTGTTGAGCCGCTGGCTGTATAATAGATGGATGGGATTACGTCAGCAAACACCAACACGCTGTCTCGGCGCGTTGGTGTCATTGTGTTCTAAAGCGTCCTTACGGCCAGTGCATCCCCCATAGCCCAAATGAAGCGCGGCGCAGAAAAACAACTATCAAAGGACGATGATGCGGATGACGAGGTCGAGGTGTGTCCAACATTCATCTCCAACCCAACTCTTTACGCATCTTGACAAAATATGTCAACAGGAAATCTCAACTGGTCTCCAAATGGCCAAGGACTCAGAGTTGGCAAAACGCGAGTGCGTCGTTTCGTTCTTACTTTTACCCCTTGAAACTCACCGAGCGCTCTGCTAGGATACGCGGTCTCCCAAAGCGAAGAAGCCCCGCCGTCGCGCCAGCCCTTCCCCCAACTAGTGATACCACCGTATGTCCCAACTCTTCATTTCCCACCCACTCACCTGTCTCCACTTACACCACACACGATCCCCAGCTGCCAGCCGCTACGCCAAAATTCGGCGGCTTCTCAGGATTCGGAGCAACTGGTGGTGCAACAACCCCCTTCACCTTCGCTTCCTCTCCGCTTGCTGGCTCACCTCTGAAACCAGCAGATGCCCCTCCCATATCAGAATCTGCGTCGGACGCCACCAAAACGTTTGCGTCCTTCCTCGGCCCTTCTTCCACTGCGGGCGCAAAGCCAGTGGTATCGTCGTCATCGTCCGGGACATCGAAATCGGACGCGTCGGGCGACACGGATGAGGTCGCACTCAAGTATTACACTTCCATCCGCGGACTCAATTCCTCTTTCCTCTCCGCCGTCTCGAAGGCGATCGAGTCCGATCCTTTCGTCGATATTGCGGATCTCCTGGGACAATACAAAAAGCATCGTGTCTCGGTGCAGCAAGACTATGACGGTAAATCCTCTTCAGGCCCACCCAGCAAGCCTTTCATTCCCGCTGCCCCGTCCTCCTTCCTCAAGCCCGCTACGTCCGGGCCCGCCGCGATGCCGGTGCCTCCCACAAGCTTCGCAGGTTTTGCAGCTCCGACGAGTTCTGCTGCGTCTGCAACCGGATTCTCCCCTGCATCGTCTACAACCGAATCATCCCCTTTCAAATTCACATCCTCATCAACCGCATCTTCAGACCCTAAATCCACGTCCGTGGCATCGTCGTCACCCTTTTCCAGCTTCACCGGTGCGGCATCCCAGTTTAAGTCTGCAACACCAAGAGAAGCCGAATCTACACCCTCCCTGAAACCCGCCTTTTCGCTCGGCGCATTCGCGCCCACTAGCACCACCTCTTCGAGCGCCTCTCCTTTCGGTGGGGGTGGGGCTGGCGCCACCACCACCTTGCTCTTCAGCAACCCACCAAAGACCTCGCTCTTCGGTTCTGATAAGGCGGCGTCAGAGGAAAAGGACAAGGAGAAAGACAAGCCCGTTCCATCTGCGTCAGGACCTTTCGCCTTCAACGTGGCGCCTGGCACAAAGTTGTTCTCGGACACCACGAGTTTTTCGGGGGCACCAAACAGCCTATTTGGCTCAGCGACATCGACGACGAAATCGACAGAGGACAAGGAGAAGGGCCAGGGAGAGCCGCATCATCCGCCGCCCACCAGCATATTCGGCGGACCATTCGGTTCGCCCGCGAAACCGTCACCGTTCACTTTCGGCACGTCGACGTCGTCGACGACTCCCGCCTCATTCGGGTTCGGCGTCGCACCGGGGGGTAGCGAGGGATTGACCCCGCCCAAGGCAGGCAGCGTCGGCTTTTCGTTCGGATCGCCGTCGCGCGCGCGGTCATCCCAAACAACATCTACTACTGCCTCTGGATTGGTCTTTGGCGCTGCGTCGACAACTTCCACGTCGGCCTCTGCGACGGCGGCGGGAACAGGAGGGGTAAGTACGGCGGGATCAACGCCAGCGTCGACGACTGCCAGCACCCCCGCTCCCGCGCCTGCACATCTTGACGTGCCCTCGTCGTCTACAACGCGAGCCGACACCCCGGCGACGGAGGGCTCGCTGGAAGAGGACGGGCAAGCGCCATCCGGATTTCATGGTGGGGAGGGCGAGGGCGAGGAGGATGAAGACACGACGTATACGGTAAAGGCGAAAGTGTTCAAGTTCACGACGGACCGTGAGGGTGCGCCTACGTGGTCGGAGATGGGCGTCGGTGCGTACTTGCTCTCTCGCTTTTATCATTTCCCGCGAGCGGAGGCTCAACATTTAATCTGTTTTTTTTTTCCTTCTCACTTCGCTGTCTGTATAGGCATGCTCCGTCTCAAGACGCATAAAGAAACGAGCACACGGCGCGTCATCCTACGCTCTAGCGTCACTGGAAAAATTATCATCGTGCGTCGCCATTCGGCCGTTCTCTTTATTATTAGGAACTCATGTTTTTCCCGTGTAGAACTTCCGCATGTATCCCGGATTGCAGCCAAAGCGCACGGTCAAGACGGTCGCCTTCACGGGTCATATCACATCGCCTGGCAAGGATACGCAGACGGTGCAGTACCGTCTGCGCGTAGGTAACGAAGCTGCCGCGATTGAGATGGCGGAGGCGATAGAGCGCGAGGTACGGCTAGTGCAGGCCGATTCGAGCCCGAGTACTTGATGATGCAGACACGAAACCGTACACATCTCTCTGCCTTGGGTGATGATATACATATCCTCATCTTCCACTTCACTTCACTTCACTCCACTCCTCCCTTCCCCTCCACTTCCTCTAAGTGTGGTGCTATTGTGCATTTATCAGATTTATTGCTGATGCAACCCCCGGTTTGTGTGGTGTGACTTTTGCGCGACTTGAGCGACCGACAACAAAGTATGCGCAGAAAGTAGGAAGGGTATGTGCTGCTTGAAATGGAAGGACGTTCTCGATCGATTTCACTTTCCCGTAAAGTGGCTCTGCGCGTTGTGCCAGATCGAATTGAGCACGAACGCTTGGCTGAGGAGCATCTCGATTTCGTCGTCCGTCCAATCTTGTGTTGGCAATGACTGTAGGAACATAATGATGCCCTGGGGGTAGGGCGTTGGATAGAGGTGGGGCCAACGCAAGGAATGGATAGAATGCGCCGATGAGAACTCCTACGTACCTGGAAGTCCATCTCACGGAGCTTCTCGCTCCACCGGACGAGAAATGCGGAACAGACATACAAATGAAACTGAGAAAAGGCGTCCGGGCCTTCCGCCTGTAGTATATGGCCATTCATCCCGATGTTCCTGTCGAGCGCCAAAAAGAGAAAGAGAAAAAGACGCACCAAATAGGTATCCCACATCCTGACGGTATTCTTCACGCTGATCTCGCGCATCAGCAAGCAGTTCATCCATCTAAACGCAAACTGCATAAACTCGACGCCTTGCGTGGCGAGGTGCTCGGAGAGCGGTGCGTCGATGCGCGCGATGAGCTCCGCCATGCGCTTGACGCTGCGCTGGATACCCGGTTGCGCGGTGATGTAATTGTCCTGGATCCCATCCAGCAAACGCGAGAGGCACCAGAACGAATCGGCCTCGACCGCGGCTAGGACGGGCGAAGGGAGGATCGCGGGATCGATCTCTTCCGGATCGGCATCTGGCGGTATATAATATATATATATATATCGTCTTGTTCGTCAGATGCCTGGGAACTTTGCTTTGCTGGCAGAACCACCACTTACCGAGGTATGCGGACAGGAACACTTCGAAGAACGGCGTGGCGAGATCGTTTATTCCTTGCACGTATCCGCTGGCGGGATGCCGTATCGCCCAGACGTACAATATGCGCTCCAGACACTGTGAAGAGAATGAATGGAGGGTGTGAGGCAAAAACGCAGGTCGATGACGATGATGATGTGACGCATCCATACGCGTTGCGTCGAAGAATGCATCCACAGCTGCACCCCAGGTCTTGTCCGCGGCACGTCAATCTCGATCTGATGCCATATTTGTTGATCCAAGCCGTCTCTGCCCTTTGTAAATGTGAGATCGACGAGTGACTGGTACTCTCTGCGCTTCCGCTCCAGCGTGGATGAGCGCAGGCGCGTGGGAAGGGGTAGATAGCCCTTAGAAAGATGAGGCTAGAGCGGCGCACGTAGGATGTAATAGGATCGCACCAGGAGTAATGGCCAAGCTAGCGGCCGAAGATCTTCGGGGATACCTGACCAGGCCAACTTTCGTAGCTCGGCTTATACAGCAAATGAAAAATAAAATAAAATTTGAAGAAAATGCGAGGCGGAGAAGGGAGGAGGAAGGGGGACCAAGTGTCAGATAGTCCCGGGTGAAGAATTAGTGAACATAAAAAGCAAGAACGAACCCATGTGCACGTCCTCGCGAGACAGACACTCGATGAATTTTTGATGACGATTGGCCTTGACGGACTGCTCCCGCTTCAGCTTTTCCGATGGCTCACTATGATGCGGGGACGACGGTCTTGAGTGTCGTGAGGACGAAGATTCGGCACGACCATGTCGCCCCCCATTAGGACGACCAAGAAGGCGCAAAGGGTCTGCATGCGTGCAATGCGTACGTGCAAAACCAAAAAACACCATATGCATGAATACAACACCGCAAAAAACCGTCTGGTAAACGCGCCCACGCACCGTTGGCGATCTCCGCCGCATCCTGCCGAACGCAGCCGGCGCCCAGTCGTGTCCTGGGTATCACAGGCATGTCGATAAACTCGGCGCCGAGATCCTCAAACGTCATGTCGTTGTCCGCGTCGCCGCCGCCCTCGCGATCATCGTGCGAAGATTCTGAGAGAGCCGTTGCGGTCGCGGCCTTGTCGTCGAGTCCGAGTCCGAGTCCGTCTCCATCTTCATTCCCTTTCTGAACGATCGTCCAGCCGTTCTTCGTCGTCGTCATGGCAGTGGCGGCGCCAGTCGAGATCGAGTCTGCGTGGGAGGGGCTTGGTGCATTGATGTGCGTGTAGGACAAGGCGAGGGTCGAGCTGGAGCTGTTTTGCGATTTGCGGGAGACGGGCACGGGCTTGGATGCGGAGGAGGACGACAAGGGTGACAACGTGGTCGCGGGCGTGGGCGTCGCACCCGACGGTCGAGAGTTCGCGGTTTGATTGAGCGAACGACCCCACACGGACTGGGAGTTCGAGACCGACTCGGAATCGGATGCACTGTCCCAGGCGTCATCTTCGCCCCACTCTGTGATCGAATGAGATAAGTGCGAGGACGGATTGAGGCTGATATGGGGCCTCGTTGGGGGCGGTCGAGCAGCCATCTGGTTGAGGCCGCGGTTCAAAGGAAGAGAGGCTAGCCGGAACCCGTGACACTCAATTTATTAACTAGGGCACATCACAGCACAGTACCCCACACTAAAGCAGCCTGATAAAACATCACTGCCCATCATGCTGCTTTACAGGAGGTGTTCCACATGCGCCACTCGCACTTCGTTCCTAACGCCTCGCATCCAAATTTGAAGTATCTCTTCTGCGCCCAAAGAATCGACGGTGCACGAGCGCTTAGAGTTGTAAACCGGCATGCTGCAGGAGAATCTCCTCCGACCACCCGTAGTAGCTCTTCAGCCTCTTGCCCCACTTCTGAAGAGTGATCGGGTCGATCGTGCTCTCCGGGTGAGCTGCATAAAAGGTGAAGATATATTTTCACTCAGTCAGAGAAGGTGGCAGAGTACTTACGCTTATGGAACGAAATCGATCGCAATGTTGGGTCTGGAGGCTGGAAGCGGACGCTCGACCCCGCAGTGCCCGCATCCACTTCGAAACCCATGTCGATCATCACCTGTCACCAAGGACAGTCCACTTTCGCTTTCCACAGCGCAGATAAGCGGGAGACTTTACCCACCTTGACGAAGTGGTCCCACTTCATTGGTGGCCCACCCTTCTTCGCGCTCTTGTCCACACCTAGAATCTGTGCCAAAAACCCGGCGCTCTTCCGGTTCATTTTCTTGAACCATGAACAGAGGTTCCGCTTCTCCTTCGTCTCCTCCTCAGACGTGCCCGGCGCAGTCTCCTTCTTACGGCTGAACCGTGAGAAGAAACCCCCCTTGGTATCGTGCTCCTCGACCGGTGGGAGACTTGACGGTTCCGCTCGCGTCTTGACCTTGACCCTTTGCTCCGTCAAGTTCTCCGACTGCAGATACGAATGTGCAGATTTCGCGCGGGTCTCCTCCAGTGAAGTAGTGGACATGCTGGCAAACGTTGTCGTCGAGCTCGATGCCAAACTCGGGGGGCGTACGACTGGCTGACGCTTCTCGAGGCGCTTCTTCTTCTTGACTTCTGGAGTCGGCGGGGGCTCCACTACGAGCGGAGGCGAAGGTATGATTGGTGAAGGTGGCTCAATGACGGGCGAGGACGGCGGCTGAGAGCTTGTCTCGGGTCCATCGACTGGCCCAGCAGCAGGCACTGGCTTCTTTTTCTTCTTTGGTTTTTTCTTTTTCTTCTTCTTGGCTACTGTATGCCACGCATCTTCATCCTCGACTTCCTCGATGGTTACAGTTCGCCCTATACCGTTGTATTTACAAACACAAGGGGGTAAGTCCAAAGGACATCCAAGACTGAATCACCCATACCTTGGCTAATTTTGGATAGCTTGGGGAAAGTTTGGGGCACCTGCGCCCCAGGCCGATTCGTTCTGAGCCGGGGATTCGAGGAGAATAGGCGGCCTAACAGCGATTCACATCTTTGATAACCATATTCATCACTGAGCCCTGACTTACCTCGGAGCGCTCCCAGTGCTTTGAGGAATTGGTTATCATTCGACTTTTCATCGAAGGCCTTCTTCTCCTCGAAAATTTCCGGGTGCGCACTTGCGATATCCATGGCTTCGCGCAGAAGATCGCGCAGCTCAGCCTCCTCCTCTGAATCGTATTCGCTCGACACCTCGCCGTCGAAATCTGAAGATCCATCCTCGCTTTCCGGGGCACCATCCCACAACGCCCCAGCAGAGTCATTGGAAGACATGTCCGAAGCCTCCGTTAGAGGGGGCATCGAAGGCGGGTCCGACTCATTCCCATCCGGGACTTGCAGGGTTGCGTTGCCGCTTTCGATCCTCTTCGGCTCTGAGAAGGCTGTGGGTGTCTTAGTGTTGCGCTTACCGGGTGACACCGTGGTACTCCATTGCGGGACGCGTAGAAACTCATCCTCTACCCGCCATAGTATGTCCAAGTCCATAGTTGTGACGGCTTTGTAGGTCTGTAGTATGCATCAGTGTGGCCATTCACAGGTTTTCGAACATGCCCACGTCGTTTATACGAGTCCACATTGCGTCCACTATATTACTCTGCTTGGTCTTCTCCAGCGGAAAGATAATATTGAGATTTTTGCCAAGTTTTCTCGACGCCTCTTCAGAGAGAGACTGAGCCTCCGTCCACCAACTTAACTCTTCAGGCATGGCCCGCGATTGACTTCGCCATTGTTCGCCTCGTGGACTAAAAAACGGTGCCTCTAGCGTCTCTTGCAGCTGCAATGCAACCTGATTATAATATTGGCAGGTTAATGAGAGCGACGCTGAGACGGCATAGATATTTACTGAGAGGTCACCGAGTGCGTCGAACAGTGCTTGCGGAAAGCGCTTCGCTTCACGAGGAGCTTCTTGCGTGGCATCCTCTAAGATGCGAGCCAAAATATACTTGGGATATTGTGAGTTGGGAAGACAGAGCTCAATGACAATCGAGTCAACGTAGGACTTATAGGCCTCACGAAGGGCGGTCCAATCAAATATGTACTCGGGATTATGGGGGTCGCTTTCCTCGTATTTCCTAAAATATATCTTGAAGTGCTCTAGGAGAGGAACGGTGACTATTTTTCGTTTCAAGGGGATTTGGAATATGCACACCAGCCGTTGCCGCAAGCAATGAGAACCGCGCTTGAAGCGCGTCAATGAGAGCGCCGAGAACGTCGCACACGACGAGATACTCCTTTCTCAAATTCGGTTTGTTTGCCAGCTGCGACCGGATTTGACTGTTGACAACGCCCTTTTGCTCCAGTAGTTCGAGGCGGTCCCGAACAATCTTCCAAGCAGAAGCAAGCATATACGAATTATGTATCCTAGCCTCATCGAGGAGACGCTCAGCCAAGCGCCAAGGCGGAGGGGTGGAATCCCTTACCGAGTGGCAAGCGCATTGATCACGAAGTTCTTGTCGGTTGAAGGGTCCTGGCGTACATTCCCTGACGACTGAGAAACATTAGAATGGACTTCCTTCGAGAGCTCGTGGTAGAAGAGGTCTGGGTCTTTGAGCCACTTGATACTATCGATATGGGCTGTTGGATCGATGTTTGACTTTATTATTCATGGTCCTTGAGAGGATCACAGAGTGGAGCCTACCGCTATATTCCGCATCTGCAGTGCTGAGGAGCCGTTCGATGTTGAACGGGGCAGCAAGGGCATTCTTGGTCGACTGTGTAAGGAGATCCTCTTTTCAACGAGAGGGCTAGGTATTCGATCAATTTTACGCCATGGGCAAACAGCTTACCTCCCAACAACTCGAGCTTCTCGCGACCGATCGGCTTCCTCAGCGACATGAGCTCGCCTGTGCCCATGGCACCCTGCTTCCCATTGCGCAACACGAGCGCGCGTGCGGTGGAGGGTAAAAGGCCATTCTCGTCAAGGCGAGTGGGATGCTTGACTTGGATCTGGCGACTGCCGACGGTGATAAGTTCTGTACGCTTGGAAGGGGTAGCCGGGCCAGGCAGTGGCTTGGTCACTGATTTCCTGGGAGGCATGCAATGGTGAAGGGAGGCCTTTGACTCAGATGCCAAGGTCAAGAGGCTGTGCTTCGGTGTCGGGCCGCTCCTCTATTAGGGCTAGTTGGCTAAGTTATATATACAATACTCACAGTTTTCTTTACCTCGCTAGGTGTACAATGCTATGTTGGGTCATAGGGCTAGATTGCCGCGGCCATCTCCATAGCTCCGAGTTGTGGTTGTTTCAGTGGTGAGATCGTCCGGGGAGTGAGGTACACGTGCGGTCGGTCGACTTGGTACTATGATAAAATGATGGCCTCGCCAAAACACTCCCCCCAGTATCGCAACACCCCCGGTTGCTGCTATCTTCATTTCCCTTCTCCTGAGCCTGCTGGCCGGGTTCCTCAGCCTTTATTACTTTCATTCAGCCCTGATGGCTAGTTTCAACGTTTCTGGTTCGGAGACCTACCTCTATGTCCATGGCAACATTGTTGATTTATTTTTCATCGGATCCAGCTGATGACGCCTCCCCTTTGATTTCATACAGTCCTGCTGGTGCATGGACAGATTCACCTAATGACCCTCGCGCTCCAGTACGTCCCATCTAACATAACATCACTTGACTTTCACACGCTGATTTCCCTTACCAGTTCTATTCATACCAGTCACGGCATACATCTTCTTCCTATGGTGCATCCGCAACTATTCAGTTTAATGGTGACTACCCTTTCTCGACCGCCCCCACGTTATCTGATCCCATTCTCCAGGGACCGGAATATGGTTCTTTGGCGCGAAATTTTCAACGTATGGCCCGTACAATATCTCCATTGATGGCCAGTCTGTAGCCGGTAACGCGCACTCTCAAAATGCGTCATTCCAGCAATTGCTCGGTGGTCAATCTGGCCTTACGAACGGGCCTCATACTGCCGTGTTAACCAACACGGGCACGAATTCTCCTATTGACCTCGACTCCATTGTTTTCGAGACACAGATCGGTTCTGTCAAGTGCGTTTTTACACCCCTTGTATGCGTGATAGATCGAACTGTCGTCCCCAGCTCAACGATAACAGCGATGCCGGTAGACGCCAATACCATCGCTTACTTGCCCACGCCCGCGGACTGGGGTGTGCTCCGAGGGCAGGGATTGTTTAATGATACACTTCAGTACGCTCCGCATTCCTGAGCTTTCAGTCCCTTGTGCTAAGATTCCTCCACCGCTAGCTATACTCAGACCGGAGGAGCACAAGCACAGTTCGCATTCGATGGTGATGCTGTTGCAATATTCGGGATAGTTTCGCCTGACCAAGCGAACTACACCGTGACGACGGATGGGGTCACGAAGTCATTCCTGGGTGGCTCGAGTGGTCTGGCCAGCCATCTGCATTTCGGAGTGAGCACGCTGAGCTTGATTTCTTCCTTGCGCTAACACTCGTCACTTCTTGCAGACGTTGTTGGTCAGTTGCGCTATGGTTCGAACCAGGCCTATGATTAATTCCCCCGCAGTACTTCGCAGGCGGCTTGACATCCGGCCCACACAATGTCACGTTGACCGCGAATCCCGCACACTCCGGTCAGGACAATACGGGCGAGTTCATGAACATCGATAGGATAGTTGTGCTCAGTACCTCTAATGGATCGACCACCGAGGACAACAGCGGAAACATCGCGAACTCAGGCACGGTAGATGCCTTTCGAAATGTTCAGAATGTGGTTCAAGGATCCACTGGGACACCTCACACCAAACGGCTCAACTTAGCTATCATCGGAGGAACGATAGCGGGCACCCTCTTTCTGGTCCTACTCGTCCTTGCTGTCGCTCTTTTTCGCCGTCGCAGGGGTGGCCAACGAGACCGTTGGCGTCCGAAATTTTCCATTCGGCAGCCTAAGACGCCAAGTCTGCCGATGCATTTCTGTCCTCCAAGGGGATTGTCTCCGCGAACTCCGCAAGTGCATAATCCTTTCTCAGACCCCAGTGATCCCGAGAAGGGCGTCGGGTACCCACCGACTGGACCCCAAGAAGGAAATCCCTTTACGGACGATGCGCGGGAAAAGCGGCGTTCGATGCCGGACTCGGAAATGAGCGAGGTGCGGGATGGCAACGGTGATCGCTGGGACGAGGTGCGTTAGGTTTCCTCGCGAGGTTGATGCATGTGAAGGATCTGACAACTGACTGACAACTGTTACGGTTACTGTTGTTGATCATCAGCGGCCAACTGTACCCATTCGCCCGCCCCGCCCGCCCACGTTGGATATACCTTATTAGAAGTGTATGCCCTGCGGGATGGGTTGGGGTGTGTGCGCATAGGTAAACGGTTTGCTTTTAATGACGGACTTTATCATACAGTATCACCTGTATACACGATGAGGAGGAAGACAGTATGGCGATCTAATCGAGGAGGCCGTGAGATGAGTTGATCTTGGCGATGGTCGTCAAGTGAGACGGGCTGTGGACCGGCGAGGCGAGGCCCGGCCGTGCTCGGCACTACTTGAGCTTGTTTCCCTTCCCTTCTTCCTTTCTTTCCCCGCGTTATTCCTCGCTTTTCTTCGTTCGAGCTGAGCTCCCCTCTCCCTTCGCTCTTTCTCTTCTTTTTCTTTTCAGTTATCCCCGGTGACGCTATCTTTCCATCCGAGCGGGCTCCCACAAATTCACACCTCCTTGTGTCCTGGTGGCCACTATTGTTCCTAACTGCCCTTTGCATTCTTTCTCCTTCCCCTCACAAAAACCACCCCTTACCTTTCCCCTTCACACAAACACCAACGCAATCCCATTAGCTGGTCTTTGAAATGGGTAAATTCATCTGGCACGAACACGCGCGCTATGTCTCCATCGCTGCTTCCGCCTGTAAGTTGGCAACCCATCTCTCGTTCAAAGTCGCAGCCGGCCTAACGAAAATTACAACAGACACCGTTTGGGCGGCCTACTTTGCGATGGTCTATCGTAAATTCTTTTGGGACTTTGTCAGTGGGATCAGGCGTAACCCTGGAGGTATCCAGTACGTGCTCAAAGCGTCTCTGTCTCCACCTGTCTCTGAATGTTTCCTTGGCGTCTCTAGACCAGCGAAACAGGATGCGTTCTTTATCTCCATTATAGTGAAAGCCCCCGTCATCCCGATAATATCTTTGCTCCTCGGTCTCGTCATTCTCGCCTTGGAATATCCCGCCCCATTTATTAAGGGCACGTCTGCATATCGAAGCATGGTTATTAGGATCGTACTGTTGGTTTTCCAAGTTTTCTTCGCCATATTGTTCTACCAGGTGCGTCGTCCCTGTCACAACTTCTATTGTCACCGAATGACCGAGAGTCCTTGTGAACAGGGGACGAATGGGGCAATATGGTCACTTGTCGCTATCTTTGGATATACCCGGGCCATGATGTTAGGGGAAGTGATGGAAGAAGCAAAGGACAACAAAGCCAGGAGGGAGCGTGCTTAGATTAGCCACTGGGGAGGCTTACGACCGTGCACGGCTGGGACCTGCGGCGCGGAAGTAGCCATCTCTTGTTTTCTTTGTTGTTTATCGGGTTTCTTGTACAAAACATGCACAGAACAGAGGTGGAGTTTGTAATGTTGAACGTCCGATGTATTATCCGGACGTGTTGACAACAAGCATGACGGCCTGGGAGTGACCTGAGGTGTATTGTGATGACCGATCCTCACGACTGACTACCATTTCACGTCGTCTGATCTCGAGCGTCACGGCGTTGCGGAAAGTCATGTCCGCTTCGACACCATCCGCCATCATCTCAGCTCTCAGGCCTGCCTTTGAGAAGGGCAAAGAGTCGGGCGATCTGCTGTTTTTTCCCTCGCAGGTTCACACGCACCAGGACTTGGGTATCGACGTGGGTCACATTGGCTCCCCCACCTCTCCATCGCCAGACCCTAGATCCACACGTATCACTTTCGTTCTGTCTTTAGTTCGAGATCAGGTCATGCCCTGCGTTGCTGCAGAAACCCGACCTTCCGACCCCACACTTTGAGCCAGGCGACCACCAGAAGGAGAAACGCGCAGACGTGTTCAAGTCGCCGTACAATCCGAACCTTTACGTCGGCGAGCTGCGGGATGAGGAAGAGGGCACAGAATACGTCGTCCTGGTCAGTGGGTGATCTCATCGCCTTCACGTTCCCTTGTTGTTTTCCGGATCTCTGTGAGAGAGCGACGAACCGATCTCGCTCTGCTTTTCTTCCAGCTCAACAAGTACTCTGTCGTCGAGGAACATTTCCTCCTGGTTACAAAAGGTGCATGCATTTCTGATTCTTCTGCGTGTCGCAAAGGCAGGGACAAGGTGGTACAAGCGTAATTTTGACGTTCATGTTTTTGTTTCTTCGATCTTGGCGTTCCCCAATCGGCTTTAGAATTCCAAAGCCAGACGTCGCCGTTGCGTCCTAGCGATCTCGTGCAGACGTATCTGTTGTTGCGCGCGGCGCGCGAAGCCGGGAAGCATCTGTTCGCGTTCTACAATTGTGCGTAACCGCACAGACCCCCTCCCCCACCTTCCCTTCCACCAATCATCAAACCTGACGCCCACCTCCG
>Ga0137397_10000402_pt1 | contig 29914 bp, 24 predicted proteins | sample czorhiz116metaG_FD_106658 | JGI IMG/M metagenome (GOLD analysis project Ga0137397, IMG submission 106658) | Vadose zone soil microbial communities from Angelo Coast Range Reserve, California, USA - czorhiz1.16 metaG | ecosystem: Environmental > Terrestrial > Soil > Vadose zone | place: USA... | reverse complement strand
GCCGCCCCGGTGGAGAGCGGCCGCGGCCCCGCCCGCGCGGCCGTGTGAGACCTCGCGCCGGGGCCCCGCCGCGCGGAATTCGCGCGGTGGGCGGCACGAGGCGAACCGAGGGGAGGCTTGCGCGAGCAAGCCGGACCCGTGCCGCGCGGGCGGGGCCGCGGCCGCTCTCCACCACGTGGGCGTGAAGCAGAAAGAGAGGGGGCCGCCTTCAGGTGTTGAAGCCGGTGACCGCCCCCTCGCTGGCCGACGAGACCAGCCGGGCGTACTTGGCGAAGACACCCCGGGTGTACCGCGGGGCGGGCGCCGTCCACGACCGCAGGCGGGCGCTCATCTCGTCGTCGCCGACCTCGACATCGAGACGGCGGCCCTCGACGTCGAAGACGATCGTGTCCCCTTCGCGGACGGCGGCGATCGGTCCCCCGCGCGCCGCCTCGGGGGCGACGTGGCCCGCCATCAGACCGTGCGTGGCTCCGGAGAAGCGGCCGTCTGTGAGCAGGGCGACCTGGTCGCCGAGACCCTGGCCGACGAGCGCCGCCGTCACCGCCAGCATCTCGCGCATGCCCGGCCCGCCGCTCGGCCCCTCGTAGCGGATCACCAGCACGTCCCCCGGTGCTATCGTCCGGGCCTGCACGGCCGCGAAGGCGTCCTCTTCGCGGTCGAAGACGCGCGCCGGGCCGCGATGCTTCGTGCGCGAGTGGCCGGCCATCTTCACGACGCACCCTTCCGGGGCGAGATTCCCCCTCAGGATCACCAGGCCCCCGGTCGCCTGGATCGGGTTGGAAAGCGGGCGGACCACGATCTGTCCGGCCGACTCGCGCGCCTCCTTCGCCTCGTCGCCGATCGTCCGGCCGCTGACCGTCATCTCCTCCGGGCTCAGAAGACCCGCCTCGCGGAGTCGTTGCGCCAGAAGACGCGTCCCGCCGGCGCGCTGCATGTCGTGGGCGACGAACCGGCCGCCCGGCTTGAGGTCAGCCAGGAGCGGAGTCTTCGCGCTGAGGCTGTCGAAGTCGTCGATGACGAGCGGCACGCCGCTCTCGCGCGCCAGGGCGAGCAGGTGCAGGACGCCGTTCGTCGAGCCGCCCGTGGCGGCGACGGAGACGATGGCATTCTCGAACGCGGCCCGCGTCAGGATCCGGCTGGGGCGCAGGTCGTTCTTGAGCGCCTCCATCACCAGCCGCCCGGCCAGACGCGCCACGTCCTTCCGCGCCGGGTCGGTCGCCGGCACTCCGGCGCTTCCCATCGGCGAGATCCCGAGGAACTCGAGCGCCGTCGCCATGGTGTTGGCGGTGAACTGCCCGCCGCAGGCCCCGGCGCCCGGGCAGGCCGCGTCCTCGAGCTCGCGCAGGTCCTCGAGGCTCATCTTCCCCGAGGCGTGCGCGCCGACCGCCTCGAACACGTCCTGGATGGTGACATCGCGCCCCTGGAAGCTCCCGGGGGCGATCGATCCCCCGTACAGCACCAGCGACGGCAGGTCCAGCCGCGCCAGGGCCATCGCCGTCCCGGGAATCGTCTTGTCGCATCCGGCGAGCGCCACCACGGCGTCGAACAGGTGGCCGCGCGCCACCAGCTCGATCGAGTCGGCCACGATCTCCCGGCTGACGAGGGACGCCTTCATCCCCTCGGTCCCCATGCTGATTCCGTCCGACACGGCGATCGTGTTGAACTCGATCGGCGTCCCCCCCGCCGCCCGGATCCCCTCCTTCACGTAGTCGGCCAGGTCGCGCAGGTGGATGTTGCAGGGCATCACCTCGATCCAGGTGTTCGCCACGCCGACGAGCGGCCGGGACAGCTCTTCGTCGTCGAAGCCGACCGCCTTGAGCATGGCGCGCGCCGGCGCGCGGTCGAAACCCCGCAGGAGGGCGGCCGAGGGACGTTGCGCCTGCGTCATCGCGGATTCCACATGCGGCCGACATTGTAGCCGCTCCCGGGTGAGCGCCGGTAGTCGGGCGCGTTCTATAATGCGGATCCCGGTGGACACATGACCAACAAGCGCGAGATTCCCTACGTGGTCCGCCCGCCCACCGCCGTCCTGACCCGCGGCTTCGATCCGCGTCTGTCGGTCGGGTCGGCGCGCCCGGCGGTGTTCCGCTCCTCGACCTACGTCTTCAACAGTCCCGAGTCGGCCGAGCGCGCGTTCGCCATCGCCCTGGGCAGGCTGCGGGCCGAGCCGGGCGAGAACGTCGATCTCATCTATTCCCGCCTGTCCCACCCGAACGCCGAGATCCTCGAGGACCAGATCGTCCCGCTGGAGCGCGGGGCGACGGCGGCGGCGGTGTTCAACTCGGGCATGGCGGCCATCTCGACGATCTTCCTGTCGCTGTGCGGTCCGGGCTGGAGCGTCGTGCACACGGTGCCGGTCTACGGCGGCACGCAGCACCTGTTCGACACCTTCCTGCGGCCGCTCGGCATCCAGTCGACCGGTGTCGTGGCCGGGGACGGCGCGGCGCTCGAGCGGGCGATCGCCGGGGCGCGGAACCTGCGCATCGTCTACCTGGAGACACCCGCCAACCCCACCCTTCGCATGGTGGACATGCGCCGGGCGGTCGAGGCGGCCCGCCGGCACCCGGATGCGCCCCTGGTCGTCGTGGACAACACCTTCCTGGGTCCCGCTTTCCAGCACCCTCTCCAGCTCGGCGTCGATCTGGTGGTCTATTCCGCGACCAAGTACCTGAACGGTTTCAGCGACCTTTTGGCCGGGGTCGTGCTGGCCGCGGACGCCGATCTCGTCACGCACCTGCGCGGCACGCGCGCCATCCTGGGCAACATCCTTCAGCCCGACGAGTGCTGGCTCCTCGACAGCCGTCTGCCGACGGTGATCCTGCGCATGAACCGGCAGAGCAAGAACGCGCAGCGCATCGCCGAGAGTCTGGCCGCCCACCCGGCCGTGCGGCGGGTGCTCTACCCGTCGCTCTTCACCGACAAGGAGCAGATGGCGATCCGCGACGCGCAGTGCGATTTCCCCGGAGCGATCCTGACGCTCGACCTCAAGGGCGGCAAGATGGCGGCATTCGCGTTCCTGCGCTCGCTGCGCATCCTGCGCGACGCCGTCAGCCTCGGGGGCGTCGAGTCGCTCGCCTGCCACCCGCGCACCACCACGCACTCCGAGCTGTCGGAGGAGGACCTGGAGCGCTCCGGGATCTCGGACAGCCTGGTGCGGATCTCGATCGGGATCGAGGACTGGCGGGATCTGCAGCGCGACATCCAGGACGCGCTGGACTCCTTGCGCTGACCGGCCTCTCCGGTGTTCCACCCTTTCCGAGCGGCCGCCCCGTATAACCGGTCGACGATGATGACCACGGACCGCGAGCTGATGCACCGGGTGGCGACAGGGGACGAGCCGGCCTTCACCGAGCTTTCGAACCGCTACAGCGCGCGTCTCTTGACCATGGCGTGGCGGCTCCTCGGCAACCGGGCCGACGCGGAGGACGCGGTGCAGCGCGCGCTCCTGCGCCTGTACACCTCGGCCAGGAGCTATCGCTCCGAGTGGGCGGTCTCCACCTGGCTCTACCGCATCACGACCAACGTCTGCGTGGACGAGATGCGCCGGCGCCGGAGCCGGTTCGTGCTGCAGCGGGCGGCGCAGGAGGAGGCGGACGGTCAGGGGCTTCTGTTTGCGTGGGGCGGCGGGCACGGGGGCGGGGGCGCGCAGAACCTCGATGTGCAGCGCGCTCTCGACAGAGTCCCGCTCGAGGCGCGCATGCTCCTCGCCCTGCGCTACATGGACGGACTCTCCTACCGCGAGCTGGCCCGTGTCCGGGGCATCAGCGTCAACACGGTGAAGAGCCAGCTCGCCCGCGGCAAGTCGATCGTGAGAAAAATCCTGAAAAAGGGAGGGCCCGGGCGGCGGACCGCCGGGGCCTCGACGAAAGGAGCCCAATGATGAGGACGCATGCGTATCCGGGGAGGGACGATCTGGAGAACCTGCTGGTGGTTCATTTCCGGCCGGTCGCGGCCGGCGGCGATCTGGCGCGCCGGGCCCTTCTTCGCCTGCGTGACGGCTGGGACACGGAGCGCTTCGCCGGGGACGTCCAGATCGAGGCCTCGGAGCGCGGTATCATCCGGGTCAGTCGGGGCGGCGCGGCGCATCCGCCGGTGTCGCGCGCGGCGAAGCGCCTGGCCGAGCGGGCCCGCGAGGAGCTTCACGACTACCTCGGGGGGCGGCGCGCCTTCTTCTCTGTGCCGATCGATTTCGCCGGAACGCGGCCGTTCCAGCGCAAGGTCCTCGAGCTGACCCACCGCATCCCCTTCGGCGACACCAGGACGTACTCCTGGATCGCCCGGCGGATCGGCCACCCGCTCGCCGTGCGCGCCGTCGGCACGGCCCTCGGCCTCAACCCGGTGCCGATCCTCGTGCCGTGCCACCGCGTCCTCAGGACCGATGGCGGCCTCGGCGGGTACGCCTTCGGGCTCGATCTCAAGACACGGCTTCTGGGTCTCGAGCGGGCCACGCCGGTCCTGGAAGGGTGCGCCACGACCGGCATCGTCTGCCGCGTCGGCTGCCCGCACGCGATGCGGATGCGCGAGGACAGCCGCGTCGTGTTCGCCTCCGTCGAGGACGCCCGCACGGTCGGCTACCGGCCGTGCCGGACCTGCCGGCCGGGGGCGGCGGCCGGCGCGTGAGGCACGCGACCCGCGTGGCCTCCCGCCTCGAACAGCTCGACTGGGACGCGATCGAGCGGTCGCTCCGGGAGCGGGGCTGGGCGAAGACCGGCGTCCCCGTGCTCACCCCGCGGGAATGCGCCGGACTGATCCTCCTCTACGAGGACGACGCCCGTTTCCGCAGCCGTGTCGACATGGAGCGCTTCCGGTTCGGCCTGGGTGAGTACAAGTATTTCGGTCACCCGCTGCCGTCCCTGGTGCGCGAGCTCCGCGCGCGCGCCTACCCGCGCCTGGCGGCGCTCGCCAACGACTGGATGGAGGCCCTCGGAGAGCGCCGCCGCTACCCACCGACCCTGAGAGGCCTGCTGTCGGTCTGCCGCCGCGCCGGGCAGACGAAGCCGACACCGCTCCTCCTGCGCTACGAAACCGGGGGCTTCAACTGCCTGCACCAGGATCTCTACGGCGACGTGGCCTTCCCGCTGCAGCTCACGTGCGTCCTGAGCCGCCGCGGTCCCGATTACACCGGCGGAGAGTTCCTCCTGGTCGAGCAGCGTCCGCGCCAGCAATCGCGGGGCGAGGCGATCACTCTGGAGCAGGGGGAGATCGTCATCTTCACCACGCGCGAGCGCCCCGTCCGGGGCGCCCGCGGTCATTTCCGCGCCGTCATGCGCCACGGCGTCAGCCGCCTGCTGTCCGGGACACGCTACAGTCTGGGGGTCATCTTCCACGACGCGCGGTAGGCGCGCGCCGCCGCACGCGTCATTCCGCCCGCAGCGCCTCGACGGGATCGAGGCCGGCGGCGCGCCGCGCCGGCAGGACGCCGCTGAGCAGTCCGACGGCGAACGACAGGGCGAGGGCGGCGAACACGTACGCCACGGGGGTGTTCACCGGCAGGCGCGGCAGCGCCAGCTTGAGGAGGCGCGCGACGCCGATCCCGGCGGCAATCCCGAAGGCGCCGCCGGCCGTCGCGAGGAGGGCCGCCTGCAGGAGAAAGAAGGCCAGCACCTGGCGCCGGCGCGCGCCCAGGGCGCGCAGGAGCCCGATCTCGCCGGTGCTCTCGTTGACCGAGATCCACATCATCGTCAGGATGCCGATGGCGCCGACCACCAGCGAGATGCCGCCGATGGCGCCGACCGCGGAGGTCACCACGCTGATGATCCGGTCGAGCGTGGACAGCATGGTGTCCTGCGTCGTGATGGTGAAGTCCTCCTCTCCCTGATGGCGATCGATCAGGACCCGCTTGATGTCGCGGACGACGGTGTCCTTCGCCGTGGCGTTCCTGTAGACAACGTCGATCTCGATCAGGTCGTCGCGGTTGAACAGACGCAGCGCCTCCGACACCGGGATGAAGGCGGTGTCGTCGAGGTCGAGCTGCAGGAACTGTCCCTTCGGCTCCATCACCCCGATGACCCGGAACGGACGCCCGCCGATCCGAACGCGCTCCCCGAGGGCGTTGTCGTCACCGAACACCTCGCGCTTCAGCTTCATCCCCAGGACGACGAGCGGCGAGCCGTGCCGCGGGTCGCCCGCCGGCAGGAACGTGCCGTGGCGCACGGCGAACTTCCAGACGCGCGGCACGTCCGACGTCACGCCGTAGACGAGGACGCTGCGGCCGCGCTCCCCGTGCTCGACCCGGGCGTTGCCGAACGCCACCGGCATCGTCGCCTCGACCTGGGAGATGCGGCGGAGCGCCTCGGCGTCCTCGATGGTCAGCTTGCGGATCGTGCCGGCCATGGCGGTGGGGTTGCCGCCGGAGGTGTTCGACTTGCCGGGATTGACGCCGATCAGGTTCGTGCCGAACTGGGTGAATTCGCTGAGGACGAACACCCGAATCCCCTCCCCGATCGACGTGAGCAGGATGACCGAGGCGATGCCGATGGCGATGCCGAGCATGGTCAGGGCCGAGCGCAGGCGGTGCCCCGTGACGGCGCCCCACGACAGCCTCATGAGATCGACGACCCGCATGACGATCACCTCGTCCCGTTCCGGGACGGACCGATCACCGTCCCGCCAGGGCGATGACCGGATCGAGGCGCGCCGCCCGGCGCGCCGGCAGCACGCCGAACACGGCGCCCGAGAGCAGCGACACCGCGAGGGCCGCGAACACCGCCCACGCCGGCGGTCGCGCCGGCAGCGCCGGGAACGCCTGCCCCAGCACCCCCGAACCGGCGTAGCCGATCAGGAGACCGAGGACGCCTCCGGCCGCCGACAGCAGGACCGCCTCGACCAGGAACACCTTCAGGATTTCGCGGGGTGGCGCCCCGAGCGCCTTGAGCAGCCCGACCTCAGGCGTCCGCTCCGACACCGACACCAGCATCACGTTCATGATCCCGATGCCGGCGACGGACAGGGAGATGGCCGCGATCCCCGCGAGCGCCAGGGTGAGCGCCCCGAGGATCCGGTTGAAGGCGCTCAGGACGGAGTCCTGCGTAAGGACCGTCACGTCCTCCTCGTTGTCGTGCCGCTCCTTCAGGATGCTCATGACCTGCGCGCGGGCCGCGTCGATCTCCGCGTGCACCCCGACCTCGATCAGGATGCGGAACAGGGAGCGCTGGTTGAACAGGCGCAGGGCGCTCGACACCGGGATGATCACGACATCGTCCATGTTCAGACCGATCGACTGGCCCTTGGGGGCCATCACGCCGACGACGCGGAAGCGCCAGTCGCCGATGCGGATCGTCCGGCCGAGGGGGGTCTCGGACCCGAACAGCTCGCTCTGCACCGTCCGGCCGATGACCGCCACCGGAGCCCCCCGATCCGCCTCGACGTCGGGCAGGAACCGGCCGATGCCGATCGCCAGGTGCCGGACAGGGAGCAGATCGGGCGTCGATCCCAGGATGGTCACCTCGCGCCGCTTCTCGCCGTAGCCGACGCGCGCCGACCCGACAGCGAGCGGCGCCAGACGGCGCACGTGCGGAGCGCGTCTTTGAATCGCCTCGCAGTCCTCGAGCGTCAGCGGGCGGGTCGTGCCGCCGAAGATCGGCGCGTTGCCGGTGGTCTCGGTCCTGCCCGGCAGGACGATGAGAAGGTTGCTGCCGAGAGCCATGAACTCGTTGGTGACGTAGCCGCGGGCCCCCTCCCCGAGGGCCGTCAGCAGGATCACGGCGCCCACGCCGATCCCCATCCCGAGGAGGGTCAGTACGGTGCGCAGGCGGTGCCCCTTGAGAGCTTCCCAGGCAAACCGCAGCAGATCGAGGGCGCTCATGCTGTCGCACCGTCCGACGAGATCCGCCCGTCGACCAGCTTCAGGATGCGCCGGGCCCGCTGCCCGACCTCGGGATCGTGCGTCACGACCACGAGCGTCAGCCCCGCGCGGTTCATCGACTCGATCAGCTCGATGATCTCGTGGCCGGAGGCGCGATCCAGGTTCCCGGTCGGCTCGTCCGCGAGCAGGATCGACGGCCCCATCACCGTGGCGCGGGCGATCGCGACGCGCTGCCTCTGGCCTCCCGAGAGCTGGTCGGGACGGTGCGCGGCGCGGTCGGTCAGCCCGACCGACTTGAGCGCCGCCGCCACGCGCTCGCGCCGCTCCGCAGGCCGGATACCCGCCAGGACCATCGGCAGCTCGACGTTGCCCGCCGCCGTCAGCCGGGGGACCAGGTGGAAGAACTGGAACACGAAGCCGATCTTGCGGCTGCGCACTTCGGCGAGCGCGCTCTCCGGCAGCGATCCGACCTCGCGGCCGTCCAGCACGTACGTCCCCGCGGTCGGGCGATCGAGACAGCCGAGGATGTGCAGGAGGGTCGACTTGCCCGAGCCGGACGGCCCCATCAGGGCCAGGTAGTCGCCGCCGGGAACCGTGAGGTTGACGTCCTGGAGGGCCCGCACGATCTGGTCGCCCACGCGAAAGTGGCGCGACAGCCCGACGAGCTCGATCACTTTTTGTCGCTCCGGCCGGCGGCGCCGTTCTTCTCCAGGCCCGACTCGTCGCGGATGACCGCGCGCACTCCCTCCTTCACCTCGGCGCGATCGAGCGAAACGACGATCGGCTCGCTCTCGGCCAGCCCCTCCTTGACCTCGGCGTACTCCCAGTTGCGCAGGCCGGTCGTCACCTGCCGAGCCACCAGGTGGCCGCCGTTGAAGACGAGGACGCGGTCCCCCTCGAGCAAGGCGTAGGTCGGGAGACGCAGCACGTTCGTGACGGATCGCAGGATGACCTCCACGTCGGCGGAGGTCCCCGGCAGGAGCGAGCGCGCGAACTCCGCGTCGTCGAAGTCGACCTCGGCCTCGAGCGTGCGGTTCTGCTCCACGATGTCCTGGACGTACGGCGCCACCCGGGTCACGTGACCCTGGAACGACCGGTTCGGGTAGGGGTCGAGGGTGACGCGTGCCTGCTGCCCGGCGTGCACCCTGCCGGCGTCGACCTCGTCCAGCGGAGCGCTGACGTAGATGGACGACGGATCGATGATGTCGAACACCGGAGGGATCGGAAGGGCGGGCGGCGAGGGGGAGGCCCACTCCCCCACTTCCGCCTTGAGATCGGCGACGACGCCGTCGAACGGGGCGTGCAGCACCGTCTTGTTCAGGTTGGCGCGTGCCAGGTCGATCGCCGACTGCGCCCGTTCGGCGTTGGCGCGCGCCGCCTGGCAGCGCGCCGAGGCGGTCTCGCTCTGGCTCTGCAGCCGGTCGACCATCTCCACGGACACGATGCGATCGTCCTTGAGATCGAGCGTGCGCTTCAGGTCGCGCGCCGCCAGGTCGGCCGCCAGGCAGGCCTCGCGGGCCGACGCCCGCGACGTCGCCAGGTCCTGCTCGGCCAGGGACAGCGACGCCTTCCAGTCGTTGTCGTTGATGCGCAGCAGGACGTCCCCCTTGCGAACGTGCGCGCCGGGACGGAAGCCGATGAACGCGACCCGGCCGCCGATTTCAGGGCTGATCCTGGCGCGGCGGCGGGCCTTCACCGTGCCCGCCTTGCTGTTGGTCACGGTCTCTTCGACCGTGCCGCGGGCCAGGCGGTAGACCGTCACCGGCACCGGGTCGGGACGCACGACCTTGTAGATCCCCAGCCCCAGGTTGACGAGGATGAACAGACCCGCGGCCAGGGCCAGGAGCCCCAGCGTCCACTTCAGGACACGTCGCATGGCGCGAACGATATCACGTCGAAGCGCAGGCGGGACGGGCGCGCCGGACCCGGATTCCGGCACGCGGGCGGGCTCCTCGGGTAGAATTCCGGCCGGGCACAACCGATCCTCATGGACGCACCCTCCTCAACGCCATCCTTCACGCGCCGCGCCTTCGTCAGGACGGCGGCCGCCGCCGGGATCGGCGGCGCCTATCTCGGAGGGGCGCACCTCCTGCTTCAGGACGCGCGCTGGACCCCGAACCTGTCCTTCTGGGTATCGCGCGGGCGCGATCCCGCAGGCCCGCCGCTGCGGGGGGAGCGCGAGGCCGACCTGGCGATCATCGGCGGGGGCGTGACCGGTCTGTCGACGGCGCTGCACGCCCTTCTGCGCTCCCCCCGGTTGCGCGTCGTCCTGCTCGAGGCGCACTACGTCGGGTTCGGCGCCACGGGGAGGAGCGGCGGTGTCCTCGGCAACGGCACCGAGATGGGAACTCCACCGGGGACCGGGGAGAACGTGGCGCAGGTGATCGAGATCGTCGATCGCTTCGGGATCGGCTGCGATCTGGAGCGCGCACCGGAGACGCAGCTCGATCCCTACCGGTACGCGGTGGGACTCAAGCGCACGGTTCTCGGTCTGGGCGGTGCCATCCACGAGGGGAGCCGCGTGCGCTCCCTCGAGGATGGGCAGACCGTCACCGTGCGCGGCGACGACTTCGCGGTGCGCGCCCCCAAGGTGATCGTGGCCGCCAACGGCTACACGCCGAGGCTCGGAATCGGCGCCGCGCGCCTGTTCCCCGCGCATACGGCGGCGGCGGTCACGGCACCCCTGCCGCGCGAAATCCTGCGCGACATTCCCGACAGCATCCTGGTGATGACGTCAGGCGAGATGTACATGTGGGGACGCAAGGCTCCCGGCGGCCGGGTCCTGGTGGGAGCGGGGGCGCGGTACCTCTACGACAACGGCCTGAATTACACGGGGGATGGATTCCTGTTTCCGGCCCTGCACCGGACCCTGGTGAAATCGTTCCCCGCGCTGGCGGGCCACCCCTTCGAGCACGCCTGGACCGGACCGATGGGCTGCACCACGGACCAGGAGCCGATCATCGGGACGGCCGGACAGTCGGGCAACATCGTCTACTGCGGCGGGTACACCGGTCACGGCATCGCCATGGGCACGAAGGCGGGCTCATTCCTCTCCGACATGCTGCACGGCCAGAGTCCGCCCGCCTGGATGCTGCGGCCGACGCAGAGTCTGCCCGGCGAGCCGCTGCGCTACATCGCCATCAACACGGTGATCAATATGATGAACCTGGGCCTGTACCACATGGACAAGCATGTCTGATGCCGCCCGGGCGCGGGCGCTGGGGATTCTTTCTGTCCTCCTGTTCTTCGTGCCGCTCGTGGCCCCCCTGGTCCAGGGCGTCACCCTCGTCTACGTCCTGTCCCTGGGGTGGCGGGGATCGCTCGACAGGACCAGCATGATTCTTGCCGCCAGCGGCGCCGCCCTGGGCTTCGTGCTGTTCCTCGCGACCGAATATCTCTTCATCGTCTGAGCCCTGGATTTCGGCTAGAATCCGGCGCCTCAGGAGCGCTTTCCCATGACCCGTCTCACCAGGCGGACCCTGCTGAAGAGCGTAGCACTCGCCGGCGCCGGCGTGACGCTCCAGAGGTGCTCCCCCTCGTTCATCGGCAAGACCTACGACGTCGCCGTCATCGGCGCGGGCATGGCCGGACTCTCGGCCGCCCGCGACCTTGCGCGCGCCGGCCTCGACGTGGTGGTTCTGGAGGCGCGCGATCGGGTCGGCGGACGCATCCACACGATCCATGAGCCGGCGCCGCACGGGATCGAGCTCGGGGCGCAGATGATCCACGGTTCGCGCGCGCCGACCTGGGAGCTGGTGCGGGAGTTCAAGGTCCAGACCCGACCCTTCGGCGAATGGTCCACCTGGTCGTGGTCGGCCTCGGCCGGTTTCCAGAAGCCGGACGAAGCGCGCGCGGCGGACATCGACGCCCGGCTGGCCCGCGCCTACCACGCCTACCGCGGCGCCGACATCCCGTTCCAGAAGTTCCTCGACGACGAGAGGTTCAGCCCCGAGGAGCAGGACAGCGTCGGCGAGCACGCCCTGTCGTGGTCGGCCGAGCCGTCCGAGGTGAGCCTGCGGGCCGCCATGGAGGACGACGCGGACTGGAACAGCTACCTCGATCGCAACTACCAGGTGGTGGACGGCTACGACCGTCTGCCCCGCAAGCTCGCGGAGGCCCTCGGCGACCGCGTGCGCCTGTCGTGCGTCGTGCGTCGGATCGAGTGGGGCCGCTTCGGGGCCGCCGTGTCGTACGACCGGGGCCTGCGGGCCGAGACCGTCCGCGCCCGGCACGCCGTCGTGACACTGCCGATAGGAATTCTACAGACCGCCTCGCCGGTCTTCTCGCCGGACCTGCCGCCGTGGAAGAGGAGATCCATCCAGGCTCTGAAGATGGGACGTGTCGTGGTCGTGCACTTCCTGTTCGACGCCTGGTTCTGGCGCGACGCGAACCCGAGCCTGCCGGGTTGGAGCACCCGGGGCGGGCGCATCTCGTTCTGGGACCCGCACCCGTCGGGCAAGGGGCAGCCGGTGCTCCTGGGCTGGATCACCGGCGCCGCGGCGCAGGAATTGAGCGACCTCGGAGAGGAGGCCGGCCGGGACCGCGCGCTGTCCTGGATCGAGGAGCCGTTCCCCGCCGCAGGGGCGCGCAAGCGCGTCCAGTGGTCGAACCTGCGCGACTGGATCCGGGACCCGTACGCTCTGGGCTCCTACTCGTACACCTGTCCGGGGGGCGCGCTGGAGCGCGCCGCCCTCGCAACGCCTCTCGAGGGTCTGCACTTCGCCGGAGAGGCGACGGCGGAGGCCCCGCATTACCAGACGGTGCACGGAGCGTACCTGAGCGGCCGCCGCGCGGCGCGCGAGATCCTCGGAGCGCTGGGACGGGACGTCGCCTCGTCGCCGCCCTCCTTTTCGCGGCTCCCCCGCCGTCTTTTCGCCTAGAATTGAGTCGCCATGCCGCTCTACGAGTACATCTGCCGGTCGTGCTCCCGGCGCTTCGAGGCGCTGGTGATCGGGCCGCCGAGTCCGGCCTGCCCGGGTTGCGGGGGCGAGGACCTCGAGAAGCTCGTCTCCACCTTCGCCGTGGGCGGCGGCCCCTCCCCCAGAAGCGCCGAGTCGTCAGGGGACGGCGGATCGTGCGGCACCTGCGGCGATCCGCGCGGTCCCGGGTCCTGCGCCGTCAATTAGTTCGAACGTCCGTAAGACTCGCCCCCTTCGGAGCGTGACCTCTCATGCCGCGGAGCTACCGCTTCGCCGAATTCACCGTGTCCCCCTCGCGCAGGACGCTGACCCGCGCGGGACGCGAGGTGCCGCTCATCCCGCGATATTTCGACCTCCTCGTGCTGCTGATCGATCGCCGTCGTGAGGCGGTGCACAGGCAGGACATCCTGGAATCGGTCTGGAGCGACGTGGTCGTCTCGGACGGCGCCCTGAGCCAGGCGGTCCGGACGCTCCGGCGGGCGCTCGGAGACACGGCGCGCGAGCCTCTCTTCATCCGCACGATGTCGCGCCACGGCTACCGCTTCATCCACCCCGAAGTCGCAGAGGACGAGGACGCCGTCCTGCCGGTCACGAGCCCTGCGATCCCGATCGATCCTGCCTCGGCCGCGCCGTCGACGGACGACCCGTTCGAGACTCCGCTCGCCCGGCTCCTGGAGGACGGAGTCCCGGAGGGGGACGATCCCGACGAGGTGCGCCGCGAGGCGGCCGAGACTCTGCACCTCCTCGGGACCGAGGAGACCCTGCGACGCCTGGATCGCCGGCAGGGTCACGAACGTGCCCGGGCCCTTTTGAGGGACGCGCGCTGGGATGTCGCCGGCGCGGGGCCGGTGCCCCTTCTGGGTGTGCCCGGTTCCGCAGCCGCGATCCTCTCCCTCGTGCTCCTCAGGCTCAGGCGCGCGGCGCGCCTGGCGGGGAGTCGCTGGGGAGCCGCCTCGGCGGGCGGCGCCCTGGCGGGAATCCTTGCAGGTCTTTTGGGCGGGCTCCTGCTGCGTCTCGGCGACGGGTCCGAGTCGCCGGCGAGCCTGCCGTTGACGCTCGGGCTCATCGGTGCTCTCGCCGGGGGGACGGGCGCCGCGGGTATAGGCGCCGGACTGGCGTTCGCCGAGGCGATCGCCCGCTCCTTCCGCGGTCTGGCCCTCGTCCTGTGCGGAGCCGCGGCCGGCGGTCTGACCGGCGCCGTGGCGTACCTCTTCGTGCGCTGGACTCTCGCCGGCGTGTTTGGGCAGGACCTGTCGTCACTCGGGGGCGGTCCGGAGGGGCTGGCCATCGGTGGTGCCGCCGGGCTGGGATATGCGCTGTCGACGCCTCGGCCCCCGGGAGGAGGGATGGCGACACCGCGCGGGGCGGCCCGCATCGGAGCGGCGCTTCTGAGCGGAGCGTGCTGCGGTATCGCGGGGCTCGTCGTCTGCCGGCTGGGCGGCAACCTGGTCGGGACGAGCCTGAACATCCTGGCCCACGAGTACAACGGTTCCCATGTCGGCCTCCTCCCCCTCGCCCGCATGCTGGGGGAGTCGGGCCCCGGTCCGCTCACCCGCACCCTCTCAGGCGCGGTGGAAGGGCTGTTTTTTGGCACCGGTCTCGTCATCGGGTTGACGCGTCGCCCTCGCTGACACACAGGCTCCCGGGTCCCCCCTCAGCCACATATCAGGACTTGCTCATCGTGGCCTCAGGTCTCGAACTGGGGGAGGAAGCATCTTCTTCCTCGTGAAGACATCCACCCTTTCGACAGGAGGTCGGTCCATGACAGTCTCTCGTCTGCTCGCCGTCGCGTTCATCTTCGCCTGCACCGCAGTCGCCTGGTTCATCCTGGGGGCGTCCCTGGTGGTCCGCACCGGGGAATCCGACACCCGGCTCACCCAGGAAGTGAAGCGCCTGTGGGGGGGTGAGCACGACCAGATTGCCCCCGACGCCTGGTACGAGCGATCGCGCGTCGTGATCGAGCAGGTGCAGCAGCCGAACGGTTCGGGAGGAACGTACATGCAGCCGGTCACGAAGACGGTCGTCGATCGCGTCCCGGTGGCGATCACCTCCAGCCGGCTGGATGTTTCGCTCTCCCTGGACCAGAGACAGAAGGGACGCCTGTGGTACGACACGTACGGCGTGACGTTCGCGGGTGACTACAAGCTGGTCAACGGCGACAGCGCGCCTCACACCGTCTTCGTCCATTTCGTGTTCCCCTCGACCGAGGCGCTCTACGACGCCTTCACGTTCCGGTTGAACGGCCGCGACGTGCCGCCGGCCAGCGAGCTGTCGCAGGGGATCACGGCGACGGTGGATCTGGCCGCGGGGGCCGAGACGGCTCTCAGGGTGGCGTACCGCTCGCGGGGCCTGGGGGACTGGGCCTACTCGTTCACCCCGTCGGGGGTGGCGCAGGTGCGCGATTTCGTCATGGAGGTGAAGACCGACTGCGCCGGCATCGATTTCCCGGCCGGGACGATCTCCCCCACCCGCAAGACCGGCGACGGCAAGGGGTTCCGGCTGACCTGGGCGTTCGACAGCCTGATCACCGGACAGCACATCGGCGTGGACCTGCCGAACCGGCTCAACCCCGGGCCGCTGGCCTCGCGCATCACATTCTTCGCCCCGGTGTCGCTGCTGTTCTTCATCACGGTCGTCGTCGTCCTCGGCGTCCTCTCGGGAAGGAGTCTGCACCCGATGAACTATTTCTTCCTGGCGGCCGCCTTCTTCGCCTTCCACCTCCTGCTCGCCTACCTCGTGGACCACGTGAACATCCACGCCGCGTTCCTGATCGCCTCCGCCACCAGCATCGCGCTCGTGGTCAGCTACCTGAGGCTCGTCGGCGGCGCGCGTTTCGCCTTCCTGCAGGCGGGCGTGGCGCAGCTGGTGTTCCTGGTGCTCTTCTCCTACGCCTTTTTCTTCGAGGGATACACCGGCCTCACCGTCACGGTCGGGTCGGTCCTCACCCTCTTCGTCCTGATGCAGGCGACCGCACGGGTGGACTGGTCGGACCTGTTCGCCAGGAAGGCGCCCGCGCTCCCACCGATCGCGGCCCGGGACTGACTCAGGGCTGGCGGGGTGTCCGCGCGGCGTCCGTCTGCGAGGAGTGCATCACGCGGTTCGCCGGCGAGGGACTGCCTCCCCGGAAGGGGGACATCCAGCGCGACGTTCGACGGGGCTTCGCCGGAACGGCGGCGCCGGGACGCCGGTCGCGCCGGGGGGCGACGAGGAGGATCCCCTCCCGCAGGCGAAGCGTCAACCCGCGTGTGGGCCTGACCGTCCAGACTCGCAGCGGCAGCATCAGGTGCGAGAAGGAGGGGCGCCCGATTCCGCGCACGCGCCCGAGGAGCCCCAGCGCCGGCACGAGGCGCAGGACGGTCGAGAGCCCCATGGCGGCGAGGTAGCCGGCTCCGCCGCGCGCATTGACCAGATTCACCACCGCACCTCCGAGAAGCGAGCCGACGATCAGCACTCCCCCGTCCACCGTGTTGAACCAGGCGACCTGGCGCTCCCGGCCGCGGGTCGTCGCGAGGATCGACGAGGCCTGCGCCAGCTCGAAGGCGCCCCAGGTCAGGCCCGAGTAGACCTGCGCCGCCAGGATCCACCACGGGCTCGCCGACAGGAGCCACAGCGCCGGCACCGGCGCGACCAGCCAGCCGGTCGCACGCAGGACCGGGCCCGGACCGGTGCGGTCGGCGAGACGGCCCCAGAGGCGGAGGGTGCACACCTTCACGATCGCGGGCGTGGCGATCAGGACACCGATCAGGAGATACGAGAAGCGCAGCTCCTTCAGCATGTAGGGGACGAAGAACGGGCTGCTCACGTACGTCGCCAGATGCAGGCTCCAGAGATAGATCGACAGCCGTCTGAATTTGTGCGAGGAGCGCGGCGGCCGCAGTCCGATGGATCGGTGCGTCTCCGGCGGACGACACGGTCCGTCGGGGAGGCGGGGCAGGAGGATCGCTCCCGCCGCGCGCGCCAGCGCGGCGTACGCGAATATGACGACGAAGCCGAGAGCCTCATGACCGCTCCCGGCCAGGACCGACAGCAGGATTCCGCCGCTCAGGATCGCCGCGAGGGCGCCGGACGCCTGCGCCGCGCCGCGGAGGCCGAAGAACCACCCGTGCCGGGCGGTCGGCACGGCGCCCGACACCAGCGAGGTCCACACCGGGATCGCCACACCGCCGCACCCCCAGGCCAGGAATCCCAGAGCGATGAGCGAACCGACCGACCAGGGAAACGGCGCGAGCACGCACAGTCCGAGCGCCGCATACCCCGCGGCCTGCGCCGACCAGGCGCGCCGCAGCAGTCGGCGCGTTTCGCCCGATCCTTCCCTGACCCGGCGTGCCAGGATCTGGGCGGCCGACGTCGCGGCGGTCGGAAGCGTCGCCACCAGGCCGAGGGCCAGCCCGCCCGCGCCAAGATACAGGGCGTACGCGCCGAGGTAGGCCTCGCCCAGGCCCTGGGCCAGCGCCTGGAACGCACCTTCGAAGGCGAGCCGGCGCGCCCCGTGGGCCCCGATCTCCGAGCGGACGCTTTCCACGGCTCGAACGGTGTCCACGATCTCCTCGATGAATCTCAATCTAGGGTCGTGGCCGGGCCGCGGCAACCGCCCCCGGCGCGCCCGGGGCGCAGGTCGGCTAGAATCTTCGCGGTGCTCAGAGCGCTCGCGCCGGTCGGCCCCTGCGAATCTGAGTCCCAGGAGGGCAGGCGCGTGAAAATCCTGGTCAGCGGTTCCACGGGGCTCGTCGGCTCGGCGCTCGTCCCCTCCCTGTCCACCGCCGGACACGAGGTGGCGCGTCTGGTGCGCGCGCCCGGCGCCGGATCCGCGATCTCCTGGGACCCGGCGCGCGGGGTCCTCGACCGCGCGTCCCTGGAGGGGTTCGACGCCATCGTCCACCTGTCCGGCGAGAGCATCGCCAGCGGCCGCTGGAGTGCTGTGAAGAAGACCCGCATCCACGACAGTCGTGTGACGAGCACCGCTCTTCTCGCCGGCGCGATCGCGGGCCTGTCGAGGCCACCCGGAGTTTTTCTGTGCGCCTCGGCTATCGGTTTCTACGGCGATCGCGGCGACGCGATCCTCACGGAGGACAGCCCCTCCGGGAAGGACTTCCTGTCGCGCGTCTGCCGGGCCTGGGAAGCGGCCTCCGAGCCGGCCGCGCAGAAGGGCGTGCGCGTGGTGCGGCACCGGTTCGGGATGATCCTGAGTCCCGCCGGGGGCGGGCTCGCGAAAATGCTGCCGCCGTTCAGGCTCGGCGCCGGCGGCCGCCTCGGCAGCGGCCGGCAGTTCATCTCCTGGATCGCCATCGACGACGTCCTGGGGGCCCTCGAACACGCCCTCAGCGCGGGAGCGCTCGCAGGCCCCGTCAACACGGTGAGCCCGCGGCCGGTGACCAACGAGGAGTTCACGAAGACCCTCGGCCGCGTCCTGCGCCGGCCGACGATCGCGGCGATGCCCGCGTTCGTGGCGCGTCTCGTGTTCGGGGAGATGGCCGACGCCCTGCTCCTTGCGAGCCAGCGCGTCGAGCCGAGGCGCCTCTTGGCGTCCGGCTACCGCTTCCGCTATCCTGACCTCGAGCCGGCCCTGCGTCACCTGCTCGATCGTCGCGCCGGATAGTGGATCGGCCCGGGAGCGGACGCATGGAGCCGGAGTACCGGGACTTCAGCCTCCTCGAGCACGCCGGCTGGGAACAGGCGGCGGGTGAATACGAGGCTCGCTGGACCGACCTCACCTCGCACTTCATCGAGCCCCTGCTGCGCTCGGTCGACCTCACCGCCGGCGCGCGGCTCCTGGACGTCGCCTGCGGCCCGGGCTACGTGGCGGCGGCGGTGCTGAGGGCGGGCGCGGTCCCAGTCGGTCTTGACTTCTCGGCAAGCATGGTCCGCCGCGCCCGCGAGCGGAATCCCGGGATCGAGTTCCTGGAGGGGGACGCCGAGCGGCTCCCGTTCGAGACGGCGCGCTTCGATCGGGTGGTGACGAACTTCGGCGTGCCGCACCTGGCGAGGCCCGGGGTCGCCTTCCGCGAGGCCCGTCGCGTCCTGCGCGCAGGCGGCCGGTTCGGGTTCACCGTCTGGGCGGCCCCGGCAGACAACCCGCTGTCGAGATATGTCTGTGATGCGATCGAGGCGCACGCGGACCTCGCCATCGATCTGCCGGAGGGGCCTCCCCGCTTCCCGCTCAGCGAGGAGCCGGCCTGCCGCCAGGTCCTCGAGGAGGCGGGGTTCGCGCCCGCGTCCATGACCTTCGAGACGGTGCGGGCGACGTGGCGTGTCCCGAGCGCGGAGTTCCTCTTCGAAGCGGAGCTCAAGGGAGGCGTTCGGACCGCCGCCGTCCTGGCGCGGCAGTCTGCGGGCCGCCTGGTCGCCATCCGCGCAGCCATCGCGGACGCGGTGCGGGCGCACGCCGTCCCCGGAGGGTTCGCCATCCCGGCGACGGCCCACGTCGTGGCGGCGGCCGCCCCCTCCTGAACGACCGCCGCACCGGATGAGGCATCCCTGGCAAGGACTCGGAAGCCTGCCGCGCGGCGTCTGGATCCTCTCCCTGACCACCCTCATCAACAGGCTGGGGACGATGGCGCTCCCCTTTCTCGTGCTCTATCTGACCAGGAGCCGCGGGTTCACGGCGGGGCGGGCCGGCCTTGTGATGGCGGTCTACGGTCTCACGGCGGTCATCGCGGGGCCGACGGCCGGCAGGCTGAGCGATCGGATCGGGGCGGTGCGCGTCCTGCAGGCGTCGCTCCTTTTCTCCGGTCTCGTCGTCCTGGTCTATCCGCTGGCCCGGAGTCCCGCCGCCATCTTCGCGCTGACGATCGCCTGGGCCTTCACCAACGAGGCCTTCCGCCCGGCGAACCTGTCGATGGTCTCCGACCTGGCCGGGCCGGATCAGAGGCGGACGGCCTTCGCCCTCGTCCGTCTCGCGATCAACCTGGGGATGAGCGTCGGGCCGGCGGCGGGCGGCTTCCTGGCGATGGTGTCGTTCCCCGCGATCTTCATCGTGAACGGCGCCGCTTCGATCCTGGCCTGTGTCGTGCTCACCCTCCTGGCCGGGTGGCTGCGGAGGCCGGGCGCGCCTGAGCGCCCCGTCCCGGACACCCGGACCGATGCCGGGACGGGGCCCTGGAGCGATTTCACCGATCGGCGTCTTCTTTATTTCCTGGCGGCGCTTCTGCCGGTCCTCATGGTGTTCTTCCAGCACGAGGCCGCGATGTCACTGTATTTCGTGCGCGACCTCGGACAGCTCGAATCGTCCTTCGGTCTCCTGTTCACGATCAACACGGTGCTGATCATTTTTCTCGAAGTGCCTCTCAATTTGAGGATGGCCGCCTGGCCCTACCCGAGAACGCTGGCGCTCGGTGCGTTCCTGGTCGGCGCCGGCTTCGGGGGGATGGCGCTCGCGAGCGGCTTCTGGAGTGTCGCGACCACCGTCGTGATCTGGACCTTCGGAGAGATGGTCCTCCTGCCCGCGAGCGCCGGCTACGCGGCGGAGATCGCCCCCGCCGACCGGCGCGGAGCCTACATGGGTCTCTACACGATGTCGTTCAGCGCCGCGTTCGCCCTGGGCCCCTGGCTGGGGACCGCGACGCTCGATCGGTCCGGCCCGGCCGTCCTCTGGGGTGCCGCCTTCCTGCTCGGCTGCCTGTCGGCGCTGATGATGGGACGGGTCCGGTCGGCATCTCGGATCCGGAAAGTCGACGTCCCACAAGCGGACACCGGCGGCGGACCGGCGGCTCCGAGTCGGATACCATCCTCCTGAGAATCCATCACTTAGGCTCCGAGGGCAGGTTGGTACGGTTCTCGCTCTAGAAACGGGCAGCTCGGGATGGAAATCCGTCTTCAGGGAGTGGATCCATGGACGTACCGCGTCAGATCAACAAGCGCAGCCGCACCGTCACCCGCACCCTGTACGGCATCGGCGGAGTGACCGTGCTGGCCGCCATCACGGTCGGCCTGTCGCACCTGAAGCCGGCCGCCCCCTCGGTGTCGCGCGCCACGGTGTGGGTCGACACGGTGAAGCGCGGCCCGATGCTGCGGCAGGTGCGCGGCCTGGGGACGCTGGTGCCCGAGGAGATCCGCTGGATCCCGGCCACGACCGAGGGGCGCGTCGAGCGGATCCTCATCAAGCCCGGGACCGCGGTGAAGGCGGACTCGATCATTCTGGAGATGAGCAACCCCGAGCTGGAGAACTCCGCCAGCGACGCGGAGTGGCAGCTCAAGGCGGCGGAGGCCGACTTCACCAACACCAAGGTCAAGCTGGAGAGCCAGCTCCTCGATCAGAAGGGGGCGTTCGCGTCGACGGAGGCGACCGCCAAGCAGGCGAGTCTCCAGGCGCAGGCGGACACCGAGCTGGCGCAGCACGGCCTCATCTCCGATCTCACCTTGAAGCTGTCGCAGTCGAGGGCGGAGGAGTCGGCGATCCGTCTCGAGTTCGACCGGAAGCGGCTGGAGATCGCCGCCGAGTCGACCGAGGCCGAGCTCCGGGCGCAGCAGGCGCGTCTCGAGCAGCTGCGGGCCCAGGCGGAGCTGCGGCACAACCAGGTCCGGCAGCTCAAGGTGCGCGCCGGGATCGAGGGGGTGCTGCAGCAGCTCCCCGTCGAAGTCGGACAGAGGCTGGCGCCCGGGGCGACGCTCGCCAAGGTGACGGTTCCGGGACGCCTGAAGGCCGAGCTGAAGATCGCCGAGACCCAGGCGAAGGACATCCAGATCGGCCAGCCCGCCTCGATCGACACGCGCAACGGCGTCGTCGAGGGGAAGGTGTCGCGCGTCGACCCGGCGGTGCTGAACGGCACGGTCACGGTGGACGTGGCGATGGTCGGAGCGCTGCCCAAGGGGGCGCGCCCGGACTTGAGCGTCGAGGGGACGGTCGAGCTCGAGCGGCTCGACGACGTCCTGTACGTCGGCCGCCCCGCCTTCGGGCAGGAGCAGAGCGTCGTCGGCCTGTTCCGTCTCGCGGACCAGGGGGCGAACGCCGTCCGGGTGCAGGTGAAGCTGGGACGCTCCTCCGTGAACACCGTGGAGATCCTCGACGGCCTGCAGGCCGGCGACCAGGTGATCTTGTCCGATACTTCGGCGTGGGACGCCTTCGATCGACTTCGTCTGAACTGACGCATGACCCAGGAGACCGCATGAGCGCAAACGGCCGCCCGATGATCCAGCTCGAGGGAGTGACCAAGGTTTTCTACACCGACGAGGTGGAGACGCACGCCCTGGCGAGCATCCATCTCGAGATCAAGAAGGGGGAGTACGTCTCGATCGCCGGCCCCTCCGGCTGCGGCAAGTCGACCCTCCTGTCGCTGCTCGGGCTGCTCGACTCCCCGAGCGAGGGGAAGTACTGGCTGGACGGCAAGCAGGTCGCCGACCTGTCGCTCTCGGATCGGGCCCGCATCCGCAATCTGCAGATCGGGTTCATCTTCCAGTCGTTCAACCTGATCGGCGACCTGTCGGTGTTCGAGAACGTCGAGCTGCCGCTCACTTACCGCGGCATGAAGGCGCAGGAGAGGCGCCAGAGGGTGAACGAGTCGCTGGAGCGGGTCGGCATGGCGCATCGCGCGCGACACCTGCCGAGCCAGCTCTCGGGCGGCCAGCAGCAGCGTGTCGCCGTGGCCCGCGCCGTCGCCGGAAATCCGCTGATCCTCCTGGCCGACGAGCCGACCGGCAACCTCGATTCGAAGAGCGGCGAGGCCGTGATGGAGCTCCTGCGCGAGCTGCACAGAGGCGGCGCCACCCTCTGCATGGTGACGCACGATCCGCGCTACGCCCGGCACGCCGAGCGCGGCATCCACCTGTTCGACGGCCGCATCGTCGAGGAGAGCGCGGCCGTCGCCGCGTCCTGATCCGCGCCTTCGGAGCGTCATGACCATCGTCGAGCTCGCCCCGGCCCTGACCGCATTCCGCCCGGTCCTCGTCCCGCTGCTGAACGGGGGGAGCGGCATGGCCGGGGCGCGACCCCGCGACGGCCTGGACGCGCCGCCGCCGCTTCGCTAGTCACATGGACACGCTCCTGCAGGACCTGCGGTACGCGTTCCGGACCCTGGGAAAAAATCCCGGCTTCGCCGCGGTGGCGGTGCTGGCGCTGGCGCTCGGAATAGGCGCCAACACCGCCATCTTCAGCGTCGTGAACGCGGTGCTCCTGCGGCCGCTTCCCTTCCCCGACCCCGACCGTCTGACGATGGTGTACTCCTTCAACCCCGCGAAGGGATTCCCGAGGTTTCCGGTCTCGGTACCCGACTTCATCGACTGGCGCGGCCAGAGCCGCCTCTTCGAAGGGATGGCGGCGGTCGATGGCGCGCCGTACAACCTCAGCGAGGGAGCCGAGCCCGAGCGCCTGAACGGATCGCGCGTCTCGGCCTCGTTTCTCGGCGTGTTCGGGATCAAGCCGGCGCTCGGCCGCGACCTCCTTCCTGACGACGAACGCGAAGGGGCCGGGCCGGTCGTCCTGATCGGACACGGGCTGTGGACCCGGCGCTTCGGCGTGGACCCCGCCATCGTCGGCCGGACGATCGCGCTGAACGGCAGGCGTCACACGGTCATCGGCGTCCTGCCGAGGGAGTACTCGTTCCCGAATCACTCCGAGCTCTGGACGCCGATCACGTTCGAACACGACGAGCTGACGGCTCGCGGCGCGCACTATCTGAACGTGTTCGCCCGTCTCCGGCCGGGCGTGACGATTCAGGCGGCCCAGACCGAGATGGGGACGATCGCGGCGCGCCTGCGGCAGCAGTATCCGGACACGAACACGGGGTGGGAGGCGCGCGTCTCGCCGCTTTCCGAGATGATCGTGGGGAAGATCAGGCCCGCTCTTCTGGTCCTCCTCGGCGCCGTCTGCTTCGTCCTCCTGATCGCCTGCGCGAATGTCGCCAACCTCCTCCTGGCGCGGGCGGCGGAGCGCCAGAAGGAGGTCGCCATCCGTCTCGCGCTCGGCGCCAGCCGGACGCGTCTCGTGCGCCAGCTCCTGACCGAGAGCGCCCTTCTGGGTCTCGTCGGCGGACTGTGCGGGCTCGTCCTCGCGCTCTGGGGCACCGATCTCCTGGTCGCGGCGGGCGGGGACAATCTGCCGCGTTTCCGCGAAATCAGCGTCGACGGCAGAGTCCTGCTCTTCACGATCGGCCTCTCCCTCGTGACCGGATTGTTCTTCGGAGTGGTCCCGGCCCTGCAGGCGTCGCGGCCGGACATCAACGACACCCTCAAGGAAGGCGGGCGCGGCGGCACCTCGGGGCCCGGACGTCACCGACTGCGCGGCGCCCTGGCGATCGGGGAGATCGCCCTGGCTCTCGTCCTCCTCGTCGGCGCGGGGCTGATGTTCAGGAGCTTCCGGGAGCTGCTCTCGGTCGATCCCGGGTTCCGGCCGGACCACCTGCTCACGCTCGATGTCGCGCTGCCCGAGACGAAATACGTGGACGGCGCGCGCCAGACCGCATTCCTCAACGAGACTCTCGAGAGACTGGGGGCGCTCCCCGGCGTGGTCTCGGCGGCCGCGGCCACGACCGTGCCGCTCTCCGGCGGGATCATCTCCTACTCGTTCAGCATCGACGGGCGGCCGGAGGAGCCGCCGTCCCGGAGGTCCTCGGTGCGCTACGACGCGGTCAGCGCCGGGTTCTTCCGCACCATGGACATCCGGATCCTGCAGGGAAGGAGCCTGCTGGACTCCGACGCGGCCGGCTCTCCACGGGTTGTCGTCATCAGCGCCAACCTGGCGAAGAAGTATTTCTCCGGAGAGACCCCGATCGGCCGGCGGATCCGCATCGACAACGACGCCGCGCGGGCGCCGCGGGAGATCGTCGGCGTGGTCGCCGACGTGAAGCACTCTTCGCTCGACGTGGAGGCCGCTCCGCATGTCTACGAGCCGTTGCCGCAGGCCCCTTCGACCTGGCTCACCTTCGTCCTGCGCGCCACGGTCGAGCCGATGGGCCTGGCGACCGCCGCGCGCGCGGCGGTCCTCGCGATCGATCGCGAGCAGCCGGTCTCGGAGATGAAGACCGGCGAGGCGCTGGTCTCCGACTCGGTCGCCCAGCCGCGTCTCGCCATGCTCCTCCTCGGGGTGTTCGCCGCCGTCGCGCTGCTCCTTGCCGCGGTGGGGACGTACGGTGTGATCGCCTACTCGGTGAGCCAGAGGACGCACGAGTTCGGCGTGCGCATGGCGCTCGGCGCCGGTCGGCGCGAGGTGCTCGGGCTCGTCGTCCGGCAGGGTCTCCTGCTCGCGTCCCTGGGCGTCGGGCTCGGTCTCGCGGCGGCCGCCGGCGCGACGCGCCTCCTTTCCGGGCTCCTCTACGGCGTCAGTCCGACGGACCCCGTCACGTACGCCTCCGTGGCGGCTCTCCTCACCGCCGTGTCGCTGGTCGCGTGCCTCGTGCCCGCCCGCCGCGCCACGCGGGTGGATCCCGTGATAGCACTTCGCTACGAGTAGGAGGTCTCATGGACACTCTCTTCCAGGACCTGCGCTATGCGCTGCGGATGCTGGCGAAGAGTCCCGGCTTCACGGCGGTGGCGGCGATCACGCTGGCGCTCGGCATCGGCGTCAACACCGCGATCTTCAGCGTCGTGAACGGCACGCTGTTGCGTCCCCTTCCCTATCCCGCGCCGGACCGCCTGATGTTCGTCACCATCGATCGCGGGGAGCATGGCCGCCGGTTCACGCTGTCGAGCTCCGACTTCCAGACGCTGAAGGAAAAGATGCGGAGCTTCGAGTCGCTGGCCGCGGTGCGGCCGGACCGCGTCAACTTCAAGGCGGGAGGGGAGCCGGAGCGGATCACCGCGATGTGGGCGAGCGCCGATTTCTTCGCCGCCCTCGGCGTCGCGCCGCGGATCGGGCGCGGCTTCTCGGCGGGCGAGGACCGGCCGGGGAGACCGCCGGTCGCGGTGGTGAGCCACGCGCTCTGGCAGCGCGCCCTGTCGGGCGACCCGGCCGCCGTCGGCCGCACCGTCACCCTGGACGGCCGCGCGTTCACGGTCGTCGGCGTGATGCCCCCGGGCTTCACGTTCCTCCGTTCGAGCGACGTATGGCCGATCCTGCAGCTCGATCCGCCGCTGAAGAGGCCGCCGTTCTTCCTGAGGCTCGTGGGGAGGCTCCGGCCGGGAGTCGGATCGGCGCAGCTGGGCGCCGAGCTCGGAGCCCTGCACGACGTCGTCCGCCGCGAGTATCCGGACGCGACGGAGCCGCGCTGGGCATTCGCGGCCGAGCCGCTCAAGGAGTACATCGTCGGCGACGTCCGGCCGGCGCTCCTCGTCCTCCTGGTCGCGGTCGGCTTCGTGCTCCTGATCGCGACGGCGAACGTGTCGAACCTCCTCCTGTCGCGGGCGGCGACGCGTCAGAAAGAAATGGCCCTGCGCACGGCGCTCGGGGCGTCGCGCCGGCGGCTGGTCCGCCAGCTCCTGACCGAGAGCCTGATGCTCGCGGTTGTCGGCGGCGGCCTCGGCCTCGTGGCCGGTCTCTGGGGGATCGACCTGCTGCGCGCGATCGCGCCGGAGAACTTCCCGCGCGCGACAGACATCGGGATCGATCGCGCGGCGCTCGCCTTCACGTCGATCGTAGCGCTCGCGAGCGGCATTCTGTTCGGCCTCGCCCCGGCCCTGCAGCTCTCGAAGGCACCTCTCAACGAGACGCTCAAGCAGGGGGGACGCGGCGTGACCGAGTCGCGCGGGCGGCAGCGGATGCGCGGTCTTCTGGTCGCGGCGCAGACGACGCTGGCGCTGATGCTCCTGGTGGGCGCGGGTCTCATGGTCAGGAGCTTCCAGCGCCTGCAGGAGGTCGATCCGGGCTTCATTCCGGACCATCTGATGACGGCCCAGATCGCCCTGCCGCAGAGTCGCGCCGTCGATCCGGCGCGGCGGACCGCGTTTTACAAGGAGCTCGTCGAGCGCGTCCGCGTCCTGCCGGGGGTCGAGGAGGCGAGCTTCAGCGATTCCGTCCCCCCGACCGGCCTGGGCATCCTGGAAGTCCTCGGCGTCGAGGGGCAGGAGGTCCCGGCCGGCGAGAACCATCCCCTGATCGAGGAGATCCTGGTCGGGACGGACTACTTCCGCACCCTGGGGATCCCGCTGCTGTCGGGCCGCCCGCCGGCCGCCTCGGACGGCGCCGACGCGCCGCCGGTGGCGCTGGTCAACGACACCCTGGCGCGGCGCTACTTCCCGGGCCGGGAGGCCGTCGGCAAGCGGATCCGCGCCGGCGGCTTCGGCCCCGACGATCCCTGGATCACGATCATCGGCGTCGTCGGAGACGTGAAGAACAACGGTCTCGACGCCGATCGCGCGCCCGCGATCTACGTCCCCTACGAGCAGCTGCCGATGGAGGGCGAGACGCACCTCCTGGTGCGCAGCCTCCTCGGGACAGAGGGGCTGGTCGAGGCGGTGCGCCGCCAGGTCCGGGAGATCGACCCGGGGCTGCCGCTCGGTCCCGTCCGGACAGGCGGCCAGCTCCTGGCCGCGGCCACCGGGCGTCCCCGCTTCAACACGCTGCTCATCCTTCTCTTCGCCCTCGTGGCGATGCTCCTCGCCGCGGTCGGGATCTACGGTGTTGTGTCCTACTCCGCCTCGCAGCGCACGCACGAGATCGGCGTGCGCCTGGCGCTGGGGGCGCGCCCGCGCGACGTCATCGCGCTCGTCCTCGGCCAGGGGATGCGGCCGGTCCTCGCGGGAGTGGGGGCCGGGCTCCTGGGGGCCTTCCTCCTGACGCGGACCATGCGCAGTCTCCTGTTCGGCGTGAGCGCGACCGATCCCCTCACCTTCGCTCTCATCGCCCTCTTCCTGGCGTCCGTCGCGCTCGCCGCCTGCTATTTCCCGGCCCGGCGAGCGACGCGCGTCGATCCGATGATCGCCCTGCGGGCGGAATAAGGGACACGATGGAGACGCTCCTCCAGGACCTGCGCTTCTCTCTCCGGATGCTCGTCAAGAACCCCGGCTTCACGGCGGTGGCGGCGATCACGCTGGCGCTCGGCATCGGCGCCAACACGGCCATCTTCTCGGTCGTGAACGCGGTCCTGCTGCGGCCGCTCCCGTACCGCGATCCGTCCCGGCTGGTCCTGATGAACGAGTCGAGCAAGCAGCTCCCCGACATGTCGGTCTCCTATCCCAACTATCTCGACTGGCGCGACCGCAGCCGCTCGTTCGAGCGCATCGCCGCGGTGCAGCCGGCGCAGTACACGCTGAGCGGGGTCGAGAGGCCCGAGCGCCTGGGCGGCTGGAACGTCACGGCCGATTTCTTCCCGACGCTCGGCGTCACACCGGCGGTCGGCCGCGGCCTGACGCCCCAGGACGACCGGCCGGGCGCCCAGCCGGTCGCGCTCCTGACGTACGGGCTCTGGCAGCGCCGGTTCGGCGGCGATCCGTCGGTGGTCGGGCGCGCGCTGACCCTGAGCGGCCGCAGTGTGGCGGTCATCGGCGTCCTGCCGGCGTCGTTCCGCTTCTACTACGGCGACGCCGACCTGTTCCTGCCGCTCGGGCTCGACGCCGACAGCCTGCAGGAGCGCAACGAGCATCCCGGCATCTACGTCGTCGCGCGCCTGCGCCCGGAGGCGACCGCGCAGACCGCGTTCGCGGACATGGACGCCATCGCCCGCGGCCTGGAGAAGGAGCACCCCGAGACCAACAGCGGCAACCGCGTCGCGGTCAAGCTGCTGCAGGACGACGTCGTGTCGATCCTGCGGCCCGTGCTGGTCGTCCTCGCCGGCGCCGTCGGCTTCGTCCTGCTCATCGCCTGCGCCAACGTGGCCAACCTGCTCCTGGCGCGCGCCTCGACGCGCGAGAAGGAGATCGCCATCCGCCGGGCGCTGGGGGCGAGCCGACGGCGCGTGCTTCTTCAGGTGATGACCGAGAGCGCTCTCCTGTCGCTTTTCGGCGGCGGGCTGGGTCTCCTGCTCGCGGCCTGGCTGAGCGACGTCCTGCTGTCGCTCGTCCCCGCGGGCCTGCCGCGCCTGGACGAAGTGCGCCTGGACGGCACGGTGCTCGGCTTCACGCTGGCGCTGTCGCTTCTCACGGGACTCGTGTTCGGCATCGCCCCCGCCTGGCAGGCCAGCCGCTCGGACGTGCTGGAGCCGCTCAAGGAGACGGCGCGCGGCTCGAGCTCGGGGCGCGGGCAGCAGCGCTTCCGCAGCGTCCTCGTGGTCAGCGAGGTGGCGCTGGCCCTCGTCCTGCTCGCCGGCGCAGGGCTGATGGCCCGGTCGTTCGAGAGGCTCCAGGAGGTCCGGCCCGGCTTCCGACCCGGAAACGTCCTGAGCGCCCAGCTCGTCCTCCCCGAGCTCAAGTACAAGACCAAGGCGGAGATCAACTCGTTCGCCGACCGGCTGGTGGCGCGCGTCGAGGCCCTGCCGGGCGTCGAGGCGGCGGGGACGGTGAACCCGCTGCCGCTGACGCAGGAGGGCTGGCAGACCGACTACCAGATCGAAGGACGCCCGGTCCCCGCGCGCGGGGAGGCCCCCAACTCCGACTACCACGTCGTGAGCGGCGCCTATTTCAAGGCGATGGGGATCCCGCTGGTCCGCGGCCGGCTGTTCGACGACTCGGATCGCGAGGACACGACGCCGGTCGTCCTGGTGAACGAGACCCTGGCGCGCCGCTGGTGGCCTGCGGGGGACGCGGTCGGCAAGCGCATGCGCACCGGATCGGTCGATCAGCCGGGGCCGTGGATGACCGTGGCCGGAGTGGTCGGCGACGTCAGGCAGTACGGTCTCGACCAGGAGCAGAAGACGCAGTTCTACCGCACCGAGCGCCAGGTGGCGCTCCACCCCATGTCGCTGGTGCTGCGCGCCCAGGGGGACCCCGAGGCGCTGGCCTCGGCGCTGCGCGGCGCCGTCCAGTCGATCGACCCGGACCAGCCGATCTACAACGTCCGGTCGATGGACTCGCTCCTCGCGACCACGCTGGCGCCGCGCCGCCTGTCGCTCCTGCTCCTGGCGACGTTCGCGGTGACGGCGCTCGTGCTCGCGGGGGTCGGCATCTACGGTGTCCTGGCGTACTCGGTCACGCAGCGCACGCACGAGATCGGCATCCGCATGGCGCTTGGCGCCCGCCGCGCCGACGTTCTGGTCATGGTCCTGCGGCAGGGGCTCCGGCTGGTGCTGGCCGGGGCGGCGCTCGGGGTCGCCGCGGCCTTCGGCCTGACGCGCCTGATGTCGAGCCTCCTGTTCGGCGTCAGCCCGACCGACCCGGCGACGCTCGGGGCGGTCTGCCTGGTCCTGGTCGGAGTGGCGCTCCTCGCGTGCCTGGTGCCGGCGCGGCGCGCCTC
>Ga0137397_10000401_pt1 | contig 29930 bp, 28 predicted proteins | sample czorhiz116metaG_FD_106658 | JGI IMG/M metagenome (GOLD analysis project Ga0137397, IMG submission 106658) | Vadose zone soil microbial communities from Angelo Coast Range Reserve, California, USA - czorhiz1.16 metaG | ecosystem: Environmental > Terrestrial > Soil > Vadose zone | place: USA... | reverse complement strand
GTAATCCAGAGATAATGGCAAGTAAGATGAAAATAGGCACGAGATCGGGCAATTGGCTAGGCGTTACGAGCATAAGAGAAGATTCATGGCTGGCAATAGACGAAGCAAAAACTGGAGACTGAGATTTGATAGCAATTAAATCGGTAGAGACGGCAGAGGCATAAGGCGAAACGATTTCATCTTGGAGCTTGGCAATAGCTGTGGGGGCATCGAGGAGTGGGATGGGTGGAGGAGCAGGGAGGGCGGGAATGAGGAGAGAGGAGATGGTCTGAAGGTTTCTGAGTGCGAGGATCCCGTGTGCAAATCCTCGAACTACGTTTCCGAGGTACAGAAACCGAGACGCGAGTGACAGAACGATGTGGAACATTCTGAATCGCTGGTTGGAGAGTGTCGAAGTACGAAGGTGTATATCGACGAAGAAGGGGGCTGGGTGGCGAGAGGTTTCCCAACCGCTTTCGAGTCCGTCCGTCAGCCCAGCAGCATACGCCTAACGTAATATGGGATCCAAGGACTCCTGGGTGTCGGAATCTCGGCATCGACAGAGACTTGCGAAGGGTCTTCCGATGCTGAGATCCCCTGTGGTAGTCATATATATCTTTAACTGCGACAACTTGTCGCAGTCAAAGATATATATCATGCTGCACCAAGTCGACTTGGTGCTGGTCGGCTTGTGACTCGTTCGCCTCGGTTGCTCAGTTTGAGACTAAGCAACAGCATGAGTCCACATACCTGAGGGCATCGCGTAGATTGACTTTGCTGAAAATCGAGGCCATTGAATGGCACAATGAGGGAAATCGTTGCTGTCGTGGTGGCCAGTGTGTTTGAAACTCCGATGGCGACCGTGCTACGGCTGTCGTTGACCTCGCCGTAGTACATTTTTTTACCTCGTCTCCTCGCCTAAACGCAGCGGAAATCTAATTATGGTACCGGATGCCTGATGTCGTACCATTTCGTATCGCGAATTCGCGGTTCTCACGTCGCCCTTCCCACGACAAAACATAGATACGACCTGAAGATACAATACAGACGATTCTAAGATGTATGCAGCAGCACCCGTGATTACCAGTTAAATTTCGAAGAAATCACAATCTAAGGTATATGCGATCTCCCCGCGCACCAACTCGGAACCGCGCTCTTTACCCTTCCATGAAGTGCTACTCTCTAGTGAATCTCTCCCAACCGCATATATCGACTTCGCGTCCAGACGTCTCCGCTTTCTCGGAGGCAAGGTTACTGGAGGAGGACGGACGAGGCCCATAAAACCCGTCGCCTTCGGGTCTGTAGAGCACTGGTTCACATATCGTTTCTTAGAGGGAGTGTTCGCTGGGCGGTCTGGTGGCATGATGAATAATACAGTGTCGTTCTGGCCAGGGTCTGGTCTTTTTCGAGCAACTTGAACACGCCCACGGCTGGGAACTGCCAATATACAAGTGAGTGAATACAGAATACTGCGATGACGCTCGACCAAACCCACTGACCAAAGTCCTTAGGGAAGCCATAATCAAGTTTCGGTATATCACGGGGAGATGTGTAAACACGACGGCTGTTTGGGCGGATGCCTTCCCCAGACGTTTCAGGAACGCAAGGTGAACCATCTTCGCGAAGAACCTCTTGTTCCGAGCCAATGGTCGATAGGTCTAGCAATCCTGGACGTAACGGTAGCCGGTGTTGAACACTTGACGTGGTGAGACACCCGTAACCCTGCGATTCAGCACTAGAAAGTTGTGAGTGGCCGCTTTGGAGCATTCAGAAATGATTCTGATACCTGTCGGCAAGCAAAGTTTCTTGAATCTCTAGCGTCAGTAGTCCGCTTGAGCAAGTCCTGACCGGGGAGGAGCGATTTGACAGCGGTAGCAGGGCCGTCGGCGATAAGGCAGACTGGATAATGACAACTTCGCTTGATTTCAGCGCAAGAGCTTCTCCACAACTCTCCATCGCGACGTCATGCTTGAAATCTGCAGATATACAAATCAGTGACCGGAGACCCGAGCGGGACCGACTGGACAAGCTACCAGGATCATACCCACTGTTCTGAGACTTGAGCGTTGATGCTCGGTGCTCTGTCATTCCAGCGATACTGTCACGTGCGTCGACGTAGGAAGGGATTGAAGAAGGAAGTGAACCCTGTTGTACTTTACAACTTCTCTCGGGATAGACTATAGAAAAAAGAACATCTGACGGTCTCTTAACTTCACGGGAGTCCAGAATCGAAGGTTTGTAGTTAAAAGGTCCCAGAAGCGGATGGGCCGGTAACGAAAAGATGCTAGAGTTCACCACTGGCATGAACTTGGAGCCGCCAGGCGCAGTTGAGTTAAACGCAAGTGGAGTGTCTCGATGGTCAAGCATCGCCCGATGCTCGTCCTCGGTTCTGGCAGTGAAACGGATCGCCTCTGACGAGGTTGATATAGCCTCACGGCTAGCTGCGTGGAAGTCATACTCTGCTTGACCATACGACGACGTAGACGAGGTTCCTTGATGAAATGACACCAACCGATAATCACAAATCGTAAGCAAAGACATTCCTAAACACATGTCAATCCGTTACCTGTTGGATGAAAATCTCTCTTAAGTCCAGTTAGGAGACTACTACGCAGAGAGTCCGGAGGAACGCTTCTCATGAGGACGTCTCCGTGGTCATATCGTGGGGGAGAGTGTGCGGTGCGAGGTTTGAACAAGTCTTTTATTCCGGTTGGGCGCAGTTCGGTAAGGGTAAACGGTGGTGGAAGAACGAATTTGGGGAGAACAGGCGGCGGTCCATTGGGAATGTCAAGCCGTGAGGGAAAGACGACCGACCGCTCAGGTATATCCATGGAAGCAAAACTCGTCGAAATGCTGATAAGGCTATTGCATTTCTGTCGCGAGGAACTTATTCCTTCTTCATGACCCGCCGCCAACGAAGTGTCAATTCGACGTTCACAAGCAGGCGGTACCAAGAAAGGAACGGAGGCCGGAACAGAAACACGCTGTGCGCACAGGGCTTTGATGGGTCGAGAGAAGGCCTGAGTCTCAGGATCGTTGTGGGTTGTTAAGGGTCCTGAGGCGCAACAATCAACATCCGCCTTGGCGACTTTGTCCCTAGCATAACAACCCCTAACGAGCTTACCTTCGTCTAGCACTTGTGCGAGGGAAGGGTCTAGAGAAAATAAAGGCGCCGACGGTGATTCTATGGGCGAGTGGTCGGGAAGGGCTTCCTGGACTGGTGACAGAAGTGCTTTTCGGAAAAGAACGACAGAGTTACTGGCGTTCTTCTTTAACCTTTTGGGTAAATGACCGGTTCGTAGACGTGTGAGGGGAACGTGCTCACCTGAATACCGATAACATCATCCTGCTCAACGTTCCCGTCTTCTGGAATTAGGGTTAATCCAGTGGGTGGCCAATCCAATGATCCAATGCCATTCCTTTCTGACGAGAATGTCCGGTGAATAACAAACGGGGGAATCGAGAATGTCTCTGAAGGAAAAAGGGGCGGAAGAGAGTTGGTTAACCAATCTGAGACCAACAATTAGGCATTCTCCGGAAATTACTATTTTCAACACCCACCTGTAGATTCGTCATTCGTTTTGTCGAAATCTACAGCACTGGGTATGGAGATGTCACGATGGTTTATGATGAAGGAAAAGTCGCTGGCTTCTGACAATGGAGGAGGAAAAGTTGAATCCAGTACGCAAGACATGGATGATGGAAGCGTCGTAGATATGGAATCCAAAATCTGGGAGTTGTCATCATGTGTAATGATGTCAAGATCTGATGTCATCAGAATATTAACGAGCGAAGCCAGACAGTAGGCGGATGTGCATACCTGAATTTTCAGGGAACAACGAAGGGGAACCGACGCAAGCGGGCATTATAGCTGAACACCCCTGCGGGCTTAAACTGAGGGAAGCGTCACTAAATTTCGATGATGAGGGTGGCAATAATATATCCGGCGGGCAAGGCAAGGAATACGGAACGGTGATATGCATGGAATCGAACATTTTTAAATCGTCACTGTGTGAAACTGAAGCTGCTGCAAAATCTGATGATTCTCGAACGTATGAGCATATGAGATGACGTAGGTCGTGGCGGGCGGACACATACCTATGTCCATAGGGCAGAACGAAGCGTGGCTGGTAGGGATTACTGTTGACGCTGAATAATTCTGCGAGCTCTTCGGCGTCGTAACTTTGGCCTGTAACTCATTTATGTGCTCTTGCAGGGCGGCTGACAGGACCCTGGCTCGCGAACCTTTGAATCGAGACTCGCCCTCGATGACTCCAACTCGGCACTCGTTGACGTAGGTATTCGACGACATCGATAAACTCGATCTCGCCGGACCGCCGCTCATCTTCCGCTTCCCGCAGCTGGGCCTGGCACTCGTCCGACTCCTGTCCAAGGTCCCGGGCATGACTCTCCACCTCGCGCGTCGTCTCTCTTGATTGGCCCAACTTGAAGCTGCGACGCAAGGTAGGTACTTCTTCGTCGATAAGGCGTGGCCGCTCCGCTGTCTCTGCTAGTATTTCTATGCGGAAACCATCTGGCTCTGGCGGGTTCACAGCCTGAGCGCGCTCGGATTCTAGTTCACATATCTACTCGAGCAACTCTTCCAGTGCGGCACGCTGTACCTTCGCAACGTCGGATACTTGGTTAAAACATTTCGAGATCTGCATAAGGTAATGGGTTCGGCAGGCTGAACCACACCCCCAGTAATGAGTGGAGGAATCCTGAGAAGATTTGGTGGGGCAGAGAGAAGAACCGGAATCGATGGCGGGACAAACCGATGGAGTGCTTGTGTCGAATCTGTTCAGGGGGTCACGGAAGTTGACCAGTACCATAGGCCCTATGGTGGGCAGTTGGCAGCGAGGTGAATGAACAGGGTCTTGGGAAGGCTGTCTGCGAGCACGGATGCACGCCAAGTGAATAGCACAAACCTATGGGATAACAGCAAGTAGAGACAAGCACAGCCGGAACGTAGTCGGAAATGAGTTAGGAAATGGTGCCGAGTAACGATCTCGAGGCATATTTGAGGGCAGAGGATATCTTGGCAATATTTGTAAAAAGGCAAATGATTTCACGAAGCAAGACGAGGAATCCGGAGATGACGACACCCACGATTGAAATAGGCATGATATCAGGCAATTGGCTAGGAATTACGGGGAAGGGAGGACTGATGACTGGCAATAGGAGACGTCTTGGAGCTGGGCAATGACTCGGACGTGGAGAAGCGGGATGGGTGGAGAAGGAGGGAATGAGGAGATAGGAGATGGTATAAAGGTTCCTGAGTGCGAGGATCCCGCGGGCAAATCCATGCAGCACGTTTCGGAGGTACAGAAACCGTGAGAGAACGACGTCGGTCAAGGTGTACATCCGACGAAGAACGGGCGCGAGGTATATATCTCATCCACAGTCAGCATTACGACGGCTTGAATAATATATATTGAGATTGCATCGCGACGTAGAAGGACAAGAAAATTTGACACGCTCAAGATTCACAACTTTGCGAGCTGAAGTAACCCTTCCGAATAGGCCTTCGACTTGACCTTATCCACGTCTGCACGCGTAATCGGCCGAAGCTCGTGGGCATGATTATATCCCAACCTATCATAGCACGGGGCAACCATGTCAAGCGTAGGCCGCAAGGGAAAAGAGAAAAAGGAAAATACCTGTCGCGGCCGTCCGGGCCATCCTCGCGATAAAACTCTGGCCGCCGGAGTAGGCTGACGACGGCCGCGCCACCGAGGCCGATGTTGTGCACAAGTCCGTACTTTCCCCGCGCGTCCCGGTGGTCGAACAGCCCGGAGGCCTGCATGGGTCCAGCCCCTGCCAGTGCGGGTAAAGAGATCAGCGCAGATGACGAAAACAACAAGCCCCTTACAATTCCGTAGTTGCACTGACAAAAAAAGAAACGAGGTCAGTGAACGGGGCTTCATTTCATTTTTCCGGAAGGGACGCACTGGTAATCGAAAAGTGCATCGCCAGGCCGGTGGCACCTAGAGGGTGGCCCTTGGCTTCGAGCCCTCCGCTGGGGTTGATGACATACTTTCCTCCGTACTTAGCCCCCACAACGTCCCGTCAGTCGAGTGAGCGTCAGAAACGGTCCTACTCCTCAACTTACCGTGTTGTCCCCGCGCTCGACAAAACGGTGCGAGTCCGAAATGTCGCACAGACCAAGTGCTGAATAAGTTATAAGCTATGGGGAAAAAAAATTCAGCATTTCTCTTCACGTGCTGGCAGCAGCGAGTTACGCACTTCGTTAGCAGCGAAGCAATCGTGCATTTCGATCACCCCGACGTCGTCCCGACTCGCGCCTGCCTGTTCAAACACCTTATCCGCCAGGCGGCGCGTCATCCCATAGCCGACCGCATTCATGGCGCTGCGACCGGCGAGCGCGTCCGGAACGTCCGTCCCGAGCCCGGTCGCGACCAGCTCGATCGCCTGATTTTCGAGCTTATTGGCACGCACAAAGCACTCGCTCGCAACGATGCAGCACGCAGCGCCATCCTGTAATGCATCCGGTCAATGATCGGGATAAATCCAATTAGCCAGCAGAAATAAAAAGGAGTTTTTGCTCAACTGAAGTCGGGCTGCACATGAACTTGGTGAGCTCGTTCGTGATCTGCGGAGAAGCGAGGACCTCGGCTTCGCTATACCCCACGCGGAACTGCGCGTACGGGTTGTTAACCGCGTGCTTATGGTTCTTCGCCGCTAAAACACATGATCAACAAACACAAAGATGCGAGGTTGAAGTTGGAAGAAAGGGGGGGGAGGGCTCACCAATCTTAGCCAGGTGTTCCACCCCTCCTCCATACAGCTCGAAATACTCCGTCGCGGCAGCCCCAAACACGCGCGGATTCGGCGGGCCCCGATCCGCACCGGGCGAAGCGCGCGCTGCAGCGGCCATGAGTGGGCCTATGGGGCTCGGGCGATCCGACCAAGGGTTTCCGGCGGGACCCGCCCCGAGTGCGCCAGGAGCCATGCGTTCGAATCCGAGTGCGAGGGCGCAGCGTGCCTCGCCCGCGCGGACGAGCGTCGCGGCGTGGACGAGCGCGGTGCTGCCCGTCGAGCAGTTGTTGTTCACGTTTGTGATCGGGACGCCCGTGAGCCCGAGCTGGTAGAGCGCGGCTTGACCGCACGTCGATGCTCCAAAGACGTAGCCGACGAAGGCGGCCTCGATGGCGTCATACGTGATCCCTACGTGCGGGTGTGTGGGCGATTGTGTGCTATATGGGGATAGGAGAAACGCACCTGCGTCGAGGAGCGCCTTTGCAGCAGCCTCCAGACCCATCTATGTATAGTCTTAGAATCGGAATGGAGCTTTGGGAGAACCATACTGTACTTCGTTGGTCTGTCTTTGGCCCCTGGGCTATCATGACGGTCAAGGACGGGTCGGTACATGTTGGATTGAGTTAGAGTGAGCTGCAAACCTTCGTAAAGGCCGTGCAGCCTACGCCGACAATAAACGCTCGTCCCATTTCGTGGTGGCAAGACTTAACACGCACAGCGTCCCACGCTTGCAATTCAAGGAACAACGTTTGGGCGTGTAAACTAACCGACAAACGGGACCACAAATAGCCGGATACTCGCCACCGTGTATATACAGGGTTCGATTCACAACCAAAACCACCGTCTCTATAAACGCAAGTCTCAGATCCTGTCTCAATCCTCGTCTTCATCTTCGTCGTCTTCAGCCTCCGCGAGCCACTATACTGTATCAGTAAAACGAACGACTGTCCCAAAACCGAAGGGTTCACCTTCAGGAATGGCTCACTAGCCTTGCGCACTTTCTTGCTCGTTTCCTTGTCAACGTACTTTTTGCTAACGTGCGTACCCCACGACGTCACCACATCCTCCTCCAGTACATCTGCCTGATAGAATTCCATCAGGATTTTTGGGATGGCCACAATGAGTTCGGGGTGTTCGAGGCCAACTAGACGCTCAATGCCACCCAGTAAGGACTTCTGGTGTTTCTCGGATGTTACCATCTGCAGCCATAAGTTTATCAATCCATGTCGATAGCAACAAATAGCAACGCACCTTTTGGAAGATGAGAAGATGTCCAGGGATCTCGGTAATAATGTCGCCGGTGAATAGAGTCTGCGCGAGGACCTGGACAGCCTTGTGCTTCTTTTCGATGCCGAGCTCCTGCACCTTCTTGAACACCTCCACCGCATTCCCACCAGGGTTCTCCTTCACCCAGTTGCCGAGCTGGGTATAAGGGCTATCTGCGTCTTCATCGCTCTCATCTTCACCTGCAAGCCCGAGGCCGGCCACCCCCGCAGTAACATTGACAATGCGAGCCTTGACAGCGTCGGAGGAGGTTTCGGCCGACCATCCCTCGTCGGCAAGCTGCGATCCGGGATTCAATTCCAAGGCCTCCGCTTTAATGCGCTTCGTCATCTCATCGTCGCTTCCAGCGTCAGCACCGGCTTCTCCGTTCTCCCCAGCACCAATGGTTCCATTGACCTCACCAGAAGGACTGGGTGCCTCCGCATGCCCACCTTTGCTCTTCTTGTTCTTTTTCTGGGGTGGGTTTTTGAGGATATAGGTGGAAAGGCGGTGGCGCATATCGACGCCTGTACGCTCACCACAAGCCTTGCAGTCGCGTACAATCAGCTCGTTTTTAGTAACGACAAGATCCGTCTCAGGGTTCTTGCATGATCCACAGAGGACGAACTTGTCGATGAATGCATCAAGTAATTCGCGTAGACGTTTGGCATCATGTGCGCCGTTCACGATGTAGCGGTCATTCTTCTCATCCACGGAAGTCTGGGCACCGAGTTCAGAACCGAAGAATTTTGTCGGATATGTGGGCGGGCGTGACAGGGCACGGGCGACATCGGACATATTGGGAACCACCGTCTTTATGCCGTTACCTTTGCCCTCAATTTTGGTAAGGAGGGTAGGCATGCTGTAAGATCGAATGGGAGGTGAGCGACCTAACGGCTGTAACAAAATGCACACGTACCGGTAACGATAGAACTTGTCATCGACATCGCGACGAATATTTACAAACCCGGCCATGCTGGGCACGTCTTAACGCTAGGAAACAAAGAGAAGCCATCGATCAGCGAAAGAACTATGATTACCGTGAAATAAACAGCAGGGCAAGAGACGTGCCCCTAGCCCAGCTGAAATGTCAAGGTCGCCCCGCCTAGAATAAAGACCCGTTACCCCATAAGGGCTCACACAAAGGGGGGCCGAAAACACCTTAGGGACGCGTAAGGGGGGAAATACTCACACTGTACGATATGTTGGGGCGAATGAAGCGCAGCAACTGTCTTGAATCGGAAAAGGGTCGAAGCATGAATCCTCTGCTCACACAGAAGATTGGGTGGGTAATGAAGCTAAAATACGAAATCGTGGGCGAAACAGCCAGAAGCTGGGGAAGGAGGTCGATGGTAGTGGTTCGGAGGAAAGAGAAATAAAACGCGCTCGCTCATCCTTACGCTCGGCCGGCACATCCCGCGATTCTCCCACGCTCCTATCATACGCCTCGCACAGATACTCAATTAGTTTGCTCACTACGAGAACATTTACGCTATTTCCTATTAATCTGTACTTAGTTTTGGTCGAGACACCCTCCGGCCATCGAAAGGTATTATTACCACCCAGATCGTTGAAGCAAAACAGTCGCAGCAGCTCTTCCGGCGAGAAATACCGCAATCGGAGTGGACACAAAATTTCTACGCCCAGTTCATCTCCGCGGGCTTGAGCGAGGATAAACTTGTCGAACGTCTCGGTAGTCTGTTGTGTGTATGAATCAGCAAACAGCATGCACAACCATTTCCCCCCCACACTGACGTCAAGTTCTTCATTCTCCTGGAGAATAGATCCCGCCCGCTCCACCAGTCGCGTATAACCTGCGTATGGTCGAAAACATGCATCAGATATTAGAGTCAACAATTTTCACCGACCTCTGGTAAAGCAGCACGTTCTTGTCGCCGATGGTAAGACGATATCGAACAACCTCCCCCACTTCGCTAACACGCGCTCCGGCACCGCGTGTGTTATTCGGGTATCCGCTATATCAAGGTAATCTTGCAAAGACCGCACATCGTTCTCGGTCGTCTCGGGCGCAGCGGCGGATGACCTCGCATCGCACCAATCCGCGCCGTGACCAGGAATATGGCGCAAGATCCGAACCGAATCCGTCGAATGTACAAAAGCACCGGAGGGGCGTGCCAAGGGTCGCGCGGCCAAGAGGTAATACCGCAAGCGCGAGTTAGGCACGCCGAACTGGAGGGGCGTCAAAAGAAGCTCGCGCGAGACGAACCCCAGTTTTGTGAGAATGGCCAGAACTCGTGTACGCGTGGTGGATGCCTATTCGTCCGCATGAATCATCCATGAGCTAGAGGGAGCTGCACTGTATGATAAGGGCCTCGGACCTCGAACCCCGCGACGTTCTCAACGAGCAGACGCGCGGGTGCCGTCCCGCGCCCGACGAGAGCGGGCAACACATTTTCGATCAAGTGCAGGAAGGACTGCGCGCGGGGATCTGCGGCCCCTTTGGCCCTTGGGTTAAGCACCGTGTACGGCTGGCACGCTGGGGACAAGAGCCAGAGGTTCGCGTTGAGCTGCTCGATCGCATCCGCATCCAGCGTGCCGATATCGACCTGACTCCCGAGTAAGATTGCGGATGGAAGCGGAAAGAGTTGCGCACGAATACGCACCCTGCGCGCGATGCCTGGACCGTGATTCGCCGTGTAGACCGCACAAGCGATTTGGTCCCAGTCAAAAGCACCAACGACGGTCGCGTTGTCCCCGACTCGGCTTCTTGCAAGCGCGTAGTGTAGTCCGCCTGCTCCATGAATTGGCGATTAATGTCTGTAGTGAAAGGGCGGATCGCTGAAAGGGACGGACCTATGCCGCAATAAAACTCAAGCGCTCTGACTGACTCGAACATGTTTCTTTGAAGCACGACAGATGACAACCGCCGCACCGTGACCCCTCGGCTCCTCGGGATGGACGGGCCGCGAACAGTAATTGATAACAAGCTCAGCTGCTGACATAATCACCCGCCCCCAGTTCGCCGCCCCTCGCTGTAAATCGCGCTCGCGCTAATTTCCAACTCTTCGCTCAACACTCATCGCCCACATCTATCCCCATCCCCCCTCCTTCTCTTCTCCCAAACAACAACGCTCCGTTTGCAGAGTGCTTAAATCGACAGTTGATCGACAATACGTTGTGTATCCGAAAGGGGCCTGATATCGCTCCAAGGCATGGTTCTCCCACAACCGACCCTGACCCCAGCAGAGCACGAGCCCACCCAAGACGTGGCACTCTCAGGACTTGCGGCAGAAAATGTGGATGCGATGTCGATGTCAACATTTCCGGCCACTATATCACACGTTGCGGAGCCTCAGCAGGCCACTCCCGCTCTTGGCTCAAGGTGAGACATCCTGTCTCATACCCCCGTGGTTGCCTGATACTGACGTTTTCGTACTCGCGAACAGCGAATTACCAGTGTTGTCACCGTTTGGACCCTTGACATCACATCTGCCGACACCCCAGAGGTGAGTCCCGTTTTCTCATGGGTCAACCTCGGATGTGGGGACAACACGAAGCCTTCCTTCACTAGCAAAGGCATCACCATCGTTTCTTGAACAACCTGCATCGCCATGGGCCTTCCCATTGTCGTCCAGGTTCCCCAACCACCTTTTTAAAATTCAAACTGTCATGATCAAACGCTGACAGAGGCCCACAGCCCCAGCAATACTGCTCCTTACTTGAATGGAAAAACCGAGTCACCTGTATTCAATAGGTATGTATACTCTTCTTGGCTGCTGTGAGCCGTCGACGCTAATGGCTTGACCTAACTTTCTCAGCGCGGCTCGCCAGTTAGGGGACAACCCCGTTGCTTCGCCTCCGCGACAGATGCTTACGCCTGACTCGAGCCCAGCCGCTGCACGCAAGTGGGCGCTACATGAGGGAGATACGACACCTATGAAAAAGTGAGTTTCTGTTCGCGCTTTTATTTGATTAACTTATCTCACGCACCCCAGACGTAAGACACCGCCAATGACACCGCCACCCCCAGCTCATCTGTGAGCAATGCATTGCTTTATTTGTTGTCCTGTCGCTAATACGATCACAGAGGACCTGTGAAAGAGGAGTCTCCAAGGGGTGGTAGTGGTACGCTTCCCGAGCTTGCATCTGCCAGTTCACCTGTGCAGTCAGCCCTCTCATCTCCCTTTATGCAAAAAGCATCTTCGACCTCTCCGCCAAACCCCCCTACGTCGCCTTCTCCTGCGCGTCTCGCGGGTGGCGAGATTGCCCGCATCCGTGCAGATGAAGCCGCTGCCCGCGCTGCACAAGAGCGTATTGCGGAAGCTCGTCGGCCCGATTACATGAAGCGTATCTCACGCGCAGATGCACAGAACAGCACGGACATGCCAGGTTTAGGCATTGCGGAGACACCCATAAAGGGCAGACGCATTGAGCTGTGGGGCTTTCAAGAGACGAGCGAGGAGAGCTTCGAAGAACGGCTCATGGCTGGAGGGTATGGCGGATATGGTAGTACTTCACCCGAGCGAGCTACGACGTCGCCTGCTCCTTCTCGCGCTCTCGAATGGGCAACTACCCTCACGTCAGGACCGTCATCAACAATAGGACAGGAAGACACATCGCCCGATAAACCCACCGACGAGCGCGAGGCAAGAAAACGTCGCCGCCTTGAGGCATTCCGCCGCGTGCACGCTCGCGTTAATACGTCCTTGCATCCTGTCGAGGTCGAAGGCAAGGGCCGGATGTTGCTCGATGTCAGGGCGGAAGAGGTCTCGGAGTTGCTTGAGGAGTTGCAGTCCTCCACAGCAGGCAAGAGACGCGGGGGAAAGAAACGGCGGCGGGGTGGAACTGGGTCGCGTAGTGGCAAGACACGGACCGTACGAGAGGAAGCTAATCTCCCACGCGTACGGGAAGGTGCCCCGCTTGACTGGCCAGACAAAGAGTTTCCTTGGAACGTCCGGACCCACGAACGACGCGAGTTGGAAGCTGCGGAGGAAGCTGATCGGATGCGGTGGATCAAACGGTTCTTGGACGAAGACAGCGACGCAGCGAGCTCTGAGGATGGTCTCCAGGACGAAGATGGTCTCCCGAAAGAGCTGGATAGGGCAAGCTCGCCAACCGCGCATCATGGGCGTGGTAAAATGGTCCCACTGCCTCACCGAGACGCCATAACCTTGCAGAAGGTTTTTGTGCCGAGTGACCCCGCCGATGCTCGTGCCGCCCTACTCTCCAAGCAATCCGTTCGTGCGGTTGCCGCACGGCGAAGGCTGCAAGCGCAACCCTCTGCCAACGGCGAAGGGGACGAGATACTTTGCATCTGCCGTGGGAGGGACGACGGACGGGAGCTCGTGCAATGTGACGACTGTAGGACATGGTATCACTTGGAATGCCTCGGAATCAAAAACATCGCGGAGCTTGGACGCGAAGAAGACCCATGGTATTGCCATAATTGTGTGGCCTTGATGAATGGGTTATCGATCCCAGAGCCAACGTTTGCGCCGGTCGAAGAGTCCCCACTTCGTCGACGGCGCGACCCCCTCTTTTATGAAGCGCTGCAAGACTCTCCAGCAATTGCTGACTGGCGATTTCATCCAAACGGTCTTGGTCCAACGACACCAAAGGCCAACCCTTCCCGTACAGCTGGAGTCGAAGTCTATACGAGATCATCCTTCGGATCACGGAACGGACCACAGACACCACGAAATAGCAGTGCGACGACTGAGCGCATCCGCGTGTACACAACACCGGGGGCAGAAGAACGCATATTTCAAGATGACGTCTCGCCATTCGACCCTGCGTCTACGCCGTCACGCGGGGTACGCGTCGGAGCCAGTGTCAGCTCCGTCTTCGCGTCCCCCAAGTGGCAAATTCGCGTTCCATCAACGTACTCGCCATCTCCGTTTCACAATGGCGCCGATCCAGGTAGTGGGGATGGGGGTGAGGGTGTGCCGTCATCTGGTTCATACCGCATGTTGCTGCACGAGGATACGCCGGTTGATAGATCCGCGCCGCGTCCGTCGGTCTTGCCATCGAAACGAGGGCAGGAGTCGCCGCTGATGGGACGCGGTGGTCCGGTACGTGGGCAACCACATCCACCGGAGTCTCCGGTGCCACTTGGGAGGAAGGGGAAGGAACGGCAGGGTGGAGGGAGGAGGTGACCAGATGCCAAGCACATGCGTGTGGTTGGTGGGGGTGGGGACGTGCTTTGCGAGATTTAGTACTTGGACGTATTGCTTCTGTATAGCGTTCGTCTTGATGCTGCATCTATTGTCGCATGTGAGTAGAAATATGAAGCTTGCCATTGATGTACTATTCTGTGTTGTTTCATCAGACTATCGCCAGAAAGTGCACGCGACTTACCGTGTCCACTGTCTTAGTCACGCCTCCACGGAAGCTCCAACATGTTCTGAGAGCAGAAGGAGAGGGTAAAGAACGCATACATACGTGAGATAAACGGAAGGCCGCGTTCTGGGGAGGTTATATATGCGTGTCTGCGGAAGGAAAGGGAGAAAGTGCTCAAGAAGAAGGGCAGGACGCGTCCTGTCACACGATCACGGTCACAAGTCGCGAGCGAAAGAAAAGCGACGACGCATTTGATTGCCAAAATGGCCCGGTTTCTGGGCGATTGCACCGTATTTTGTAAAAGAGGCCATATAGTACAAAAACTGGAATACCAGGATTCAGCGACAAGTGGTGAAGGTTAATGCCATGGAGCAAGTAGATGCCACGAAATGGTACCGTAATTTGGCTTCTACTGAGCAGCCTCTCGACCTTCTGGCGCACATCTGGGCAACGTTGAACAGGGCGACCGGCGTGGCTCGCGGCCACAAATCTCCCAATGGCTTCATCTGCAGGCGGAACGAGTCTTTTTTGAAGAGGTTTTGTAGCGCAGGCAACACCTCCGTTGCTTGAACCCCGCCTACTGTAGTACTCAGGCTGATACGTACGCGAGTTGACGACAAGCCAAATTTTAGCCGAAAGGCAGTGCGGTTTCTGGGGAATTCTGGCTCCCGAGATCCAATACCTACTACAGAATGCGGGAGGGGGATTTAGTGGGGTTCTGCCCATGCCATACAGTATTCAAAATGATCATGCAAAGAAACCAGAGATAGTGACCAGATCACGCGATGATGGCGAAAAGAAGTACAGAAACTACTGTAGTATCTCAGTATTCCATGACGAGAGATAACATATAATACCATGATGGGGTGAGTAGATAACACGAAATGGTACAGTAGTTCATGCTGCATGGAAGCGGACATCAGCCGAGCTATCAATCGTCCGCCTCCTGATGCATATGCTGTACTATATTTTCGCCTGGCCAACATTGAACAACTATCGGGAGACCGGAGAGCTGCCTCGCTGCCACAGACTTCCCAACGCCTTCGTCTATAGGTGGCGCGAGGCCATCTATGAAGAGATATTGCAGCGCAGGCAGTATCTCCGTTACTTGTTCCCCACCAAGCCCTTTCAAGGCCTTAGCTAAATATAGAGCAAGATCCTGGGATATGCACATGGTCTCCAAGGCAGGAAAAAGGCGTAAAAGCTGTATCCATTCGGAGTCCGACATACGGTTTCCCCAGCGTGGCCAGGATCGTTCCAGAGTGTTGAAGTTGGTGAGGGGAGGCGGTCCATAGGAGTGGGTCAGAGACTGAAGCCGCCAAACTGAGTGGTGGCATTTGGCTGACATCAAAAGCGTCCTGCCACCGGTGGCCCCTGCTTGTAAAGAAAGTGAGATGCGGAGGAGGTCATGCCGAAGGAGCATGTGTGCGGGTTTGAAAGCCTCAAACGTTCCTGTACGACCGATGAATGGGGAAATTTGGGAAATGTCAAAAACGGCAGAATTGAAGAATTCTATCTTGACAGAGTCGAGTAGAGGGACATTTATGTGAGAAAAGATGTGATACAAGTACTCATGTACGCCTTTGAAGGTGAGTGTGGTAAGCACAGGGAGGATGATGTGCGGAGGCAGAGGTCGACTTGCTAGGCGGGGACGACTTGGAGTTCGAGAGTACCGAAATCGAATTTCAAGTTCTCCAAGCTTGACCATCAAGGACATTCAATCATCATCTCAGGGGGAATGTGCCCGAAAAGGGGAATATCCTCAAGCAAAAGACGATTGAGGATGGTGGCACTCAAAAGTAGTTTCGGACTCGGATACGTGTGGAGCCCAGTGCTCTTCAAGGAGAGCGATTCTAGACTTGAGGCAGATCCACCGAGGAATGAGTCAGGAAGGACTAGCTCTCTGTGGTGGAGCGAAAGGATGTCGAGATTTGTCAGGGAAGGGAATTGGTTCTGCGTCAATTCTGCTAGTATTTCCAATCCATCATTGGAAACGACGTAGGCACGGATTTCACAGACGCGATTCGTCTGCTCGAAAGCGGCGACGAGATCATCCTCCATGGTAGTGCAAAGGCGTGATACCAATATGACGATGGGTAATGATGCCGGCCAGATATCCAACTTCTTCCTCGTAGGTGTTCCCTCTGTGCAGATAAGTCGCAGGCCGAGGCGGTATGGCGACCCAAACATGACGCATCGCCACCGACGGCACACGTGTACGAGCGTCTCCCATTCCACTTCACGGTCAACCTCGCACACATAGAAACCAAATGTTTCCAAGAGGACCTCGTCTGGAAGTATGCCGATGGTAAGATGGCCTACATGTTCGCAACTGAACGGTAAGCGGTCACTGCGGCGTGCTGCACAAAACACGTACCTCGACTCTTTCTGATCGGTTCCCCGGACATACAGTGATTCGTGTGATGGCCTGCCGCCAATGAGCCTTCTGAGGGGTCTATTGGGGGCGACAGCCCAGCGGTGCTGGGAGGGACCGCAGGACGTAGTTGGGCAACTTGATGATCACAGTCACCCTCTCGATCGGGGCTATAACTTGAAGGACATGTGATTTTGTCAGGAATGGAGTAAACTTCCTTCGACATACGGGTGAGAATTCATTAATGATAATTGGCGCCTGGGGAAGATGAATGTACTACCGTTGAAGCAAGAATGTAAGAAGTGCGTCCACGGGTAAGCTAAAACACCGTTACGGGCACGCCGTCACATGACCACATATCGTCCGGTTTAGGGGCCTACTACGCACGCTGGCAATTGTCTGGCTTTCAAAGTCCCCGCTGGACGGCTGGACGCCGGTCTGATTTTCTTCATTATACTTGGGGGTTTTTTGCGGTCGTGTTGATAGAAAAGGTTAGAGACATCTTAGTGAAGGACGAAAAAAATGTCCGAGTCTTCTGATGGGAATCTGAATTTGCCAGTGCATGGTGCGCACACCGGGTCTTCCTTTCGTGGTCTATACGTCACTTCTTGCCCAAACTTCAGTAGATGACATTGATTCATCGATCTGCGTACTACATCAACACCCGCCGCCTATGGGAGTGATGGAACTCAGGTTGGCAATATACCATGCGACGTATTCGGCCACAATAACCCTCGCCTCTCCTCGTGGACTTTAGGGGGGCGGTGTACATTCTCTGTCTACTGGAGTCAGCAAAAAGTGCGATAGGTAGGACAACGGCTGACAAAAAGTAGGTGCCATGACATGGTTTCACGAAGACCGCGGAGGTAAGGTATCAATCATCGACCTCCCCCCGCACTTGATGATTCCTTCCTCTGCCCAAAGCCCAATGTTGTACAGCTACCGGCGGGCGACCAGAGAGCCTTCTCGCGGCGACAAACTTCCCAATGGCTTCTTTGGCACTGCAGATCCAGAAGGCTAGAGCCTTTCTATGGAAAGGATTCGTAGCGCAGGCAACACTTCTTCCAGTGCCAGCCGTTGCGCGTTCTCCATGTCGTCTACCCAATCTGGTGAACATCGATCCTTACACCGGAGTCGGAGAGGGAGGGTGAGAACGGACCACGCGACTGCCAGTGCAGTGGGTCAGTGACGAAAGCTGCCAACCCGAGTCACCGCACGCAACTGACAACTCGAGCATTTTGCCATCGGTAGTCCATGTTTGAGAAGAAAGTGCAATGTAAACGAGATCATAATCGAAGTACATATGATCCTGATCGAAAACCTCGAACGTTTCCGTGCGACCGGCTGGACTCTGATTGAAGTAGCAATTGACATTGACAGATGTGAGTACAGGAGCATCCATATGGGTCAAAAGGTGGTCCGCCTTTGAAAACGAATGTAGTGAGTACAGGGAGGACGCTGCGTGTGAGAGGAGATGGACTCGGACATCGTCTTGGATTGATGGAGAGGACAATTGAACTTCAAGTTCTTCAAGTCGTCGAGGAGAGGCAATTGGCCACATCCTCGGGCAAGATGTACCCAGAACGAGAACGAGGGATCTCCTTGAGGCTGACAGACAAGGCTGGTGGCTGATGCAAGTGTGGTGGAGCGATCGTAAACGTGGGGCGGACACACCCAGGGACGAATCAGGAACGCGTGGCATACGTGGTCTGGACAAGTCAAGGGCATATGTACATAGTTGTGATGCATAGATGTATTACAGAAGCGGGCAGTCAGTCCGGGTCAAGGACACGTTACGGGAAATGGACGCGATGAGAACAACATAAGAGGAATGAATGGAGGGGGCCATAGTGTAGCACAAGATGCAGAACACATCACGAAAAGTGCAAAAAGTAGCCCGCAAGCAAGGTATTCCCTATCTGGGGACCACTTTGTATTTGTAGGCTGATGCAAGGTCCTTGCCGGATATTAGACGATCTGGCAAGATCAAGGCATTTCCCTTGCACGATCTTCTGAGATCATGCAACACCCTTGCCTTGTCTTGGTGGATCACACATGGTCCTTGCCAAGGGGGTGTCGGACCGGCAATCCGGGACCAGGGGTCGGTTAGTTAGTCCCCCTGTGACCTGGTTTCGAAAAAAATCAACCTCTTATAAAAATGGAAATTTGGGCTTAGCAACCCTGTATTATGGTCTAAAGTATGTAATTTTTGCTTATTTTGACACAAGAAGTTGTCCCAAATGATTGCATGAATGCTGATTTTGGCATGTCAGATACCTATGATCAATCGGGTAATGCTGGGCTCATATTATGCAGATGCTCATATATTACTGTCCACAGGGATGTCCTCTCTCGTAGAATAATGTATCTCATACAAATTGCAGTAATCTATACAATAACTTTACAAACACACAAACCAAGGCTTGGTGCACAAGGAAGATGGACAGGGCCTCAGCATGAGACAGCATCACAGACTAGGGTGAGATAGTCATCGGCTGAGTCTGATCCAAGGCATCACCTTTGCTCGGCAGAGCAAACGCTGTCACATCTTTTGCAACTACTATGTTCCCTTTCCGATGATGGCAAACGGTCGAGGCAGCGTCCAGCATGGCAGGACGGGCAACGCGGCACCGCCTTGAAGCCCTTCTGCATCGTGAGCTCGGCTGCCAGCACTGACTTCAAAGTTTTGTATGGCGATCTCATCCGAACGCAGGACCGGGTTCCGGGATTCATGATCTCCCCGTAACCACGCCGCCCACGCCCACGGAAGTAATGGAACTGGAAGTATACCATGAGCTGTATTCAACTACCATCAACTGGCCTCGCCTCGTGGAGCTTGGAAGGTCGGCACAGTGCTTTCTCCGTCTATTGGAGTCAGCGAAGAGCGCGACAGGACAGTGACTGGCAGGAAGTAGTGACATGACATGGTACAGTAATTCCTTTGTTCAAAGCCTATGCCTCCCAGTGTACAGCTATCGGGTGACCGGAGCGCTGTCTCGCCGCGACAAACTTCCCGATGGGTTGACGAACAGATCCCGTAAACTCGAATCTTTCTATGAAAAGATGTTGTAGCGCAGGCAACACCTCCATTACACGTTCCCCATCGAGCTCTCCCAGGGCAGGTGCGACACATTCCGCAAGTCCTTCAGATAGGTACAGGTCCTCCACGGTCGTTAAAAAGTGAAAAAGTGCCAGCCATTGAACGTTCCCCATATCGTCTACCCGAAATGGTGGAAGTCGATACCAGGGCACTTGGACATCGGAGCGTTGCCACTCGCGATCGGTGAATTGGCGTGGGGATTGGGTCAGGGACCAAATCCACCAACCCGTGTCTCGACACGTGACCGACAAGATGAACATTTTGCCATCGCTGGTCCCTGTTTGAGATGAAAGTGTGACGGAAATGTTGCTACATCTGAAGTGCATGTATACTTGTTTGAACGCCCCTTCTGTGCGACCGATGAATGGGGAGATTTGTGAGATGTCGAATACTAAGGCCGAATTCTCGAAGAAATCGAGGCGGACAGTAGTGAGTACAGGGGCATTTGTGTTGGTGAAAAGGCGATCCAAGTACTCGTGTACGCCTCCGAAGACGAGCGTGGTGAGCACAGGGAGGACGCTGCATGTGAGAAGAGATGGACGTCGGTCGACAAAAGGAAAAGGCAGAGAGGACAAAAATTGAATTCGGAGTTCTTCAAGCCCGGTCATCGAGGAGACGAAATCGGCCATCTGCTCAGGCGGGGTGTAGCCAGTGTCAGGGATCCCCTCGGGGCGAAGACAGACAAGGCCGGTGGGGGACGAAAGCAACTTGGGCAATGCCGGGAAATCTAAGCGCACCATGCGGAGCGATCGTAGACGTGGGGCGGATCCACCCAGCAACGTGTCCGAGTCGGGGACGCGTAGCACACACGATGCGCTGGCCGAAAGGAGGTCGAGACGCGTCAGTGCAAGATATTCGTTCCGCATCTCGTTCGCCAACGTTTCGAATGCATACTCCGTAAGGACCTTCTTGTGGATTTCATAGACGCGATCACATTGCTCGAGAGCGGCCACCACGTCGTCCTCGATCTCGTCGGAAAGGCGAAACACCCGTACGGCAATGGGTAATGATGTTGGCCAGATATCCAGCATCTTTCTCACCGGCTTTTTATCTGTGCAGACAAGTCGCAGGTCGAGGCGGCGCGGTGCCCCAAACACGAGATATCGCCACCGACGGCACACATGCACCAGGGTCTGCCATTCCTCTTCGCAAACACAGAAATCGAATATTTCCAGGAGGACGTCGTCTGGAAGTATGTCGATTGTAACACAGCCTATGTTCCAATGATCAGCGAGGGTTGGAGCGTGCTGCACGGAAGACGTTACCTTGACCTCGTCTGGTCAACTCAGTTGTTGAGTGATGTGCGATGTACTCTGCCATAGATGAGCTTTCGGAGGGCCAACGGTGTTAGGAGGTGGTGGTGATTCGAGCCAAACATCGGCAAAGTGCGCCAACTCGGCCCAAGCAACTGACTCGGACACCCGTAAGGCGTTCGTCACGGTCATAATATGGCAGAGATATCCTTGCTCGCCCACCATAAATATCCTTCTACTATCTTCTCAATAAACAGTAGAATCGTACGGTTTCCCGTTCAGTACGTTGAAACTGTCGCTGCCTTGCTAGGGGCTAGCAGTATAAATACAGAATTTTAAAAAATACCGCATTGGGTCTCAGAGACCACACAAAGTGAAGAAATCATAGTTACTGACAACCAGTGTCAAGGTAACCACCACCGACCACATCTCGCTCGACTCACTGATACCTACTCCCTCTTACCCAACATCGGACGGCTATGGGGTGACCAGAGAGCTGTTTTGCGGCGACAAACTTCCTAATGGCCTCCTGGATAGGTCCCGTTGGCTGGAGCCTTTCTATGAAAAGGTTTTGTAGAGCGGGAAGCACGTCCGTTGGTAAACGCTCCGCGGGGACCTCTTGCAGGGCCTGTGCGACGCGCAGCGCGATTTCCTCGGATAGGTATAAATTCTCCACGATGGGAAAAAAATGTATAAGTTCGAGCCATTTGGCATTCTCCATCTCGTCTGCCCAGGGCGGAGAATGCCGATCCGACTCCGAGTCTGAATCCGAGTCCGCATCCGAGAAGTCCTCGGGTTCGCGGACGTCGAAGCGTTCGAGTTCGGAGGGCGAAACAGGAGTGAAGGACGGACGACATGCCTGAGTCAGAGACCAAAGCTGCCAGCGCGATTCTTTGCATTTGATTAACAACACGGATTGGAGCGTCTTGCCACCTCCGAGTTTACCACCGCCCGTGGCGACGGACCACGCTCGTGACGAAAGTGTGATGTCGATGAAGTCACGGTAAAAGAGCATGTGTGCTTGATTGAGCGCCTTGAACGGTTCTGTACAACCGACGAACGGGGCGATTTGTGAGACTTCAAAGATGGCCGGATTGAAGAACCTCATATCGACATATTTTAGCACAGGGGCCTCTATGTGGGCGAAAAAGTGATCCAAGTACTCGCTCGCGCCTTGGAAGGCGAGCGAAGTAAGCACAGGGAGGACTGCGCGTGTCGTTGGAAGAGGAGGCGAATGTTGGCTTTCTTGGTCGGGACGAGGCCGAGGGGATCTGAATTGAATGTAAAGGTCTGCTAACCTGGTCAACGCGGAAAGGCAAGCGATCATGACCTCGGGTGAGATGTACCCGGAGTCAGGAACGTCCCAAAGGCCAAGAGAGACGAGGTCGGTGGCGGACAAGAGAAGTTTCGGTAAGGCTAGGAATGGAATGCTCCTCAAGGAGAGCGAGCGCAAACGGGGGGCCGTTCCACCAAGGAACGAATCAGGAAAGACCGGTGCCATTTCCTCGAGCGAGCAAAGATCGAGATGTATCAACTCGTCGAATGGGCCTTGCATCGCTGCCGCGAGTGTCTCCAATGCGGAATTTGATGCATCCTCGACATAGATTTCGCGGACGCGATCATTGTGCTCCAGCGCGGCTACGACGTTATCGATGCCCTCACCAGCATCGAGCCCAAATAGCCGTATGAAGATAGGCAATACAGGCCAGATATCCAGCATCTCCCTCGCGGGTGTCCCAGCGGTACAGACAAGCAGCAGGTCGAGGCGGCGCGGCGCCCCAAACACGATGAACCGCCACCGCCGGCATACATGGACCAATGTCTCCCATTCCTCTTCGCCATCGACTTCGCACATGCAGAAATTGAAAATGTGTAAGAGGACCTCGTCCGGAAGCTCCTCGACGGTGGCGGAGCCTACATGATCGCAACAGATTGGTTGGCGGTCGTTGCGGGGGTGCTGCGCCAAACTTACCTCGACTTCGTCTGTTTGGTTTCTGTAACGTGCTGTCATGTGCGCGATGCTCTGCTGTCGGGTTGAAAGAGCTTCCGGAAAGGTGAGCTACTGGAGGCGGCAGCACTGAGGTGATAGGAAGTAATGCTTGGATGGTGGTGGGACGCAGTTGGGAGACTTGATAAGAGAGAGTCTCTCGAGCCGAGCTACGAGTATATGCGGTCGTGTCACTTCGTGAATGGGGACAGTAAACCTGAAACGCACGGGTAAAGGCTCCCCAGTGAGGATTTGGGGCTTGCCATGGGAGAAAGGGGGATGGCGGCGGAAGGGGGGCGGTTGTTTGGAAGGTGGGGCCCACGACGGGAACCGGGGAACCGTGATGGAGCAAGCTTATGAACAAGTTGCCAGGGCATAGAAAAGATATCCCAATACGCATCCTCGGGGTGGTACCTACTCCATGCATAACCAATTCCCTTCGCAGTTACCGGTGGATGCGTGCATTGTTAACAACATGGACTCGGAGATTGACCAATAAGGTAACTCACCGCCCCGCTGGCGCCAAGTCCCTCTGAGTTGCGTCCTCCTGTGCTGCCTCGTTTCCCCTCTTGCACTTCCACAGTTCCCTCCCTTTTGATGGGTATCCCTTGCTCTCCTTCTCCTCGTAGATGAATGGGTCTTGGCGATCGCGTTTGGCCATGTCATCGTAAGACACGATTTGTCACTCCGGAACCCGGGACGATGAGTTTTCCCAAAAACACTCATTAGTAAGAAATCAACGACCGGGAGAGAAGTAGTTGCGTTGAAAGATTCTTGTCACAGGAACGGCGAGTTGATAAGCCTCGCACACCGTGTACACAACGAACCTACCTGTGGTGTCCCTTGATATTACCATTTTCCTTAGAGACGGGTCGATGATGATCCAGCCACCTTGTCACGGCGGGCAAGAACGGATAAGCCAGGTCTGCTTATAGGACTCTTATAGGTCAATTAATGTCCAATATATTGACCCTCCTTATATGTCACAATATTTTAAATCAGTATATCTAAACAATTGGCCTGTGAGTCGCAATGTATTTTAAATATTTTATGAAATAATCAGTACTCTGCTAAGTTGCCACCTGATTTCTAATTGTTCAAGTATTCTCATTTAAAATATTGTGACATATAAGGTGAGTCAATATATTGGACATTAATTGACCTATAAGAGTCCTATAAGCAGCCCTGGCTTATCCGTTCTTGCCCGCTGTGTGTGAAATTCGACAAGTCCCACGCGTACGCACGTGCTCTCCGTTGGCCAATTCTGATTACGCGTCCTGTTGTGTTTTGTCACGTTGTTGTGTCATCCTTGCATCCACTTTGCGCTTGCACACGATATCCTGAAATGAGACGATGAACGCGTCAATTATGTGTTCACTTGCTCTTGTTCATCATTTCCCCTTCTGTCTAAAGTGCTGATCTCAGCATTTGTTGTTCCTCCACCCGAGTCTCTCGTTGTACAGAAGAAATCAGTGTTTCATTCTCCTGTTGATCTCGCGCGCTACTTCAGCAGACGTCGTGCGTGCGTTCATTGTCACACGGCCTAATTCGCTCCATCTGCGGCCCGCGGGAGGCAATATGAGGCCGTGTTCAAGGGAAGCACCGGCACTCTGATTGTTCGGTGATGATGCACTTGTTCCTTGAGCACATCTGGCCTCATTTTCTGTCATTTACATGGTTTGGCCAATACAATATATATATCGAACAAGGACTAGAAGTGCACCGCGACTCACTCGGTAAGTACTGACCAGTAGATTCAAACCCAAAGTCCTGTGCCAACGACCTCAAAAGTTAACACCAGTCGTGGAGAGGTCAATGACCTGTTTATCCATAAGACCAAGGAACGGCACGGGCCACCGACCGTGCAACAGCAGCGCCACGCTACGGCCGTGCGAGTATATGCATGTATACAACGCGGGGAAGGGGAGCAGACAAACGGATGTGTCGCCCGTTCACCGTTCGGGTTGGTGCGTGTCGTCAGACAGCGTCGGCTCCGTCTTCGTGATGTCAAAGTGGCACATGTCCCGTTCTACCGACGTACTCACCAGTACCATACCGCATCCGAAGTTCGTTAGCACAATCTTGTCATCTCACTAAACCCATACAAAGTGCTACAGCAAACGTGGGTGATGCTTATCTATCCATGCCGTGTCTGTCGGGCACAGAAGAGTTGACACGGTTGACATCACTGTACTGGGCTGCGCTGGTGTCATACGCGGGCACCGGAAGCTACTGGTAGTGCTCCACATTGGCAGCCGCTCCACACACCACACACTGGCAGCTATTTCACGGGAGTCTTCGACGCCACAGGGGGAAAGGGCAGCATGGTGACGGAAGGTGACCAGATCACAAGTACTCATATGTAGTGCATTTTGTGGATCAGAAGGCCACCTTTTCGGTGTTACGTTAGCCTTGATGTCGCGTGTAATGCTGGGTAGTATGCGTAGAAGGTTCGCTTTTGATGTACGACGTACTAATGTTGTGCTCACTGCTGGTGAGGTATCACTTTAACTTTCATTATAGCTAGAAAATGCACGCGACTCACCATGTCCACATCCCTCCTCCATTTGATTTCAAATATACCCTTTGAGTGGAAAGCGGGTCTGAAAAAGGAGGAGAGAGAGAATAACGCATATCGATGAGACTTCGAAGGTGCTCAAGTTGGCGGACCGTGCGTGGCAAAATTAATGTCTGTGACTGTCACACTATCACGTAAACGGAATGTTACGGACGCGCGATTCTTCATGCCTTGATCGACTGAACCTAGATACTGTACTTTACTTGCCTCTGCGGAAGGATTCGATCCGAAAGCATCACAAGAGGTGCAACGAGGCGCGTACAACATTTTCTCCTACCAGTGACATAGAAATGGTGGGGCCATCAGAGTGACTATTGACCACTCATAATCTCCGGGCGCGCCGGGCGACTCCGAGTCAGACCTCACGTCGTCGCCAGTGCAGTCTTATTCGAGTTCGTGAGGGGTGATTTGCGATGGCGCCGAGGGCCAACGATAACACAGTACAGTACTGGGCGCGAAGGTTAAAAGTCTTCTGCAGCGCGCACGGCTGTTCCCCTCTTATGCAATCGTGATTTGACGAAATGTCCGAGCTGCATTATGGCCCCTAGTACAGTAGAGGATCTTGTTCGCGTGCTGATGTCAAAGCGAGCTCGTATGCGAGTCGAGGACAAGCAAGTCGTTGGGCAGATAAAGACCAACCACCGCACAAAACAAAAGGAATTGCCACTTTATTTAACAAGACATGTCGTATTTCACAGCGTGAGATGCCTGCCTTACACTCAAATTAGATAGTGTATAAAAGTCGTACTATATTAAAGGGATTGTGCAAGAAGACCAGATTGTCGGGTCGTGAAGCTGGGGGTCAAGAATCAACGACGGGTGATAAGGAATGATAGCAAATGGTAAGCACAACGAAATGGCACAGAACCTCAAGAAACGGAAACGGAAATGGAAATGGAAGCGGAGAGATCAGTGATCAGTCACGGACTGACAAGGTTCTTCCTTTCCAATATTGGACAGATACCGGGTGACCGGAGAGCTCTCTCGCAGCGACAAACTCCCCAATGGCTTCCTGGATAGGTCCGAAAAGCTGCAGTCCACCTATATAATTTTTTTGTAGCGCAGGTAGCACCTCCATTAACCGTCTTCTGCCGATCTCGCGCAGGGCGAGTGCGACCCACAGCGCAAGCTTCTCGGTTAGGTACAGATCCTCCACGGCGGTTAAAAGACGTAAGAGTTTGTAACCATCGGACGTTCTTCATGCGGTCGCCCGGGATCGGTGAACGTTCATCCTCGAGCTCGCGAGCGTCAGTGTACCGACAACTTGACTGGTTGAAGTACGGGAGATACCAAACTAAGTTTCTGCTTCTAAATGTTAAGGTGAGTCTCCTACAACCGGGGAGACTTTCTTGTGGAGAAAGTTGGACTTCGACGAAGCCATTTTCACAGTACATTACTGCTCGACCGAGCCCTTTGAACGGTTCCGTGCAGCCAAGGAAGGGGAGCGTTCGAGAGATGTCGAAGATGGGTGGATCGAGGAACCCTATATCGATGAGTTGGAGGCGAGGGGCATCTAGACGGGCGAAGAGGACCTCCAAGTACTCGATTACGCCCCGGAAGAAAAAACGGGTGAGTGCAGGGAGGATAGCACGTGTCGAAGGAGGCAGTAGTCGACTTGGTTGGTCGGGACGAGGTTGAACGGATTCAAATTGAATTTGAAGGTCTACAAGCCTGGTCAACGAGGAGAGACAATGTGCCATCACCTCGGGAGAAATGTACCCGGAAGGGGGGATATCCACAAGGCGAAGATGGACAAGGCCAGTGGCAGACACAAGTAGGTTCGGCAATGCCGAGAATCCAATGCCCTTCAAAGAATCGTAGTCGGGGGGCGCATCCACCAAGGAGCGAATCAGGAGCGGCCAGCTCAGCTTCACCGGGCGACAGAATGCAGAAATCTGTCAGCGTAGGATATGGAACCTTCATCGATTCCGCCAGTATTCCGAGATCCCAATTTCGATAGACGTTGGCATGAATTTCACAGACGCGATCATTTTGCTTGAGGGCGGTAACAAGATTATCGTCGACCTCAAGCACCTGTACAACGATGGGCAGTGTTGGCCAGATATCCAGCACCTCCCTCACTGGCTTTGCACCTGTGTATGCAAGTCGCAGGTCGAGGCGACGTGGCGCCGAAAATATGATACCACGCCAACGTCGGCACACATGTACCAAAGTCTGCCATTCATCGTCGTCGTCGTCGTCCACACAAAAGTCGAATATTCCAAGGAGGACCTCGTCTGGAAGCGTGTCAATTGTGATAATGTAGCCTGCATTTGTGTCGGTGAGCGGTCGATGCAGGGTGCCACAGAAAAGATGTACATCGACGTCGTGTGGTTAATTCCCCTGCAGTTGAGGGATACGCACGACGCTTGGCCATCAACGAGCTCTCAGAAGGGCGATCTATCAGAGATGGTAACCCCGGCAGTGCTAGGAGGTATTGATTGGGTGGTTGTAGTTAAGAGATTGCTCAGACACGCTACCAATCAGGACTAATAGTACATGAGATTGTGTCACTTAAGGAATCGGCACAGTAAATTTACTGCGACATACTAGTGAGTGCCGTTGGCGGGGATTTGGCGTCTGGGGGAAAAAGTGGTCCCCGTTGCAGTGGTAGAACGAAAAATTGAAACGAAATTCGATTTTCGAACAAGGTCTGCCACACGATCACGTGTCATCACGTGACGGCCAAGTTTCGGGTGTTTGCGGGCACAGGCAAAGGCTCGATTTCCTTTTTATGCGATCATGGAGTCAAAGTACAGCCAGTGCGGCTAGACGACCTTCACTTATCGACCTGTACAGGCTCTACGGGATTGCATCTTTGCTCGCCTCCTACCTGTGAGCTCATGCGGACATGAAGGTGGGCTTGTACATGAGTCAAGTCACAGTTGACTTGGAGGTCACCATATGTCCAAGTCGCCGTTGACACCTCTGCCCTTCATCCCAACTAGACACTGCTCATTTGGGACCATGAACCCATTTTCTCTGTTTGGGTTTCTATTCCCCTCATCAATCCTACCTTTTTTCTTTGTCTTCGCTCGATAACTTCTTCAAAACTCTTGCAGCCTGCCTTGCTATAACTTACCTGGAGGCTGTGTTGAAAGGCAGAAGTAATGCTCTGATTGATCAGCAATGAAAAAACTTGCCTAAGGGAAAAGTGGGCAATTCTGGAAGTGTGGCAAGGATCACTGGAAAGTGATGACAAACAAAATCTTGGTCTAACAATGGCCAAAAAAGCAATGTCAGTCATGCAGTGGCAGTTAAAGTATATCGCACCTGATAATCCTTAGGATGGAGGTACAATGTGCACCACATACACTGTGTGATGGCAGTGCCACACCAAGAGTGAGCTTGCCATTGTGTGCATGAACATGATGCCAGGCCTAGTTGAGGGGTGGAATAGGCACAGGTGAACATGGCAGATATATCTTGCTCATTCTACCCTACATCAAACCCCGTTGCATGGGTTGCATGATTAAATTTGTGGGCCAACACTGGCACTAGCTTCACCTTTGTGATGTCAAAATGAAGGATATCACATGTCATTCTACCGACGTACCCACCCACCATCACCCTACAGGATGCAAGCCACCCAATAGCTTCCCGGACAGGTCCAGAAGGGTGGAGTCTTTGTATGAAAAGGTTTTGAAGCACAGGCAAAATCTCCATTCCTCTTTCTCCCTTGAGCTCTTCCAGGGCCGGTGCGACATATACTGCAACTTCCTTGGATATGTATAGTTTCCTCACAGTGGAAAAAGGGCGTAAAAGTGCCAGCCATTTGGTGTTCCCCACTGGCACCTCGGTATAGCAAATCCAATATGGTGGGTCACGCATCTCAATGCCCACGGGTTTCAAGTCAACAAGGGGAGGTGAAAACAAGTGATGGGCCTGGCAGTGGGTAAGACATTGGAGACTCCAATCTGAGTCTGCGTGCAAGAACGACAATACAAGCGTCCTACCACCAGTGGCCCCTGATCTTGAAGAAAGTGTGATGTGGATGAGGCACCAGAAGTCATAGGTGAATTGCATGTGCGCTTGATTGAATGCCTTGAAAGTTTCTGTGCGATCAATGAATGGCCAAATTTGCAAGATGTCAAAGGCAACCCAATCATCAAATTCTATATTGACAACTTTGAGTAGTGGGGCATCTATGTGGGTGAACAGGTGGAACAGGTATTCACGCTTGCCTTCAAAGAACATAATAATGTACCACCATGATTTCTAGCAACTTGCATGCCCACACAAGTTATAATTCCCCTCTCCCCCTCTAATCATTGCCATTATAATGTGCTTCACCTATACTCCCACATTATAACTTG
>Ga0137397_10000398_pt1 | contig 29969 bp, 29 predicted proteins | sample czorhiz116metaG_FD_106658 | JGI IMG/M metagenome (GOLD analysis project Ga0137397, IMG submission 106658) | Vadose zone soil microbial communities from Angelo Coast Range Reserve, California, USA - czorhiz1.16 metaG | ecosystem: Environmental > Terrestrial > Soil > Vadose zone | place: USA... | reverse complement strand
TCAGCCAAAGTCGATTTGCCGTGATCAACATGAGCAATGATGGAAAAGTTGCGGATATTCTTCATCTACGCCTGGGCTTGGACAAACCCCCGATTATACCGGTCGGCGATGATAAGCGAGGGCCTTATGCACTTCCTCGGTGTCCAGATGCCCGTGACAGACCAATTCCCCGGCGAACAGCAGCACGGGAATCTTGTGGCCATAGCGCACTCTCGCCGCGGGGTCGGCATCCACATCGAGCACATCGACCTCGAACGGACCGGCTTCCGGCAGTGCCGCCAGCTGGCTCAGCATCTCCTCGCACAAGCCGCACCCCGGGCGCGAATACAGCACAAAGCGCAGTGAGACGTGTGGCACCGATCAATGGCGCGGAAGCTCGGCGGACCCCGAGGATTTGACCGCGTGGGCGATGAACTCCACGGTCTGGGCAGGCACTTCTCCGACCGCAGTGACCTGGTGGCCCTGCACGACCGTGGAAAAGGCAAACCCCGACCCCACCCGCGCAAGCCCCTGCATCGGCGGTTCGGCGGGCGTACTAGGGCCTGGGTCCGCACCGGCGGCCGTGCTGTGCGCACCCGGCGCATCGGCCGGTTGGGCTTCGACGAATACCGACACGGTTGCCAAGCCGTCTGAGTACACCAGATGACTCGCGGGGACGGTCGCCCCCCCGATCGTCTGGGTGCCGGCCACGGTCAAATGAAATCCCGGCGGCAATTCGCTGGCGCGGTACGCCGACAATGCCGGCGACGCATTGTCGCGCGACGGTCCCTGGCGCACCCATCGCATGCCCTCGGTGCGCACCGCCGGCGCGAGATCGCTGTCCGGAATGCTCTCAGGCATGTCCAGCCGCGCGAAGAATATCTGCTCGATCACCTGGCCCCGTGAATCGCAGAGCTGGGTCTTGAGCGGCATCGCCGTCTTTTCATCGAGCCAGAGGCGGTACCCAAACCGGAACTGATCCTTGGGATTCACGGCAATGACTCGCGCCGCCCGTCCGAGGATGTGCGTCGCCGGCAGCGACTCGATTCGATAAAACTCGTTCACGTCCGCGCCGAACTGCGGCAGCGATCCTAAGAACGGGCCGTTATCCGGGCGCGGTTCGACCAGCACCGTATGCTGGTCGGGCAGGTAGCAGGTCAACTCATCGTTATTGCGCACGAACTCCCGCCCCGACCCATCCAGGGACTGCAGCCGCTCGGAGACGCGCCCCGCCCGCACCCGGTGCACGATGCGCATGGTCTCGACGCGGCCCTCGCTCAAATGAAAGAAGGTGCCGTCGTAATTGCGCGTGGCCAGAGCGTGATTCATTTTCTGCAGCCAATCGCGCGGGTCGTCGGCGCTTCGGGAGGCCTGCGGCAGCGCCGCCAGCAGGGCGCCGACAGCGGCGCAGGGAATGAGCCAGTTGGCCCGATTGCGCATCGACTGCGTCATGGAGCAACGTGCGCCGCCGCTTCATTGACCGCAGGCGACTGCTGTTCATCGGATTCGATGAGCAAGTCCGCCATTACCCCGCGCTGAGCGAGGCCGGACGAATACTTGCTGTGCGCGAACACATAGTTGGTCAAGCGAGCAGGGAACGTGGCCGCCGGCGCCGCAGGCGACGTCGCCGGCACCGTGTAGGAGATGGCCTCCCGGGGCGCCGGAACTGCGCCGCTCGCCGCGCGAAGGGCGCCCTGGGCAGGGACCGCCGTCTGCGCCGTGAGCGGAACGCCGGGCCGAAGGGTAGGCGCAACCGCCCGCTGCTGCAAGGCGACGACCGCGACGGCCGCCACGCCCGCCGCTACCGCGGCTCCCGCGAACGGACGCCACCACCGGGGTCCGCGGGCGTGCGGGACATGCTCGTTGGCCGGAATCGATTCGCCGTCGATGGCGAGATTGACGCGTCCGGTGAACCCCCGGGTTATGAGGCCGCCGCGGGTCGTGCCGCGAACCGCCTCGCCGATCAAGGCGTAACGGCCGAAGCTCTCGCGCAGCTCCCCGTCACGAGTCAGCCGCTTCAACAGTAGTTCGGTTTCCGAGTTGGGCAGTTCTCCGTCGAGAAATGCCGAGACCTGCTCACGAATTTGTTCGCTCATGTGTCCTCAGGCCGACCAAGGCCGCCATCGAATATGGGTCTTAACTTCTTGTCAATCGCCTCTCGCGCGCGAAAGATTCGCGAACGCACGGTACCCACCGGGCAATCCATGGTTTCCGCGATGTCTTCGTAACTCAATCCCTCCAGCTCCCGAAGGACGATTGCGGTTCGCAGGTCCTCCGGCAAATTTTCGATTGCACGGTTCACGGTGTCGCGAATCTCTTCGGTGAGCAGCAAGCCTTCCGGAGTCTCGGACTCGGCCAGCCGGGCGTGCAGATCGTATTGCTCGGGATCCTGAAGGTCGAGATCGTAATCCATGGGCCGGCGTTTCGTGGCAACCAGGGCGTTCTTGGCGGTGTTGATGGCGATCCGATATAGCCAAGTATAGAACGCACTGTCGCCGCGAAACGACTGCAACGCACGGAAGGCCTTGACGAAAGCCTCCTGTGCGATGTCCTCAGCCTCGGTTGCATCGTGCACGTATCGCATGATCAGCTTCAGCACCTTGTGCTGGTATCGCAGGACCAACAAATCGAACGCCGCGCGCTCGCCGCGCTGGACCCTCTCGACCAGTTTGAGGTCACTGTCTTCAACACTCATGCGTGATCCCAAACCGGCGAGCTCGCAAGCCAGCCTGTCGCGATAGACCGGCCTGCGGCGGAAAAGTTCGACAATTCCCGTGCCGGACCGGCATTAAACGTGACTTTGCGCACAAGATGGGATTCTACGACTTATCATCGGCCGGCGAATGCGCCACGGCCGGCGAGTGCGCCGTAATTCGCTCGATCAGCGCCGCGAACTCGGGCGGCGGCCGTTCGGACCCCAGGCAATAGGCATAGAGAACGGTGTCCTGGGTCTCCAGCAGCCGCCTGAACGCATCCTGTTCCTGGCTCGACGCGCTGCAGAAGCACTCATCGACGTAGCGCGCGAGCAAAACATCCAGCTCCTTCATGCCCCGGCGGCATCGCCAGCGCAGTTTCCCGAGTTCCTGAGTCATCAATGGCGGCGGTGCGCCATCAATTGCTTGATTTCGCCGATGGCCTTCGCGGGATTGAGATCCTTCGGGCAGGCTTCGGTGCAATTCATGATGGTATGGCAGCGATACAGGCGGAACGGATCTTCGAGATAATCGAGGCGCTCGCCGGCCGCCTCATCGCGGCTGTCGACGATCCAGCGATAGGCCGCCAGCAGCGCCGCGGGTCCGAGATATCGTTCGCTGTTCCACCAATAGCTGGGGCAGCTGGTGGAACAGCAGGCGCACAGAATGCACGCCGAAGGCCGATCGACCTTTTCCTGATCTTCCTTGGTCTGCAGGCGCTCGCCGTCGGGCGGTGGCGGCGTGCGGGTCTGCAGCCAGGGCTTGACCGATGCGTACTGGGCATAGAAGTTCGTGAGGTCGGGGATCAAATCCTTGATGACCGGCATGTGCGGCAAGGGATAGATCTTGATGTCATGCTTCACGTCGGCGCACGCACTCACGCAGGCCAGGCCATTCTTGCCGTCGATGTTCATGGCGCACGAGCCGCATATCCCTTCGCGGCATGAGCGCCGGAAGGTCAACGTGGAATCGATCTCATTCTTGATCTTGATCAGGGCATCCAACACCATGGGACCGCAGGCGTCCATGTCGACTTCGTAGCTGTCGAGGCGCGGAGTTTCGTCCAGATCGGGGTCGAACCGGTAGATCTTGAAAACACGGACGTTCTTGGCGCCCGCCGGTGCCTTGAACAGGCGGCCCTCCTTGCGCACCTTGGAATTGGCGGGAAGCGAAAACTCAGCCATCTACCTTGCTCCTGTAGCAATCAGCTCTCTCATGCCCGGCGGCGGGCTCGGGTGGGCATTTTCCGGACCGCCGTAAACCCATTGCGTTGCGCAGTCCCTGCTCCGCGCAAGCCCCGGGTGGCCATCCATGGCCACCCGCGCGACGCATGCGTCGCGCCCATGGAGGCTGCGGGAAAAACATCCTGTTTTTCACGCTCCGGAAACTGCCCACCCGACCCCACCGCCTCCAAACTTCCAGATCGTGTCAGTCAATAGGTTCGTGCCTTCGGTGGAATGGATTCGACTTCATCGGTCAGGGTGTTCAAATGCACCGGCCGATAGTCGAACCGGGTGGCGCCGTTGTCGTCCACCCAGCACAGCGTATGCTTCAGCCAATTGTGGTCGTCGCGGTTGGGAAAGTCCTCGCGCGCCTGGGCTCCGCGGCTCTCCTTGCGGTTCTCCGCCGAATGCATGGTGGCGACGGCCTGCCCCAGTAGATTGTCCAGCTCCAGGGTCTCGATGAGATCGCTGTTCCATACCAGCGATCGATCCGTGACTTGGACTTCTGCGAAGGAGGCAAAGACTTCCGCGAGCTTGCGCCTGCCGTCGCCCAAGGATTCGCCGGTGCGAAATACCGCGGCGTCGCTCTGCATGACGCGCTGCATGTTCAAGCGGATGTCGGCCGTGCGCAGTGAGCCCTTCGCGTGCCGCAATTTATCCAGACGGGCCAGCGCGCTGTCGCCGGCGTCGGCTTTGAATGCGCGGTGCGCCGCATCCGGTTTCACCACCCGCGCACAATGCCGCGCCGCTTCGCGGCCGAATACGACCAGATCGAGCAGCGAGTTGGACCCCAAGCGGTTCGCGCCGTGCACCGATACACAGGCCGCTTCGCCCACCGCCATGAGTCCCGGAACGACCGTCTCGCTCCCGGCCACGCGCGAAATAACCTCTCCATGCACGTTGCAGGGGATACCGCCCATGTTGTAGTGCACCGTGGGAAGTACGGGTATGGGGTCTTTATTGACGTCCACTCCGGCGAATATTCGCGCGGTCTCGGCGATACCGGGCAACCGCTCCTTGATGACCGCGGGCCCCAGGTGCTCCAGATGCAGATCGATGTGGTCCTTGAGCGGACCGACGCCGCGTCCCTCGCGAATCTCGACGGTCATCGCGCGGCTGACGACGTCGCGGGACGCGAGGTCCTTGGCGTTCGGCGCATAGCGCTCCATGAATCGCTCGCCGGCGGCATTCGTCAAATATCCGCCCTCGCCGCGCGAACCCTCCGTGATCAAGCAGCCCGCGCCGTAGATGCCCGTGGGATGGAACTGCACGAATTCCATGTCCTGCAGGGGCAAACCTGCGCGCAGCGCCATGCCGCCGCCGTCGCCGGTGCATGTATGGGCGGAAGTGCATGAGAACCACGCGCGGCCGTAACCGCCGGTCGCCACGATGACCATGTGGGCGCGAAATCGATGCAGAGTGCCGTCGGACAGGTCGAGAGCGATCACGCCGCGGCACTCGCCATTCTCCATGATGAGGTCGAGAGCGAAGTACTCGATGAAGAAACTCGCCTCGTGCTTGAGCGATTGCTGATACAAGGTGTGCAGCATGGCGTGGCCGGTGCGGTCCGCGGCGGCACAGGTGCGCTGCGCAATGCCCTTGCCGAAGTGCGTGGTCATGCCGCCGAACGGCCGCTGATAAATGCGGCCGTCCTCGGTGCGCGAAAACGGCACGCCATAGTGCTCGAGTTCGATGACTGCCGCCGGCGCTTCCTTGCACATGAACTCGATGGCATCCTGGTCGCCCAGCCAGTCCGATCCCTTCACGGTGTCGTACATATGCCATCGCCAATCATCGGCGCCCATGTTGCCGAGCGCCGCGGAAATGCCGCCCTGCGCCGCGACCGTATGACTGCGGGTGGGGAATACTTTGGTCAGGCAGGCGGTGGAGAGTCCCGCCTCGGCCAGGCCGAAGGTGGCGCGCAAACCCGCGCCTCCGGCGCCGACGACGACCACATCGTAGGTGTGGTCGATCAATTTGTATTCGCTCATTATCTTCTAAGATCCGAACGCGACGCGCATGATCGCAAAAATGCCCGCGCCGCCGGCCAGCACGTGCGCGAATCGCAGCAACAACAGAGACAGCACCTTCATGCCGGCCGAATGCACGTAGTCCTCGATCACCTCGGTGGTTCCGAGGTAGGAGTGATACGTCAACACGGCCACCGACAGCAGGGCTAAAAAGCCGCTCATGGGAAACGACAGCCACACCCTGACCGTGGCGTAGTCGAGCGCCGGCAGCGACAGCAACGAAAACATGAACCACAGCGTCAACGGGATGAGCGCAACCGCGCTCACCCTTTGCGCCCACCAGTGCCCGGTCCCGTCCTTGGCCGATCCCAATCCCAGCACCCGGCCCAAGGGGCTTTGCAGGCTCATGCTCGGTGGCCCGCCCATATCAAGCCCCAGACACTCAAGGTCAAGGCCATTGAGCCGGCCACCACGAACCAGCCGCTCGCATGCCGCTGCGTGCGCTCGAAGCCGTAGCCCGCATCCCAGAACAGATGGCGCACGCCGTTCAAGAGGTGGTACAGAAAAGCAAAGGTCCAACCGACCAGACCGAAGAGTCCCACCGGACTCGCGAACAGCTTCGCGGCCTGGGCATAGGACTCCTCGCCGCCGGCCAACGATACCAGCCAGTAACAAAGCGCCGGGAGACCCAACGACAGAGCAAGGCCGGTGAGCCGGTGCAAAATCGACAGACTATTGCCGATCTGCCATTGATAGATGCCCAGATGAGGTGAAGTCGGCCGGGCGCGTGCTGGCATAATCGCTCCTCGAGTGTCCTGCTAGCGACCAATGAATGAAGGGCAGCGCATGGCTAAAAGTCGATGCAGCGGCCACGCAGCTCCCAATCGCCGAAGCGCGTCGGCTCCGGGCCTTCGCGCCCACCGACCTCGCGCGGCTCGGGCAGGACGGGCGTCGCAACCACGGGCTGGTCCGCCGCGGCGGTTTCAGTCGGTCGAGTCTTTGGGGCCTGATCTTCGGGATTCGGCATCACAGGCGAAAGTTTGCCAGAAATTTAGGGTGACATAAGGAATCAATTCGCTCAGGGTTGACACCGGGCTCTCTATCCCCATCTCGTAGGTGATGACCACCGTGGCACAACCCCAATCGGGCCGTCTGCTTCATTTAGGCGCATTGCGACTCACCGGACCTGACTCCTTGAGTTTTTTACAGGGTCAGGTGTCCAACGACACCCGCCGGCTGACCGAGGGCGCTCCGCTATTGGCAGCGTATTCCAGTCCCCAGGGCCGCGTGCTGACCGTGATGCACTTACTGCCGCATTCCACCGGGGTCGTGGCGATTCTGCCTCGCGAACTCGTGCCGCAGACCTCGGAACGGCTGCGCAAATTCGTGCTTCGCGCCAAGGTGCAGATCGAAGACGCCAGCGAGCTCATTCGCGTGTCGGGCCAGCACGGCACGCAGGCACTGCACTCCGCCCATTTGGCCATTCCCCGCTCCGATAAACCTTACGTGGAACAGGACGGCATCGGCGTCGCGCTCGTGAGCGGGGACTCTGACCGCTACTGGGTCATTGGCACTGCGGACAAACTGGCGGAGCACGGCCTCGCCGGCGACAGCCGATATGTCGATCGAATCGAACATGACTGGCGGCTCGCGGACATTCGCGCCGGCCTTCCGCAGATATATCTGGCCACGGGCGAGACCTTCGTGGCCCAGATGCTCAACCTCGATCTCTTGGACGGCATCAGCTTCAGCAAGGGTTGCTATACCGGCCAGGAGATCATCGCCCGTACCCAGCACCTCGGCCGCATCAAGCGGCGCCTGTATCGGCTGCAATTGCCCAGCGGCGATTGGCGCGTCGGCCAACAGGTTCATTTGAGCGACGGCCGTGCCGGGCGCCTGGTCGAGGTAGCTCGAAGCGGCGACGGTTTCGAAGCATTGGCGGTACTCAATGTCGAGCCGGCACTCAATGTAGAGGCGGCGCTCGACGCCCCGATCACAGCCGCCGGATTGCCGCTTCCTTATAAAGTCTAACCGACGCGCGCTATAAATCGATGATTTCAACCGTTTCGGCGTGCAGCGTCTCGTCGAGAAAAATACTCCCCACGCGCGCGAAACGCGCCGCCCCGTCGGTGGCAAGCCAGGAGACGGCGCCGCGTCCGCCCGGTGCCCCGGAGCGGCCATCGAGCCGGCCCAGCACGGCGGCGGCGGTCGTTGCCGCGGAGTCGACGATGCCCACGTGCGGCGGCAGCACTGCGCGTATGGCCGCGGCCAGCGCCGGAAAATGCGTGCATCCCAGCACCAAGGTATCGGGTGCGTCGCCCGCCTGAAAAATCGGATCGAGGTAGCGGCGCGCGACCGCCTCGGCGATCGGGCCCTCGGTCCAGCCCTCTTCCGCCATGGAAACGAACAGGGAACACGCCCTGGACGTGACTCGGGCCGATGGACTCAGCCGATGAATCGCCGTTTTATAAGCACCCCCGCTGATCGTGCCTTCGGTCGCGATCACCGCAATGTGCTGCGATCGGGACGCTGCCACCGCCGCCTCCGCGCCCGGCTCGATGACGCCGATGACCGGAAGCGCGGGGTGCTGCAGACGCAGGGCGCCAAGCGCGGACGCGGACGCCGTATTGCATGCAACCACGAGAGCGCGAATGCGCCGCTTGATCAGCGCGGCAGCGCACTGCAGGGAATAGCGCACGACGGTTTCCGCGCTCTTGGTGCCGTAAGGGAGCCGCGCGGTATCGCCGAGATAGACGAAGTTCTCGGCGGGCATGGCCGACCTCAGCGCGCGCAGCACGGTCAACCCGCCCACCCCCGAGTCGAACACGCCGATCGGGATTCCCGCCTCGCCGATCGGGATTCCCGCCTCGCCGATCGGGATTCCCGCCTCGCCGATCGGGATTCCGGCCTCGCCGCTTCGGTTCAAAACTCGGGCCGCATGTGAGGGAATAACAGCACATCGCGAATCGAGGGGGAATTCGTGTACAGCATCACCAGCCGGTCCACGCCCAGCCCAAGTCCCGCCGCGGGCGGCATCCCGTACTCCAGTGCGCGCACATAGTCGGCATCGTAGTACATCGCTTCCTCGTCGCCCGCGTCCTTGCGCTCGACCTGGTCCTTGAACCGTTGGGCTTGGTCCTCGGCGTCGTTCAGCTCCGAGAATCCGTTGGCGAGCTCACGTCCGCCGACGAAGAATTCCCATCGGTCCGTGATGAAGGGATCCGCATCATTGCGCCGAGACAACGGCGACACTTCGGCGGGATAGGCATACGCGAAGGTGGGCTGCACCAGCGTGTGCTCGCCGGTTCTTTCGAAAATCTCGATTTGCAATTTTCCGGGACCATCCCCGGCTTTGTGGGGAATCTTCATGTGATCGCACACCCGCCGCAAATACGAGGCATCGCGCAGCGACATGGGATCCAGATCGGGATTGTTCGCCAGAATGATGTCTTCGATGGATCGGCGCGCGAAGGGCTGCGAAAGATCGATTTCAGTGCCTTGGTAAATGAGCTTGCGCGACCCCACCAAGGTGTCGGCGAGACCTTGAAACAGGGTCTCGATCATCTCCATGAGATCCGTGTAATCCGCATATGCCTGATACAGCTCCAGCATCGTGAACTCGGGGTTGTGCTGCGTCGACACCCCTTCGTTGCGGAAATTTCTGTTGATTTCGTAAACACGGTCGAAGCCGCCGACGGTGAGCCGCTTGAGATAGAGCTCCGGCGCGATGCGCAGATACATGTCTACGTCGAGGGCGTTGTGGTGCGTCTTGAAGGGCCGCGCAGCGGCGCCGCCCGGAATGGGGTGCAGCATCGGCGTCTCCACCTCCAGGAATCCGCGCGCATCGAGAAAGGCGCGCAGGTAACGCACGATCTGCGAACGCGTTTCAAACACCCGTCGGCTCTGCTCGTTCATGATCAGATCGACATAGCGGCGCCGATAACGCAATTCCGTATCGGCGATCCCGTGCCATTTATCGGGCAGCGGCCGCAGCGACTTGGTCAACAATGCCAATTTGTGGGCCCTCACCGACAACTCGCCGGTTTTGGTGCGGAACAGCGTTCCCTCGGCGCCGATCACATCGCCGACATCCCAACCCTTGAATTGGTCGTAAGCCTCGCCAAGCGTCTGCTGCTGCAGGAAAATTTGAATCGCGCCGCTCGAGTCTTCGAGCTTGGCAAAACTCGCCTTGCCCATGACCCGCTTGGCGCGCATCCGGCCGGCCACTCTGACGCCAACGGCCGCCGCATCCAGCGCCTCCGCGCTCTTTGCGCCGTAAGACGTCAAGATATCCCCGGCCAAAGCATCGCGCCGAAAGTCGTTCGGAAACGCGTTGCCGCGCTCGCGCAATTTCGCAAGCTTCGCGCGCCGCTCGGCGATCAAATGATTCTCGTCGTCGTGGCCGCTCTTCTCTTCGGTGTCGTCGCTCATAGTCGCTTAATCTATAGACCCTGCTTCAGGCTGGCTTGCATGAATTCGTCGAGCGCTCCGTCGAGCACGGCCGTGGTGTTGCCGATTTCCACCCCGGTGCGCAGATCCTTGATGCGCGACTGATCCAGCACATAGCTGCGGATTTGATTGCCCCAGCTCACGTCGGATTTCGAGTCCTCGAGCACTTTCGCCGCCGCGTTGCGCTTGTTGAACTCCAGCTCGTAGAGCTTGGCTTTCAGCATTTTCATCGCGGTGGAGCGGTTCTTGTGCTGGCTGCGCTCGCCCTGGCAGGCCACCACGATGCCGCTCGGCACATGAGTGATGCGCACTGCGGACTCGGTCTTGTTCACATGCTGTCCGCCGGCCCCGCTGGAGCGGTAGACATCGGTGCGCAAGTCGGCCGGATTGATCTCGATGTCGATGTCGTCGTCGACTTCCGGCGAGACGAAAACCGAAGCGAACGAGGTGTGCCGCCGATTGCCCGAATCGAACGGGGACTTGCGCACCAGACGATGCACGCCCGTCTCGGTGCGGAGCCATCCATAGGCGTAGTCGCCCACCATGCTGATGGTCGCACCCTTGATTCCGGCCACTTCACCGGCGCTCTGATCGATGATCTCGGTTTTGATGCCATGCGCATCCGCCCATTTCAGATACATGCGCAACAACATGGCCGCCCAGTCCTGAGCCTCGGTGCCGCCGGCACCGGCTTGAATGTCGAGAAACGCATTGTGCGAGTCCATCTTGCCCGGAAACATGCGCTGGAATTCGAGTTGTTCGACCTCCAGGCTCAGGCGGTTGACGTCAGCCTCCACTTCCTGGGTTGCCCGGGCATCCGCCTCATCGGCGGCTAGATCCAGGAGTTCCGATGCATCGCCCAAGGAGCGCTCGAGGCGATCCAGGCCGCCCACGACCTGCTCGAGCTTGGCGCGTTCCTTCCCCAGCTCCTGTGCGCGGTCCGGGTTGTTCCAAATGCCGGGTTGCTCGAGCTCGCGCTCTACTTCCTGCAGCCGCTCGTGTTTGTTGTCGTAATCAAAGATACCTCCTCAAAGAGCCGGTGCGCTCTTCGAGATCTTTGATGAATCGCTTGATTTGATTGAGTTCCATGGTATGGAATCGTAACACATCGCCGGCATTAGAGAGCCCTTGGACTGACCACGATCCCTAGTAAAGCTCGATTTGGCGGCTGTCGCCGATCACACGCTCGAAGTCCAGTCCCAGGGTCGCCAAGACCGGTTCCGCCACGGGTTTCACCTGCTTCGATATATAGTGCTCGCGATCGAGCGGGTGGCGCACATTGTCGAGCGGCTCGGCGCCGGCCGTCGTCATGACATAGCTGATCAGTCGACCGGAAGCCTGGCTGGACTTGCGCGCGGCAGCCACGTGAGGCGGCGTCGTCGCCGTGTACTCGCCGGCGTCCTTGCGCAGGTTCTTGCGATACACCAGCGATGCGTCCAGATCGCCGTTGCGCACTTTCTTCACGATGTCCGCGAGATACTCGTCGACGGATTGGTCGGTGAACAGGCGCTGGTAGAGCTCGCGCTGCACCTGCTTTGCAAGCGCCGTCCAGTCGCGGCGCACGACTTCCATGCCGATGAACTCGACCTCGTCGGCATTCCCGCCGCCGAGCAAACCGACATAGCGCTTGCTCGCGCCGCGCGTGCTGTGCCGGGCGCGCGGCAGAAACAATTTCAGATACAGCTTTTCGAACTCGAGCTCCAGACGGCTGGCGACACCCCAGCGCTCGCCGACATGGTGGCCGAGATCGCCGTTCAGCGCCGCGGCGAGCTCTCCGCCTCGTGCGCGTGCCCTGGCCGGATCGCTGTCGCGCGAATCGACGAACAGACTGTCGGTGTCCCCGTATAGCACCTTGAACCCGGCGGCCTCGAACCATGCCTTCGACCAGAGCAACAGCTCGCGGCCCGTGCCGGTGATGGCGTTGGCCAGTGCCGGGTTGAAAAAGCGGCAAGCCGGCGTGCCAAGCACGCCGTAAAAGGAGTTCATCAGAATCTTGATCGCATTCGATGCCACGTCGTCGCCGGCTTTCTTGGCGGCGTCGCGCCGCGGAAAGAGTTCATCGAGCATGCGCGGCAGGATCGCCGGCGTGCGGGTGAACGCGCCGCCCGCGGTCCGGATGAGATCCGCATCCCGCGCCGGATGCTCCACGTACGACAGCGGATCGATGTTGAAGGTGCGGATGATGCTCGGGTACAAGCTCTTGAAATCGAACACCCAGACGTTGCGGTGCAGACCGGTCACGGGTTCCAGCACATGACCACCCTGCTGGGCGGCATGAACGCGCGAATCGTCGGCGCGCACGCTCGGCGCAACGACACCCAGCCGCTCGAGCTCGGTCAAGTACAGAAAATCGAAGGATGCGATGCTCGCCGCGACGCGATCGGGGGTCATACCGGTCAGCCGGCTGCGCGCCCACGCGAGCTGCACGAGATTGAGCCGCGCCACGATCTGGTAGGCGAGCCGCGCATCGGTACGCGCATAGAGCGCGAACGCTGCGAGATCGTGCCGGTAGTTATGGACGATTTCCGCGACCCGGTCATGCACGTCGCCCGCGACGGCCTTCCCCTCCCCTAAGACCTCACGCGCAACGGCGTCGAGCGAATACTCATCCATGCGCACGAAAGCTCCGCGCAGCAGGTCGATGCCATCCAGCACCAAACGGCCGGGAATCGAAGCCTGCCCGCTGCCAAAATAACCCTCCGCCTTGCGCAGGCGGATCGCACCCGGCTCGCGCCCCAAGGCAAACGGGTGGTTCAAGCGCGCAGCGACTCGCTGCAGGATGGTCAGGTCGAAATCGATTACATTCCAACCCATCAGCACATCGGGATCGAATTCCCTCACGCGGGCACAGAAAGCATCCAATGCAGCGCGTTCATCGGCGCAGCGCGTGGCACGCTCCGGCATGGTGCGATTGCCGCCCTCGACGATCAGAACTTCGTCAACGCCCGGAGCATACAAGGAAATCGCCAGCAGACCGTCGCCCTTGCCGTCCGTTTCAATATCGAACGACAGCACGCGCGGCTCGACATCGACTTCGGCCGGCCGGAGCGTCGGATTCGAATACACCCGTGCAACGCCATTACCCGGCACCCACTCACCTTCCACTTCACAGCCGCCCTTGATACCGCGATCGATCAAGTAACGCACCGCGAAGCGCACATCAGCCTCGAATGTCTCTATATCGGCCGCGTGCAATCGGTCGCGTACCCCGGGAACATCCTGCGGAGTTTCCGTCTCCAGCCGGCACACCGGAGCCCCGGCGAAACTGCGTTTGTCCGTGGCCTTCGGTTGCGGCGCGCGCAGCGCTCGAGCCCGCTCAGCGTCGACCGCGCGGATGTAGAAGTGCGGACGCTGCCGGTCGTCGCGCACCAGGAATGTATCGCCGCCCTCCAGCCGGCCATGAATGTGTACGACCGGCCTTCGCCCGCCATTCGGGCCGGAGACCACGCGATAGCTCGCTTGAAGAATGAAACCACATGCCTTGGTCATGCGGTCATTTAAGCACGGTATGATGGGCGACAATAAGTTAACGATCGCCTTTCCCATCGACGTCACCGGACTAGAACGTCGCCCCGCCGAGTAGCTGAAAATACGCCGATTTATCTGCATCGAGCATGGATCGCCGTTGCAAGCGAGCGCCGGCGCGCGGCACCAAGCGCCTGCTATGTGACAGCGGTCGAACTTCCGCCGGATGAGTTGAGAACTGATCGGTCGTCCGCGCACGCTCTCGACTTCACTATGAACATCGGCCCATTTCGTCAGCGGGTGACGAAGCCGCGTACGTCAAGAGAGCAGTCGTGAAGCAGTCCGAGTGTGCACACAATGAAAGGGATCATTAATGTTAAGTTCATCGCCAGGCCCGCTGCCTCCAGCGCCGTGGAACGCGAAAGCCCTCACAGTTTCGACCACTGGCGGCAGAAAGCAAGCCGATCGTCAGCTTTGCGCAAGCCTTCCTCGGCAAGGTGGCTCCCCATGAGTCAATCGAATGCCGGAACGAAGCAAACAGGCCGCGCGAGCCGAGGATTCACCCTGATCGAGTTGATGATCACCGTGGGCGTGATTGCCATCCTCGCCGCCATTGCCATCCCAAGCTATCGCCAATACATCATCCGAGGCAATCGCTCGGCTGGCGAATCGGTGATGATGGATATTGCCAATCGTGAACAGCAGTATCTATTGGCCAATCGCTCCTATGCGGACAAGGCCACACTCACGGCCAACGGTTACACGCTGCCCAGCGACACCGGTCAAAACTATACCTGGGCCGTTGCGGCGGGCGTCGACGCACTTTCGAGCGCTCCGATCTTCACGATCACTTTTACGCCCATCAACGGACAGAGCAGCGACGTAACGCTCACGCTGGACAATCAGGGCACCAAAACACCCATCGCGAGCTGGTCGCACTGAGGATCCCATGTTCATGAATACCCAACGCGGTGCCAGCCTGATCGAAGTGCTCGTGACGATGGTGATCCTCGCTTTCGGTCTGCTCGGTGCGGCCGGATTGCAGGCGCGCTTGCAACTGGCCGACATGGAGGCTTATCAGCGGGCGCAGGCGCTGATTCTCGCGGACGACATTGCAAGCCGGATCGCCACCAACCGCGCCAACGCGGCAGCCTATGTCACCACCGCCGCCACTCCACTCGGTGCCGGCATGCAATGCCCCACGACCGTGCCCCTGTCCACCCGTCAACAGATCGATGCGGCGCAGTGGTGCAATGCCCTGCAAGGCGCGGCGGAAATAATCGGCGGCGGCAGAACGGGCGCGATGCTGGGTGCGCGCGGCTGTGTCGAGAGCCTCCCCAACAGCGAGTACCTGGTAACGGTGGCGTGGCAGGGCTTGGCGCCGATTTCCGCGCCGCCGGCGAGCATTGCTTGTGGCCTCAACCTCTACAATGGCGCAGTCACATCGACCAGCTCCAATTGCACCGCGGACCGCTGCCGCCGCGCCGTTACCACCGTAGTACGCATAGCGACGCTGACGTGATCACGACGACCCCAGAATCGCCGCTGCGCCCCCGCCTGTGGGCGGCCCATCGATCCAGCAGCGGCCTCACGCTGATCGAACTCATGATCGCAATGACTATTTCATTGCTGGTATTGGCCGCGCTCGTCAGCGTCTTCGTCAACATGTCGCGCAGCACGAATGAAATGGCGAAGGCGAACAGCCTGATCGAGAACGGCCGCTTTGCCGTCGAGCTGTTGCAGGACGATCTGGTGCATGCGGGCTACTGGGGTGGGTATGTGCCCCAATTCGATAACCTGAGTTCCACCGCGGTTCCGGGCGATGCGCCCTTCGCGGCGCCGGACCCGTGCGCGGCATACAGCACCTGGGGCAGCGCTTACAGGATCAATATCCTGGGCACTCCCGTGCAAGCTTACGATGCCCTGCCGAACGGCGCCGGATGCCTGGCGCCGCTCGCACAGCGCGCCAATTCGGATGTGCTCGTCATACGCCACGCGGAAAACTGCGTGCCGGGCGTGGGCAATTGCGGCGCGGCCGTCGCCGGCAGGCTCTATCTGCAAGTCTCATCCTGTGCGGCGGAAGCGAACGCAGGTACCGCGCAGCTTGCGACCAGCAACACCATCACCCTGTCAGGCTCCGCCTCCGCCGTGACTAGCGACTATGTCGGACTCACCATCCGCACGACCGGCGGTACCGGCCTCGGTCAGAGCCGCAGCATCAGTGCTTACAACGGCAGCACCCAGGTTGCCACCGTCAGCACCGCCTGGACGACGATCCCCGACAGTACCACCACCTATTCGCTCGACTACATGCTCGGCACCAATACCTATCCGCTGTATATCAGAAATTGCGTCGGCACCGGGCTTCCTGCGACGCTGCCCATCGCCTCGGGTACCGCGGCGGACAAGCGCCGGTGGATATCGAATATCTATTACATCAGCGATTTCGTGAATCCGGACAATCCGGCCCAGGTCATTCCGACCCTGGTGCGTTCGCAATTCGATCTCGCGGGCGGCACCCTCGCACAGCAAGCACCCGTTCCGATGATCGATGGCATCGAATCTTTCCGGGTTGAGCTTGGCATCGACAACATCAGCAAATCGGGCGCTGCGGTCGATTACACGCAGTCGATCGTATGGTCGGACCCCAACAACCAGGTCTTGGCAACCAACCGCGGCGATGGCGCGCCGGATGTTTTCGTTCGCTGCACCACCGCGGCCCCCTGCACGGCCGCGCAACTGGCCAACGTAGTCGCCGTGAAAATTTACGTGCTCGCGCGCAGCCGCGATTCGACGCCCGGCTATACCGACACGAAGAGTTACTGCCTCGGTGAGTCGAACCCGGACGGCACCTGCCCCGCGGCGAATCAGATTGCCGCCGCCAACGACAGCTACAAACGTCATGTCTTCCGCTCCAGCGTGCGCCTGGTCAACATTTCCGGCAGGAGGGAAACACCATGAGGACATCTGCATCCACCGGTTCGCAGCGCGGCGCCACGCTGGTCGTGGGCTTGATCATGTTGGTGCTCATCACCCTGCTGGTCACCAGCGCTTTCACCGTAAGCACTTCCGGCCTCAAGTCGATGGGCAACATGCAAATTCGTGACGAGGCGATTGCCGCCGGCAACAAGGCCATCGAGCAGGTTCTGAGCTCGCCGTTCACCAACGCACCCACGGCCGAGGCCATCAACGTCGACCTCAACAACGACGGCACGACGGATTATGTGGTCACCTTCAATACACCCACTTGCGTCAGTGCCTCGACAATCGCCGCCACGGGCGTGGCGCCCAGCAGCATCTCACTGGGGTCTACTTTCAACCCGACGACGAGCAATCTGTACGAGACCGTATGGGATCTCGATGCGAACGTCACCGACCCCAACGGGAGCGGCGCCTCGGTTCGGATGCACCAAGGCGTACGCGTATTGTTGACACAAACCCAATACAGCGCAGTGTGCAGCTAAACGGCAATAACCCAGAGTCCCCTATGAAAATCGCTTACCCCAAGTACGTACTGGCGACGGCTTTACTGATGTGTCACTGCGCAGCGCGCGCAGAAGACATCGACTTGTTCGTCAACAGCCCCGCCAGCTCGCAATTGCCCAACGTCCTGTTCATCGTGGACAACACCGCCAACTGGACGCAGGCTTTCGCCAACGAAATATCGGCCCTCGCCAACACCTTCAACGGCTTGCCCGTAAACGCCGACGGCACCGCAAAATTCAATGTGGGAGTGATGTTCGCCGACGAAACCGGCAATCCCAACAACAGTACCAAGGGCGGGTACGTCCGCGCAGCCATCCGTCCCATGACCACCGCCAACAAGGCCAAGTATAAGGCCATGATCCTGGCCCTGGACGTCGGCAAGGACAAGGGCAACGCCGGCGCGGCCAGCCTGGTCATGGCCGAGGCGTACCGCTACTTTTCCGCGGGATCGGCCTACGCCGGCAATTACAAAGTAAAGGCAGATTACACCGGCAACACGGGTGTGACCTGGCCCAGCAGCTCCTATACCGCGGCTGACCTGACCGCGATGAAGGCGATCTACGCCCTGCCGGGCAATGCGCTGAGCTCGCTGTCCGCCGGCAGCTACAATTCACCGATCGGTTCCGGCTGCTCGAAGAATTTCATCATCTACGTCAGCAACGGCGCATCTCAGGACAACAGCACCGTCATCACGCAGGCGACCTCCATGCTGAGTGCGGCGGGCGGCGACATCGTGCCGATTCCGGTTTCACCCAGCGGCTCACAGGGCAACGTCAGCGACGAATGGGCGCGCTTCATGTTCGAGAGCAGCCTCGGCATCGTCACCTACACCATCGATGTCGATCTGTCCACGACGGGCCAAGGGCCCGGCTGGACCGCCATATTGAAGAGCATGTCCAGCGTCAGTTCCGGAAAATACGCCGCGGTGAGCTCGAGCACGGGTTCCGGACAGCAGATCAGCGACGCGCTCAACAAGGATCTTTCCGAGATCCAGGCGGTGAACAGCGTGTTCGCGTCGGTCAGTCTGCCCGTCAGCGTCAATACCCAGGGCACTTATCTGGATCAAGTGTATATAGGCATGTTCCGGCCGGATTCGGCTGCCTTTCCGCGCTGGGCCGGCAATCTCAAGCAATACAAACTGGGCGAGATCAGCGGCGCACTCAAGCTGGAGGATGCCGATTCGAATGCCGCCATCAACAGCAACACCGGCTTCATTACCGAATGCGCGCGCAGCTTCTGGACGCCGCTCTTGACGGCAACGGATACTTATTGGACCTTCAATCCTCAGGGTGGGTGCATTCCGCCGAGCGGATCCGCCACAGATCTCTATCAGAATTCCAATACGCCCGACGGCAATGTCGTGGAAAAAGGCGCGCAAGCCTACGTGCTGCGGGGCGTGCCCACGGCCGCGCCCACGCGCATCCTCAAGACATGCTCGCCGACCTTTGCGTCTTGCACGGGTGTGACGGGTCTGACGGATTTCAACACGAGCAACAACGCGATCACCCGGGCTTTGCTGGGCGCGCAGAGCACCAACGAACTGAACACGTTGATTCAATGGGCGAGCGGTTTGGATACCGACGACGAAAACAATAACGGCATCACCGCAACCACCAACCCGGCGGAAATGCGGCCGTCCATACACGGCGACGTGGTGCACTCGCGGCCCGTGGCGATCAACTTCGGGACCGACGTGTCGCCCGAAGTGGTGGTGTTCTACGGCGGCAACGATGGGGTATTCCGCGCCATCAACGGCAACCGCAGCACCAGTATCAACACCGTGACGCCCACCGCCGTGACGCCGCCCGGCGGCGAGCTCTGGGCGTTCCTGCCGCCGGAATTCTACGGCAGCATCAAGCGCCTTCATGATGACACCACGCAAATCAGTTTCCCCAACTTACCGGCCAACACCAGCCCGACGCCGCTGCCCAAGCCCTATGGCATAGACGGAGCTATCACCGCCTACAAGGACAGCAGCCACACGTGGATCTACGCTGCCATGCGGCGCGGCGGACGCGCGCTCTACGCCTTCAATGTGGATCCCACCAATCCCAGCGCCATTACGCTGAAATGGAAGCTCGGTTGCCCCAACAACTTCCCCGTCAGCGGCACCGTGGACGATACCGGATGCACCACCGGCTTCGCCGGCGTGGGCCAGACCTGGTCGTCGGCAAAGACCTTGTTTGCTCCCGGCTATGGTTCCGGCACCTCGCCGCTCATCATCATGGGCGGCGGCTATGACACCTGCGAAGACGCCAGCCCGAACACCTGCACCTCATCGAGCAAGGGCCACGAAATCTACGTATTGGACGCCGACACCGGCAGCTTGCAAGCCACCCTGGGCACCGACCGCAGCGTGATCGCAGATGTGGTCGTCGTGCCGGACAGCAGCACCGGACTCGCCAAGTATGCCTATGCGGTGGATCTGGGAGGGAACATCTATCGCGTGGACATCGGGATGAATAGCCCGGCCAACTGGGCGATCACGAAGATTGCTTCGCTGGGATGCGACACCACCGCAAGCTGTTCGAACAACCGGAAGTTCATGTTCGCGCCGGATATCGTCTCGGACAACGGTGCGTACGACCTGCTGCTCGGCTCCGGCGACCGTGAGAAGCCCCTCTCCACCAGCGGCGCCAGCAATTACTTTTTCATGGTGAAGGACAAGCCGACCGACAGCACCTGGCTCTCTACCGAGAGCAGCAATTGCAGCAGCTCCGTGCTTTGCTTGGCCTCCTTGGTCGCCATTACCAGCTCCACTCCGACCACAGCGACTTTGACCGCCAAGAAGGGCTGGTACCTCGCGCTCAATACCAATGAGCAAGTGGTGACCTCGGCCATCACGATATTCGGCGTCGTCACGTTCAGCACGCATCAGCCGACCCCGGCCCGGGTAGGCGTGTGCACGTCCAACCTGGGCACGGCGCGGGTGTACAACATTTCCTATGCCAACGCCGCGAGCGAGAACGGCACGTCGCAACGCTACGACGTTCTACCCCCCAACATCGGCTTGCCGCCATCCCCCGTTGCGGGCATGGTCACTCTGGATAATGGAGTGAACGTTCCCTTCTGTATCGGCTGCAGTAAGACATCGCCGCTCGAAGGTTCGCAACCGACGGTGCCGGCCGGCTCGACCTTGAGCCAGCCCAAAGGACGGGTGTACTGGTACATCCAGCGTCAATGAGAACGGCCGGCATGCACACCCATACGCCCAGCAATCGTGGATTCACGCTCATCGAAATGATGATCACCATCACGGTAACGGCGATGCTGTTGATGATTGCCGTCCCCTCGTTCAAAAACGCCAGCCTCAGCAGTCAGCTCCGCTCGGCCGCCAATGACTTCATGGCCAGCTCCAACCTTGCGCGCAGCGAGGCCATCAAGCGCGGCAGCGCAGTCACTCTGTGCGTGTCGACGGACGGATCGACCTGTGCCGCGGGTGGTTGGGAACAAGGCTGGATCGTGCTCAGCGGCACGACCGTGTTGCAACATGAGTATGCGGCGCCGAGCGGGTTCAAGTTGAGTGCGACCGGCAATGTCGCCACCCTCAGTTTTCAACCGATCGGAGTAGGCGCAACCCCGGCGACCCTGACCGTGTGCCGGGCGACACCCACCGTGGGCGCAGAGGAGCGCGTCGTGACCATCGACGCCACCGGCCGCGCCTGGGTGCAAATCACGAGGAACGGGGCCTGTACGTAGGCGGAGCCCCTCGCCGCTGATTTCCGTGGCGAGCGCATCAGCGGTTGCATTGCCGTCTGACTGGCTGAAGGAATTCCCTTCGGGCCGGGAATCTCATCGTGCGGCGGCGTCGAGGAATTCCCCGTTGATTATTGTTAAATAAAGGCTTGTCGCGCGCAGAAGACACTGTAAACCAACTGTCACTGGTTGGATAATCGCTGCACGCTCCATGTACAAGGGGAACTCACGATGAATCGACAAACTGGTCTTCCGGCATTCTTGGCATTGGCTGCGGCAAGTGCATTCGGTCTGGCCGCGTGCGGCGGTAGCTCCGGGAATTCGGGTAAAATGACGCTGGCGGTCGGCGATGCCCCCGTCGACGGTGCCCAAGCGGTGGTCGTGAAGTTCACCGGTGTTGAACTGACCGGCAACAGTGGCAACCCGGTTGATATTACTTTCGCGACACCCAAAACCATCGACCTGCTCACCCAGAGCGGCACCGCGTCAGCGGTGCTGTTCAGCCAACCGATTCGCGCCGGCGACTACGGGCAGATTCGCTTGATGGTGGTAGCCGATGGCAATCCGAGCAATTCCTACGTCACGCTCTCCGACGGAACAGTGCACGGATTGCAGGTGCCGAGCGGCTCCGAAACCGGCTTGAAGCTCGTTTCCGGCTTCACCGTCCCGAGCAGCGGCGTTGTGGACTACACCATCGATTTCGACCTGCGTAAGGCCATCACGTGTCCGCCCGGAATGGCGCCGGCCTGCATTCTCAAGCCTGCGGAGCGCTTGGTCGATAACACCACGGTCGGCAATATTCAGGGACAAGTCAGCGCCACGCTGATAGCCGCGAACGCCGGCTGCACGCCGGGCGTCTATCTGTACGATGGCACGGTAACCGCGCCGGAAGATATGAATAGCGTGGCGCCCGCCACCGATGCCAATCAGCCGTTGGCTTCCGCGGCCCCGGTCGCCACTTCCCAACCGCCGTACTACTACCAGTTTACGTTTCTGCCGCCCGGCTCGTACACGGTGGCTTTTACTTGCCAGGCCGCTCTGGGCAACCCTGATCTGGCCGACGCTGCAGTAAAGTTCACGCTCACTCCGGTCAAGACGGGAATCACCGTCGTCGCGAATCAGACGACGACAGTTGATATCCCGTGATCTCGCTCTAAGCTGACCGTCCGATCAAGACCGGAATCACCGTCGTGGCCAAAGAGGCTACGACGGTGATATCAGGTGACCTCGCTAAATAGCTACTGTCCGATCAAGCTCATGAAAGCGCTGCCGGGGGTGCCCAGACCTGTCACGTTATCCCAGCCGGGTGCCGTGTGCTGCGTCGGCGAGCCCGAATAGTCGTCGAACGTGCGCAGACGATCGACCGTACCCGCGCTCGAATCGACGCTGTTGACGAAATTGCGGCGCGCTACGGCCGACTTGACCGACACGACGTCGTAGAACGCGGCCGGATTATCGTAGAACAGCGGGTTCGCGAAGCCGTGGGGGTGACCGGCCTTCTGGTCGGCCAGCGCCATGATCCCGGCAAAAATCGGGCTCGCCACACTGGTACCGCCGATCCGATATTCATCGTAGAACACGCCATTCGGGAAGGTCTGCGTTTGTCCTATCAAGTAACCGGTCTGCGGATCGGCCAGCGCCGCGACATCCGGCACGCCGCGACCGGTGAGAGTGAGGCCGGCCGATATTTGGTACGCGGGCTCGTTGAAAACCACACTGACACCGCCGCCCGCACCGTAGTTCCATCCGGTGCGCGCGCAGACCAGCGTGGTGGTATTGCAGTTGTAGTTGCTCGTGCCCCAGCCGGTCTCCAACACGCGCGTTCCGCTTTTGCCGATGCCGAGGCTGGTGCCGCCGACGGCCGTGACCCAGGGGCTCGAGGCGGGCCAGTCGGTGACGGCGAAACCGTGGTTCACGGTTTCATCGCCTGAGTCACCGGAAGAAAAGTACACGCCGATGCCTTCGATCGCCGCCTGTATCAGGGTCGCTTCGAGCGGCAGGATATAGCCCGGCGGTAAGAACTCGGTCGAGAAGCCGTAGGAGTTCGTGACGATTTGCGCCAGGTGCCGGTCGACCACGTGATTCATGGCCGCGTCGATATCCTGGCGGTTGTTCGGGGCGGCGACGAAGACGATCTTGGCGCCCGGCGCCATGCCGTGTACCGCCTCGACGTCCAATGTCTCCTCGCCATACCAGCCCTGCGGATCCTGCTCCCGATTTTGCGGGCGCTGGTAGACGCCGGGTGGCACAACTTGCACCAGCTGCGCGGGCGTCATGGTCGGCAGCCCGCGGTTGGTCGACCACTGGTTCACGTCATCCAGGATCGTCGGCGAAGCATACGCATCGATGATGGCCACGGTCTGGCCGCTGCCGTCAAAGCCGGAAATCCCGTAGGCGCTCTTGATCTGATCCGGGGTGTAGCCTTTGGGCGACCACGGTGCCGTGCCCGTGATCGCGGTGAATCCGGCCGGGAACGCATAGGGGGAGAGGGGCGGCTCCGCCCAGGAGAGCGGCAGCGGCGGCGCGTTTCTGAAGCCCGCCGACGGCGGCGCCTGTGCGCCGTCGACCCTGTGATGCGTTTCGACGAACTGATAACTTTCATCGAGACCGATCACCGACTTGATGATACCCGCGAGGGTGCTGGGTATCGACACATCGCCGGTGGGTGAGCGCACCGTTTGGCCACGGACATTGTAGATCCCGAACTGCGCGCCGAAGGCGGCCGCAAGTTGTGACACGCTGCCTTCCGCCGATACATAGTGGTTGTTCTGCGGCGAGTAGATGATCGAGAAGCCCTGGCTGCGCAGCCAATTCTGCACCTTGGCGACATCGGCGGCAGCCGGCGAGAACTGACTGCGAAACTGATTGGGTGTCAGGAATTTACCGTAAGTCGTACTGTGCGGATCCGATACGGACCGCGCGAGCGCTTCGGCCGCGGCAGGATTGGTCCAGCCGAGGTAGACGCGAAACCCGACGTCGGTGGTCGCTTCCGCGGGCGCGACATAGTTTTCCCTGGTGGCCCAGGACGGTACGCTGCCCACCAATATCGTGCGAGCAGTAGCGCTCGTCGTACTGGCGCCGGCGGTTGTGTTTGCGGCTCGCACGTGCGGCGCGGCGGCGAGTACTGACGTGGTGGACAGGGTGGCGGTCAAGAGCAGAGAACAGGAAATCAGGCGCGAGAAGCAATGAGTGACTTGCATACGGCGTCTCCCTAAATTTGTGGAATTGTGTCTGTATACGCGGGTCGGATCGGCCGCGCAATACTCTCGCCGTCCGCTGGATGCACCCCAGACTCCTCGCGCTGTCATCGGATTGCAATGCGTCCGGCCGCAGGCAGTACGCCGCTCCGATTATGGTAAGTCGCGATGCGTTGTGCGTGCGCCTCCACTTCGATCACGCGATTGCTGCAATTGATCGGCTATCGAAATGATGTGTGCGGGCGCCATCGGCGTGGCGACGATCCCGATGGCGCTCGCGCGCCCTACTTCACCGGCGCCATCAGATGCTGGTAAGGAGTGCCCGCCCACATGACGTACGGCACGGAGGTGTCGGGGTCGGCGTTCTTCGGGTAGCCGTCGTAGAAGCCTGGATCGGCGCCAACGACCATCACGTGCGGCCCGGTCTTGATCCAGTGGTTCGCGGCGGTCGGCTTCTCTGCGTACGGATCCGTATTGCTCGCATCGGTACCTCCTTCGAGCATGTACATGAACCCGACCTTGCCCACCGTCGGCGACGTGTGGTTCACCCAGGCATGGACCCAGTCCATGGCGTTCTTGTCCATGCACATGGGATCGGGTCCCGGTGTGGCAGGGTTGTCCGGCATGCAGGTAAACCCATTGGTTCCCTTGCGCAGCGTTCGCATCTTGCCATCGGCTTCCATCGCCACGATGGTCGCGTTCTTGCCGACATTCGCAGGTGCGGCACTCATGGCACTTTTTATCAGATCGGCATCGCTCGGCGCCGGCTTTTTTTCCTGCGCGTTTGCGATGAGACACAGGGCCAACGCCGCGCAAGCGGCAACGCCTGCCATCACTTTTTTCTTCATAAATTTTCTCCCCCGGAAAGAGCCAATCAGCGTAATTCGCGCGCAGTCTGGTTCATTGAGATCCCTGGGTCACGCCGCGACGCAGCACCGCTTTCGATGGTTATATCCGATTGGCCTATCCCGTCACAAACGCTCGATCGTCCGGCGATCGAACTCGGAGCGAAAGTATTTTTTCAAAGCGTCCAAGAACACCTGATTGTCGCCGGTGGCATGTGCAAAAAGTGTTATCGACGATTGGAATTTTAGATCGTCCGGATGGCCGAAGATGTCCTGAATGGAGCGGCCGTTGATGGCGGTAACGAGCCGGGTACATTCTCGGAGCCTTTTTCCGAGCTCGGGGTGATTCAGGTATTCCGTCGCCTCCGCCACTGACGATATGGCGTACTTTTGCGCCATTGCACTGTGGCCGAGGCCTTCGATCTGAGGAAAGATGTACCACATCCAGTGGCTCTCCTTGCGGCCGGCGCGAAGTTCCGTCTCGACCTGGGCGTAGACGGCGCGTTGCGCGTCGACGAATCGCTGCAGAGTGTCGGGATCCCGAGCCGGTTTCATGGGCTTCAGTTTGCACTTGGTGCCGGCGGGTGGTCAAAAAATCAGCATGCGAGTGCAAGCGGCTGAATCACGCTGACGTTTCGATGACAGGTCGCAGGTTGTGCACAGAGTTATCCCCGGGGATTGGGGATGGAAGAGCAGTTCACTTCGTGACGACGCTCCGCGATAATCGCCCGTTCCAGTTGCGGGAGTAAACATGGGAAAGCGAATTGACCTGAATGCGTTGCAAGTGTTCACCGGCTCGGGGTATCCGGCGCCATTTGATGAGCCGTGTGCGGCGCGGGCTCGGCAGCGTTTGGGAGATGCGGCAGGGCTGACGGATTTTGGCGTGAACTTGTTGCGGTTGCCGGCCGGGGCCTGGTCCAGTCAAAGGCATTGGCATTCGTCCGAAGATGAGTTCGTATATGTCCTCGAAGGCGAAGTAGTGCTTGTGACCGACTCGGGAGAGGAAACTCTACGGGCCGGCGATTGTGCCGGGTTCAAGGCAGGGCTGCGAGACGGGCACCACTTGCAGAATCGCTCGTCACGAGGGGTCGTCGTTCTCGAGATTGGATCCCGCAAGGTCGCCGATGACGAGGGAGATTATCCGGATATCGACTTGCGTTTCCTGAAGGGCGACGCGGGATACGCCCACAAGGACGGGACGCCCTATTGAGTGAGGCTGAAGTGCTGGCAGTTCAATTGCACGCGCTCGACACCGCGGTACTCATTGACTTCGAGCCGATAGGCGAGCTGTATCTTCGCTCCGCTGCGCAACTCCGGATCCTCCGCGGCGGCGCCAAGGTAGCCGAAGGCGATCGCCTCGATCGGTTCGCTGTCCGCACGATCGCTCACTCTGAGCTGCATTTTAAGATGCTTGCCACCGACGATCCGCGCGTCGACGATCCGGAAATCCCCGTCGAAGACGGGCTCCGGAAAACCCTGGCCCCAGGGGCCGGCGCCGCGCAAAACGCGCGCGGTATCGAGGGAAAGCTCGGCTACGTTGAGCGCGCCGTCCGAGTGAATCACGCCGGTGAGCGATTCGTGGTCGCCACGCGCAGCAATCTCCGCCGCGAAAGCCGTTCTGAACGCCGCGAGGTTTCCCGCGGACAAGCTCATCCCGGCCGCCATGGCGTGGCCGCCGAATTTGTCGATGAGGCCCGGGTGACGCGTCGCGATGCTGTCCAGAGCGTCGCGGATGTTCACGCCGGAGATGGAGCGCCCCGATCCGCGCAGAGAACCATCCTCGGCGCGCGCGAAGGCAATCACCGGACGATGCAGTCGGTCTTTGATCCTGCCGGCGACCAAACCCACCACACCTTGGTGCCAGCTCTCGTCGAACAGGCACAGCCCGAATGTTTCGCCGCCATCCTGGCCGAAGCGCACACCGGCGGCGACGTCGATCGCCTCGAGCTGCATGCGTTGTTCTATCTCACGCCGCTCCTCGTTGAGCTTGGCGAGCGTCGCGGCCAGGCGTGCCGCTTCGGACGGGTCGTCTGCAAGCAGGCAGGCGATGCCCACGGTCATGTCCGTGAGCCGCCCCGCCGCGTTCAAACGCGGCGCCACGGCAAATCCCAAGTCGGCCGCGGTGATCTGTTCGAGGCGCCGGCCCGCCGACTCGAGCAACGCCCGAATGCCGGGGACGCAGCGGCCGGCGCGAATGCGGCGCAGCCCCTGAGCCACCAATATCCGGTTATTGCGGTCCAGCGGCACCACGTCGGCGACGGTCCCCAGAGCCGCCAAGTCGAGCAGCTCCGCGGCGCGAAAATCATCTTGGACCAGACTCCTTGCCAGAGCCGCGAGGACGTAAAACGCGACACCCACGCCGGCCAAGGCGGGACTCGCAAATCGGGAATTCGCGAGGTTCGGATTGACGATGACCTCCGCGCGCGGCAGCACGGCGCCGGGCAGATGGTGATCCGTCACCAGCACGGGTATGCCTAGATCCCGTGCCGCCTCGACCCCAGCCACGCTCGACACGCCATTGTCGACCGTCACTATCAGAGAGGGCCGGCGTGTCGCCGCGAGCGCCACGATTTCCGGGGTGAGCCCGTAGCCGAATCGGAATCGATTGGGTACCAGGAAGTCGACATGCGCAAAATGCATGGCGCGCAAGCCCCGCACCACCAGCGCCGTGCTGGTGGCGCCATCTGCGTCAAAATCACCGATCACCAGGACTCGTCCCGACGAGCGGTGCGCAGCCAGAAGCCGGGCCGCCGCATCGACTCCCTCGAGCGAACCGACGGGCAGAAGACGATCCAGGGACAAGTCCAAGTCTGCGTGGCTCAGCACCCCGCGCGCTGAATACACGCGCCGCAGTATGGGATGAATATCCGCGGTGAAGTCGCATGCGGCCGCCGGAGGGCGCCGCCGAATCTCGACGGGGTTCAAACGAAATGCTCCCACCAAGGTCGATGACGGCGCCAGCGGCGCCAGCTCCAGCGTGCGCCCACGCTGAAACGGCGGCGCCCCGCCGACAGTTCAAGCCGTGCGATCCGGCCGGAGGTCAAGTCTGCCAGAGAGCGCTCGAGCCAACTCGACTCCACGTCACGCCACGCAGCCGAACCCGGTTCCGCAGCGGTCACCATGACGCCCGAGGCCGCGCCTGTCGATTCGCGCGGCGCGGCGAACGCACTGAAAAACGAATCATCGCCCGCCGTCCAGCCATCCACCGGCGGCAACGACGCGAGCGCGGGACCGCCTCCCCACAGCCACAGTCCGTTGACCGCAGCCGCCGCATTAGCAGTCCGTGACCGATTCACGGCATGCTCGAACAGCCACATCTCGATTTCACTCATGAGCCGGCGCAGGCGGGCACCCGCCGCACCGGCGGGTAGCTGGTTCTCGATTCGTTGATCGAGCAATTCCTCGGGATCCTGGGTCGTTGCTTCGAGGGTTTGATCAACGAGGCCATAGAGGCGAGCGCTTTGGCCGGCGAGCAGGCGGAATCCGGCGTCGTTCCAAACGCGATTGAAATCGGCGGCCAGGGCGTCGGCTTCCGTCCGGGTGAGGGAGAGGATTCCGTCGGCGGGCAATCGCACGCTGCTCATCTCGGCGACGTAGTGAACCGGGGTCGCGAGAAATACCGATGCGGCATCCACGGCACCGATTTCGGCGCAGAGACCGGCGGCGCCAACGCCTGGCATGGACATCATCTTCGGTGCAATGAGGCGAAAGGCGTCGGCACGCCAATCGGTGACCGCGGTGGACTCGTCGGCCCGCGCCAACAGCCGCTCCAGCAACTGGGAGCGTTGCCGGTCGGCCGCGCCGTGACGGGTGAATCGGAAGTAATGGGTGGACACGAACGCTCCGGCGCCAATTTCAGTATCTTACGCATATGCGATTCACCCAAGACTCTACTTCGGCCAGCAATCTCGTCCGCGCGTACGGAAGCGGCGAACTGCGCGTCAACGACAATGTATACCGTAGCACCATTATCGTCAGCGCTTCGGCGGTCCAGGCGGCGCCCGACATTCGCAGCATGGAGGACCTTGCCGCGCTCGATCCGTCGCGCATTCTCTCGCAGGGTCCAGAGCTCGTTTTGTTGGGAACCGGGCCGCGTCAAATCTTCCCGGCTGCATCCTTTCGAGCTCAGTTCTTGAGCGTCGGCATCGGTTTCGAAGTCATGGATACGGGGGCAGCCTGCCGCACCTTCAACGTGCTCGTGGCTGAGCAGCGCCCCGTGGTGGCGTTGCTCATGCTGTAATGCTGAAGTAACAAAATTGCGGGGCGCTACGGATTACACTGTCAATACGGTATCGAGGATTATTATTGTACTTCTTGATCTTGTTACTCTTTTATCCCATGACCCAGTGTAAGCTTTCAGCGCCCCGCGAACGGACTTTCCCGATGAACGCACAGTTAAGCACACGAAATGAGCGGTCGCAAGCCTCATGGGACCGGCAAAATATATTATATATATTAATATGTTAAGAAGTAATACTAGAAATCACTTCATCTTCGAAAGGAACGGAAGAGGATCGACGGGTCTGCCGTTCTGGCGTATTTCAAAGTACAAGATCGGCGACCGCTGAGCTCCCTCACCCGCTCCCATGTGTGCGATCACTTGGCCCATGGCAACTTCCTGACCGTCGTGCACGAGCGTCTCGCGATTATGAGCGTACGCGGACAACAAACTGTCGGCGTGTTTGATGATGACTAGATTGCCGTAGCCGCGCAGACCGCTGCCGGTGTACACCACGCGGCCGGCACTCGCGGCACGCACGTCCTGACCCAATCGCCCCGATAAAAGAATCCCGCCGCCCGGCACGACGCGAGGTGCGCCGACCCGATCGGTCGGCCAAACCCACCCCTGCGCGTTGCGCTCGCCGGCGGTCATGCTGGGCGGCGATGCCGCGCCCTGCGAACTCGACGCGCTTGCATTCGGTGCGCCTGCGTTCGGCGCTCCTGTGTTCGGCGCTCCTGCGTTCGG
>Ga0137397_10000397_pt1 | contig 29975 bp, 46 predicted proteins | sample czorhiz116metaG_FD_106658 | JGI IMG/M metagenome (GOLD analysis project Ga0137397, IMG submission 106658) | Vadose zone soil microbial communities from Angelo Coast Range Reserve, California, USA - czorhiz1.16 metaG | ecosystem: Environmental > Terrestrial > Soil > Vadose zone | place: USA... | reverse complement strand
TTTTTTTTTGTTGCAGATGTACTACGCTCGTGTTCCTCGCCGCCTCGCGCAGCCCTGGAGTATCAGCATCGATGGACGTTGTGTACCATGCCCCAGCTGCCTCGTGAGCGAAAATTTCAGATTCATTCCTTTCCCAGTTACCATCTAAACATTGAATTTGTCAGTGGCGCCAAACTACGAATTGTCAACACGGCCATCGCCGTGGGTGCCCGGATCATGTCGGCTCGCTCCGAGGCAAGTTACACCTGCCTTTGCTTTGCGTCGATGTCATCATCTTTACAATGTTGCAGATTTGGGACGTCACGACCAAGCGTTTGTGCGTCACTGGGATCCACGTAAAGATGGAACCGTCTGCTCCCAAAATCAAGCAAAAGTTGTAGAACCCTGAATATCCCCATGTTCTCGCTCTCCGCATTTAATATATGTATACGAACCGCGCCTTACCCGAGCGCCTCGATAAGCAAGGTTCACAGCCGACCCGTTTCGACCCGCTGAGCGCTACGCTGACCCCACCCCCGGCGCCTGCAAATAATCACGCAGTTTCTGCAACGCTCGTCCCCGATGCGAGATGGCGTTCTTCCGTGTCGCCTCCATCTCCGCATAGCTGCAAAAAAAAAAACGACGTAAACAAATCAGAGCAATCACAATCCACCTGGCAGCCCCTGCCTGCCCCACAACTCAATCCGGCAAAAAGAAAAAGTTTCCCCGGTCGCGGAGAAACTGCCATAAGAGAAGTTGCGAAAGAGAAAGAGAAAGACCTACGTTAATCCCGTATCCTCCGCTTCGAACACCGGATCCCATCCGAATCGGGCCGGCCCCCGCGCGGGGACGATCTTGCCGTCCGTGCGACCCTCGAAGAGAACGGGCTCGGTCCCGGGCCCGGCGCTGTACGCGAAAGTGCAGAGCGCCCAGGCGGCGCGCGTCGGGAAGCCGTCCAGCATGCGGTTAAGACCTATACATTACAGCCAGTGTCGTCGTAGTATGGTAGTTCGACACCCATCGCACGCGCAAGAGGAACGTTGCCGAGCGGGCGAGACATCATATCGTGTCCAATCGCAATATATAGAATGAGTGATTCGTTTTCCTGCTTTCATTTTTTCTTGTCAGGCAGGAGGTGGCGGCGGCGACTTACCCTCGTGACCGAGCTCGCGCAGGAAAAATTTGATGTATGGACCTGGAAGGCCGTTCATGGCCGCGAAACACAGTGCCGTGTCTTCTGTGATGACCGGGCGCCCGATCTGCAGGAAACGGATTTGATCGCGGCAACGATCAGTAAAAGAAACAAATAAATAAAAAACCAAAATTTGAAAATGCATGTCCCGTGGGGAGCAGGGGAGTGAGGGGGGAGGGAAAACGACGGACCAGTTCGGCTGCGCGCCTACATTTCTCTCTCGCTATTTCCTGCGTCGTGCCCTGTATCTCTGGTACTGTTTTTTCAGAGTCCCAAACAAAAAACAAAACATCGCAAAGAATAAAATTTATAGATTAGTGTTTCATTTCTCTATGTCCAAAAGGGTTATATCCCAAAGGGAACTCACAATCTATACTGTGCGACTCGATTTCGATGGGTTGTGGGCCGTTCGTTAGGATTTCGCGTACTTCCCTGAGCTTCCCGGCATTACCAGTCACGAACACTGTACAGGTATTGTAGGGGGGAGGGGGGTGAAAGGTGTTCAGAAGAGAGATCAGCCCTGCGCGATTCTGGGGATGCAGGACTGCGCCGGGGATCGAGACCCTTACCGATGCGTCCTGACGACATATTTGTTTCCAATTGCAGTCAGATATCGTTGGGTTTTGTGGCTTTGCGCTCGAATGTTTACTACTATGGACTTGGGTGTTTTGCGCCGTTCTTATCACTCTCGGTAATCTCATCTCATCTCATCATTATCATCATGTGGTGCCATGCGTCATCATAGGCGTACCCTTTCCTACAACGAATTATAGCACCTGTCTTGAACGACCCCGTTTCACCGATCATCATTACAAGTCGAGGGTCATTTACTCAACGTTGCGCCAAGGCGCTCTGGTCAGAGACTGAGTTGTATCTCCGGCAAATGGTCCCGACCATGTGTCGATCACCATGTGTCTAACATATTCTCATGTTGCCCCCTGGTCAAGCGCAAGCGGGGGCTTGGATCTCTTGATTATTCATTGCATCTCCTGTTTCAGGGCGTCTAAGTGGAGCCATCGACTACAGTAGTATATCTTCAGGCTTCCATATGCCGTTTAAATTACCGACCCATGAACGCCATCTGGAACCCCGGGTATGGATCGGTCACACTACCTCCTTTCTGTGTCGGAGATAGACTTGAGTTGCAGGCGGAGGTCAGGGGTTACGTGCTGCAGCGTCTACTTCACGGTGCGTTCGAAAGTCACATATGGGAATGCCGACATGCAGGGACAATGCGCAGAGGACACAGCCGTGAGTATCGAGGAAAAGAAGTGATGTCTATGTCGCAAGCGGACTACGCGCATTCAGCGGGCATGACACTACTACTGGATGGAAAGGTGTGCTCCGATTGCAAATTACAACCTTCACCCAGCCCAATGACATTAGGGTTGCGCCCGGTTACACGCGACGAAACGCGTAAACACTGGGCACAACACATAAATTGGGCTGTCTGGTTGGTGCTTATTCTCGTCATCGCACTGTGAATGGAAACAAACCATTCACCAGAAACCAGAGTTGGATAGGGGTGCAAATGAAGTAAATAGGAAGGGAGCTAAAGCGCTCCGGGCTCGATTTCTCCCAAGAGCATGGTTCCATCTTTGCTGCCAGTGAGAACTATGAAACATCAGATTCCATTTATTGGCGCCGCGAGTTGCTTACTGATTGGTTCTTTCGGATGGAAGTCCACCGCTGTCACAGTACCCTTGTGCCCAGGCAACTTCCATACCAAAAACAAGGTTATGAAAGGTAAAGGCCTGAAGGGGCAGGTCACCGCACCTTGTACAAGATTTTGGAACTTTCCACGTCCCATATTGTGACGGTACGATCCGCGCCTCCGACTGCGACGCGGCGTCCACCATCCTCTCGACTCCAAGCCCCTCTGAGGAGGGTATTCTCAAAGCCGGCAGGTGCACCGGTCAGCACGCGATGGATGCGATTTGGCGAGGGCGCGAAAGGTCGGATGTCATGGATTATGGCTTGCGACGAGAATGATGGCGAAAGGAGATATGATCCATTTGGTGATATCGCAAGCCCAGTTGGGGTATCAACGTGACCACTTAGCACTGATACCTCTTCCTGCTTTCGTAAATCCAGGACCTTGGGTATAAATTTGAGTACCAAATCAGGATTTATAACACGAACACGCACATGTATCACGTTATCGAGACCGCCGGCGTAGATCGTCGCGCCGTCAGCACTCCAGGCTACGCAAGTAGCAGGACACCCGAGTTCAAACACCGCCACAGGGTCCTTACCCGCCTCGTCTCCCCCTTCCCACACGCGCACAGTGCCATCATCACTTGCAGAAGCGAGGAGTTCAACGCCTGCGCCACCTGCTAGTGTCCGGTCAAGTGAGTTGATGATCTCGCGGTGAGCACGGAGTTTCCTTATGCGCTGCCCCGTGGTCAAATCAGTATATGCAAGCGTGTGATCGGCTGAGACACTGTAAAGAAGAGGGGAGAAGAGCGACCATTGTAGGTCCAACACTGGCGCCTTGTGGATGGTCGAAAGGAGACCGTAGTTGGTATTCGGGGGATAAGTTCGCCATAAGGCTGAAACGTGGCGTCCCTGAGATACAAACATATCAGAATAGATGGATTCTACGTACAGATGCCCCGGTCTGCTGAACAAGCCGCAACGTTTTGCCCCGTGGGATCGAACCTGCAACTTAGTATTTCTGCCTGCAAGTACACGTTGCTTTGAGTACCCTGGCAGCACTTGGCGTTGAAAACTCACCGCATGTGACCCAGAAAGACTGACTATAGGGGCTTCGAGGTTGCTGGTCCGTTTCACCGAACGGACAAGGGCTTTTTGCCTCTCGTCATTTGACGATGAGATTGCGAGCTGCTGGTCGTTGGCTTCTGGTTCCGAAGACCTCGCTCTTTTGATAAGAGTACCTTCTTCCTGTGGCGCAGCACGTTTTGACATATCCTTGAGAGGCGTTCCCGAAAGTGTAGTGGTGGTTTGTCAAGAAAGCGATTCGCGACGACGGCGCAAAGACGTCCAACACCACTTATGTAATCGAGAGCGCTTCCAGTTTTCCTCGAGGCTGCAGGGAGGCTCCGCTAATTATCACCCTGATGCCAACAAAAAAAGCACCGACCGGTAGCATCTCTGGATTTCTTCCTCTCGAAGTGTACTATGACCACGACACATGGCATACGCTCTACATTCGGGCACATGTCGGCGGCTCAGCCCGAAACGCCAGTAAAACTCATTGGCCGGAAGACCGAACAATCTTCATGGTGAATGTACCACCAGATGCCACAGAGCGAGAGATTATACTCCTGTTCAAATCATGTGGGACTGTCGAGCAAGTGGTCTTTGACACAGACAGACCGAGTGATCCCGTCGACGAGGACGACGACTCGGGGAGTGTCACAGACAGCGCCGAGAGCGAGGTAGCTCCCCCTCCTTCGCAATCTCCAGCACGGAAAAAACGCAAAATCGCTGCGAGCAGTTCGACTGCCGAACCAAGCGCTTCGGCGCAGGACCGGCGTCAGCGACCAAAGGTCGTCCCTCTCCCCTCCGTCCCACTTCGCTCCCTCCGGAAGACGGGCCACACCGCCCACGTCCTATTCCTAGACGCCTCGTCGTGTGACCGTGCGCTCGCGCTCGCTCACCCTCATCAGACTTCCGAGAATCCCGTTCTATGGCCCACGCTCGGGGACGAGGAACGTCCGCGCGGACTCGCGCATTACGTCGCACAATACGAGGCTGCTCGCCCCCCACTAGAAGCGGTGCGTGCGCACACAGACTCGGCGATAGCGCGGTTCGATTTCGACCTTACGGCGCGGAAGGCCGCTCTTCGACGCGAGTCCAAGTACAAGAAGGGCGAGGCACTCGTGGATGAGGATGGGTTTACCCTTGTCGTACGCGGAGGGGCATACGGCCAGGCTGTCGGGGGTGACGTCGGCGTCGCGAGCCGAAAGTTCATGGACGAATATGCCAAGGATGTGCATGGGAAGGGGAGCAGAAGCAAGCGGAAGCGACATGAAGGAAAGGAGAAAGCCGCATTCTATGCCTTCCAGGTTCATGAAAAGAAGCGGAACGGTGCGTATCTCTGATTTTCTGTTATCTCTCTGTTCAGCTATCACTCACTGGTGGCAACAGCTTTACTGGAACTCAAACAAAAGTGGGAGCAGGACAAGGCGGCGGTAGAGAAACTCAAGGCGTCGAAGAAATATAAGCCTTATTAGTCACCTTGCATCAGCTGTGTGCAGTGCAAGGGATGACATGAAAAACGTCCATTATTGGAATGAGGACCGAGCGCGTAATGGAAGTATATAAATACCGATGGTCATACCACCTCATGCCATATCGAAGTATGTGAAGTCAAGGTGTACTGGTCTATAGATCGGCCCGATCCGAGTCCATCTACTCAAAACGAACTAACTGATTCGTATTCCTCCGCGCGCTACTAGAATGTTCCTCCTGCGCTCCGGTTACATTCCCGGGCGGCACTAAATTTCAGGGTCAGACGTCCTAGCATTTGTTGTAATAGGATACGGATCAGGATCCGTACCATGCGACCTCAAGTATTCGAGGGCTTGCACAGATGCTTTCCGTTTTGCAGCCCCAACCGAAGAGCCATGCCCAACTCCAACGTTCACACCCCTGACTATTGTACGAAACACTTTGAAAAAACAAATGCGGTGCTCAATCACAAAAGCTGTACTTACAGATGGCAGTGACGTGATACACGACGTCGTGTTCGGGCCCCTCTTTTGTTGTGGTCCACTGGAAGTCTTTAGTCAAGCTTCCCCCCGGCATTTCTTGCAGAAAGTTGTTGAGATCACGAACAGGGTCCGGTGTGCGAGAAACTGGCATTTGAGAATCTGTAAAAATTTAGCAAGACGAAAACGTACTCCTCACGGCGAAATGAGGATACACACCGCTGTCTTAGTATTCAAGAGATTTGGGGGCGGTGGGCACAACGAAATTTTCTGGCACTCCAGCCAGCGTTTTAAGTACTCCTCCAATACACCACGCATGAACTATAAGAATGCATAATTAATTTATCATGTCCCCGGCGGATGGATCGCGGAGTAAACGACGTCACATTGACACGATAATAGACACCGCAACATGCAAGATCACATACGGGACACACGGAAAACATGAGGCAGTTCCAGAACTGCAGTAGCGTAAAATGGGATGTGGAGGCCGGGTCCCCTGAACGGAGACGAGGCAATTAAGGGATCATTTAGATCATTACTTAAATGTAGGCCGCCTATGTGAAAAATGCGGCCTCGGATGCTCCGCATAGCTGATTCAGGAATTTCTATACGGAAACGTCGGAGTATTGCAAGTCGCCAGTGGAAATGCCACGGGCGTCAAGATGGACATGTCGGTTTTCTGAGCTCCAAAAAACACTTGCATAGCCATGAACACATGAGGACTTTACATAAACCGACATGTAACATGTATCAATCCCAGAGACCCGGGAGAAAAAAAATTCTAGATGTCAGGCTGACCTGATCCGTCATTCGCCGTTGATGGCCAATCCCACAATCGCTGAGAAATCTGTGCATTTTCTCGGAACGACATCGGTGACCAAAAATTTACTCGGGAATCCCATGCGTACGGAAATACTGAAGGGCTTGAGTGGCGGCGCCGTGCTTGGCGACAGCTTTGGCAGTGCCCTTGGCTCTGCCGACGACGACACCGTTGACTGAGAGCAATCAAAGTCAGCATCTTAAGTCGAAAAGATAGCTGTGGAACTGGCTTACAGGTGTAAGTGCCAGTGTGCACGGCCTGATTATTTGGCCCCTCTTGTTCACTCGAGAAATGCAAGCGCGGGGTCAAATTGACTCCATTCATGGCCTCTTGCAAGAAGTTGTTTAAATCGCGAACAGGATCTGGATGCTGTCAGAAGATAGACGAGAGGTAGTACGAAAGGGCCGTCCCGTACCAGACATGAAGGCAAAGGTATTGTGGATTCGATACTGCCAAGTGATGACTGGTCCATGCCTTAAATACCGATGGCGTTGGTTTTCTATCGCTAGGTGTTCGGATGTACGTTACGCCCCTACATCCCAGAATGCCCTACAATGAAGGCGTCACAAAGGCCGTGATGCAGAAACGGATTTCGGGTCTGAGTTGTTTCAACGGGTGCCGTGCACATACAGTCACCTAACAATATACTGGCACCAGCGGACCCGGAACAATAGTACGAAGAAGCTTCCAAAGTAATACATATGGCCCAACAATCTGCGCGTCCCGAAGACAGGTCAGAAATGGGTAGTTCTGTTGATCACAGGTCTTTGTGAGAGTACCCCCAATGTCGCTGGAGACCCGGAGCCACAGTCCAGGGTAGAGAGTGGAAGTTCCGCACATTACTGAGAGCGCGCTTATCATGTATTTTCTTGCTGGAAGAGCCATCTTTGGCCGTGACAAAGAGAGAATATGTGTCCGGGCCCAACAGAAGATGACACGGATAGAAAGGAAGACGCAGGGCAGTGCGTCACCCAGAGATGATAGCGTTTAAAGATAGAGTGGTTGCAGCTTTCACCGAAGAATGAAGCTAGTGAGTTTTGTGCCACGTGAAGTAGTGTAGGAGCGGTGTAGGAGTAATAGTAGTGGTACTAGCTTCGGAGGTCCGTATCAAGTTGTCAGGGTGACTCACGCTGGGATTATCGCGATTTCTCACGTTAATCTATGTGACTTATCAGATCAACAATGATCCGACGAACGCGGTTGTGCAGAACTCCTGTGTAGTTATCAGAAATAGCTAGCCAATCGCGCGCCTAGGTCTCGGATTAACATGTCTGGAAAATCTATGTCTACCTAGCCCCCTCCTGAGCCTAGCCGGAACGAGAGAGATGACAAAACGGATATCGTAGTAGGCCTATTAACACTAATGTAGTATGAGCAAATCAAAGCGTGATGCTGTCCCTACTAGAGCAGACTTTCTATGCGAACAGACTCCAAGGTCTTTAGAGCCTTTATGGCAGCGTCCTTTTTGGCAAGACCCTTGGAAAAGCCTCGCCCGAAGCCAATTTCCCTGCCGTTGACTGTGTGGCTCAGCACATACTCGTAGTCCTGAGTACGATGATAGACTCACATCTGGCGGTGGCATAGTGGGTCTTTTGATGATCAGGACCATCTTGGATCAGAACCCATGAGAGAAAGGGCGTGAGATTGCCCCCTGGGTGGCCTTGAAGGCGGTTGTTGAGGTCGCGAATTGGATCATCACTCATGGTCTATACTGCGTTTGAATCACCCGGAACACAAGAAGAATGAAAATGTAGCTTACCAGTAGTATATGAGAAGTTGTGGCAGCGACGTGGAAAGGTGCGTTGGGTATGCAGATGGTTACTTGTGCTATCACTGCACTGCGCGGTTTTATAGTGACACCGGCACTCCAAACTATCATCCATGCTGGCCAAAGTACAACAACTCACTGCAGTGCCTGTGATTGGGAGCCCAACTTTTCTACACTCGTGCGGTGGATGTCCCTAAGAGCCGAGAAACGAGGGAGTGCGCCAGGTTACCCAGGCAATGCGATGCTTGCAATACGGCAGGCGGTGCCATCGCCGGAGATGCAGGGTGCCGATACCCTAAACCCAGTATTTGGATCACAGAATCTCCATTTCTTAAAGTCGAGTCGTCTCTCGGTGGCGCGACCGGAGGGTCCGGAGCGCTCTGAATGTTGGTCTGAATCCGACTTGCCGGAGAATACTAGACGTGCAGTACAAGGACATTGTGGCTTGATGGCGCTTGATGGCTGCGCGTAAGATCATGTTCTCGTCAGCGAACCTTTTACCTTGGATCATACACGCGCGCAATGCCGTCGCTAGTCCCCAGGAACTGTGATTCACGTGATATCATTTGTCCGCCACAAGCCACAGGGGTTTCGAAATTGGCAAAGTGATCAAGGGACCGTAAGTAGAACAATGTACTCCGCTCGTGAGAAGCTCTTGACGGCAATGAGAGTGGGTAGTATTGATGTTGATTGTAAAGGTGTTCGTGGCTCTGGATGATGGCAACGCTGATCCGCAGATGTATTGGGCTTCGGTATTGTGTGTTAGTACGTGGGAAACGCTATGACGAGCCCAGGGCTGTTAGATATCATGGCTAGGGAGGGTACTTTCGCTCCCAGAGTTCACAACGCATGACCATTGCAGATTTTCCTGGAAAATGCCGATGCTCGTAGTACATAAAATATCGAAGATACTCGATAAAGAAATACACCCTGCAATCACCTAGGATCAAAAACATTATGGCAACAATCCCGTCAGAAAAACAAGGCTCACCGAACCGGGCTAGGCTAGCAAAGCTCGTGTGCTGCCTCACATCAATCACAAAAAAAATTCATTCTTCATAGTTCGGCGGAGCATCTACAGGTGTGCCTCCACCTTGTGATGTGTCCTGCTGAGGCGATGCATATGCGGCTAACGAGTAGATCAGAATGCATTGACATGGAACAAGGATACTGTGCCATCGTACGAAGAGATTCCTCCTCTTCTCTCATCTGTCTTCTCATGTATAATGCACGCTCACGCGTCTTCTCCAACAGACTAACGAATTGAAAGATACCCTGATTCTTCAAACGGATCTCCGATTTGGTGCCGGGAGCGAGCCCGCCGTCGGAAGACGGTCTAATATCGATAGACACATAGTTGGAACCCAAATACGGCTGTTCAAACCTTGTTGATAAAATAGACGGGAGGGGTAGTGTTAGAGTATTGAATCCTGTGCTACCGCCGTCGCTCTCGGAGACAAACATAAGCTAAGAGTCCGTGCTCGTATAAGTTCTTTTCAGAAGGAGCTCTAGTTTCAGAAGAACGCACGCGTTGATCCGTAAGAAACAACTTTCCCGTCTCGTTTAGTTTGCGCCCACCGCCAGAACCACCGGAGGCAGAGGTGCCGGTTGGAGGTACATCCGGAATGATAAGGGAAATTTCTGCGCCGGATTCCACGGTCATGACCATAAGCTCCTTTGGTAGAGGCACTGGGGTACGGTCGGGGCCGAGCATTGTCCAGTTGAGAGCCATCGCTGGAGTGGAACAGGTTTGATCGTGGAAGTATGAAATATCAATACGAGATCGGATGTGGTTTGATGTCGCTTGCCAAGGCGCCAAGATTGGCACTTGCCATCAAAGAGAGAGGAGCCATTCCTAAGGCTACCTGGCGCAATGGTAGCGCGTTTGGCTTCGATCGCCAACGGCACCAAAAGGTTGCAGGTTCGAGTCCTGCGGTGGTCATTTTTTTTCCCTGGTTGGCCATCGTACTTTTTACTTCTTGGACGCATACAGGCTCATTTCATTCTTCGAATACGCGCTGTAGTCAAAAACTGTGGTTGAGTTACTTGAGTTATTGGGTAACGTACACGTTTGCTACGTAACACGTCTCGCACGTGACCCAGTGTCTCGCGTCGCGTCGCAGACAATCACAATTGCAATGCCACGGCAGATTTCGCCATACAGTCTCTCCCATCACAAGCAGTGTTTGACATTGAAAACCATGAACATGCATAAAGAAATGTCTCAACACTCTTCCAACCCCCTCGAACTCCCTTCCTCAGACGTTCGGAACAAAACGGCGTTGCATAGATATCGCAAAGCTCGGGCAATGGCCGGAAACCAACGTGACTCGGATGAACCAGAAGATGAGCTCGAGGTTTCTGATCTCAAAAGTTACCAGCGACATATCGCAGGGCTTCTCCAAGATCGGCCGGCTGCGCAAGCTCGGTACACCACGCGAGAGAACACGGGCCAAGAAGTACTCATTGACTTGGATGAAGACGTGGATTGTGACAAAGGGCAAGACTATGATGGTGAAAATAGCGATGAATACGATGGAGACAGTGGTATGGAAGCGGATGGAGATGCGGAAATCGACGAGGGAATGACGCTGTTCCTCAAGTCGCGGGAGGAGCAGGAGGAGATCGAGCTCGAAATTGCGGACCTTGAGGAGGCCGTCCCTGCCATCACGGAGGACTACAAGCTCATCGACCGCCTTGGCACGGGCACATTCTCGTCGGTGTACAAGGCCATCGACCTCGGGTATCACGAAAAGTGGGACAACACAGTATGGCACGGGCTACACCCCGCCGCTTCATCCGCACACTACCAGTCAGTGCCACGAGCGCCGGGCACAAAGATCTTCGTCGCTGTCAAACGCATATATGTGACTAGTAACCCAGAGCGGATACGAAATGAAATCTCCATCCTGGAAACGTGTCGGGGTGCGCGACACGTGTCGCAGCTCATAACTGCGTTTCGACACGAGGACCAAGTCGTCGCCATCATGCCTTACCATGCACACGAGGATTTTCGCGTACGTTTGCACGCGTATCAGACCCTGCGTCGCTTTATCAAACATGATTGGACCTTTCGCAGTCATTCTACCGCACACTTCCGATGGCCGGCATCCGAGCTTACTTCAGATGCATGTTTCGTGCGTTGCGGGACATTCACGCGCGGGGTATCATCCACCGTGACGTCAAGCCTGCCAATTTTCTCTTCGACCCTCACAGTGGAGTAGGAACGCTAGTCGACCTCGGCCTAGCGTGTGTGAGTATTTTATCTTTCCGAACAAAATGAGGACTGGCTTTAAGGACTAATTCACGTAGCGCATGGGTGTGGAACCCCCTGTACATTACGGCAAATGTCTACACACCTCACCGACGAGGGAACACCCACATGGCCGGTTACGGCGTCCAACTGAATACAACTCGGAGTTTGTTAGGAAGAAGCAGAAGGATGCGCGGGTGCGCAGCGGATGGACATCTGATAGGGTGGGTTATTTGGAAAAGGATACAAGGTATATACACCACGCTGCCAGCGCGTGTCCTGGTTTTACTGAATTCACAGACCTCATTCGAAAGCTAATCGAGCAGGCACCCGTGGATTCCGCGCACCAGAAGTTCTCTTGAAATGTAATGAACAAACAGGAGGTCTGTCATAATTTATCTCATAACTGATGGGCGTCTCTGTTGACCATATCTGTCTTTTATTAGCTATCGACGTGTGGTCCGCGGGCATGATTCTCCTTTTCTTCTTGGCTGGCAAGTTCCCCCTTTTCCAGTCCAATGATGACGTCGAAGCGCTGTTGGAGATAGCATGCATTATTGGGCGCCGAAGGATGGAGAAGGTGGCAACACTACATTGTGAGCGCTTGTGTGGAGCCTTTCCCAGCGCTATATTAATTAGTTCCTTCAGCACGGTCATTCACAACAAACATCCCTTCTATCACGCCAGAAGGGAAACCCTGGCGTGAATTCGTGGAGACACTGAATCCGAATCTACGGGAGGCGTCGAAGGGTGCCGTGTGCCAGGACCCCTACAGCATAAGCGAGGCATCATCAAGAGGCGGCTCTTACGCGCCCCCTCCTTCGTCCTCGTCACCAGACGCAGGCGCAGCCTTATGCGAGACTCACTGGCCGTCTCCACGTGCAGATGTTCAGGATCACCACACAGACGAAGAACAAGCACTCGACCTGCTCGACCGTTTGTTGCATCCGGAATCCATCAAACGTATCACCCCACGGCAGGCACTGTACCATCCGTTTCTGCGCGAGGGTGACGAAGGTGAAGGTGACGATGTGTTCTTTCCGCACCCATTCGGGGAGGGTGTTTGTGGGGAATGGCATTTTGTAGACCCGGTAACGGAAGAGTTTCGAGTGCGCGTGAGGACGGAAGAGGGGACTACGAGCGTGTTACCGGTGATGGCAGGTGAAGGGATGGCCATTGGAAACGAAGCGTGCGAGTTTCATCGGGACGAGGACTTCCACAAGTCGCCGGACGAGTAGATACCATTAAATTGCATGGACTGAGGGAGCATTCAAAGATCCTATTCTGGAACTGGTCTGTGAGGGGGGGAGAGGAAATTTTGCGTGTGGTAGCATCGAACTTGTTAAGCTTGTTGCATCCTTCCTGTTGCTTTGATCTTGCGTGGACGTCTTCGTGGCCCACCACAACATCTTCCGTGACGAACTTGCCATCGCATATCCTTCGTATGGCCTCGCCCTATGGGAACCCGGCCCAGGGGGACAGTATGACACCGTCGAAGTGGGCGACGTTGGTTTCGTTCGCTAAGGCCATTTCCAGCGCTTGTTCAATGTCCTACATCCAAGGGATCATCCATCCCATCGAAACCCCTCCCTTGTCCCGGATGACCATGAACAGTTGCAACCCATCCCCGAGCATATTCGCAGAGATGAAATTCGTGCGGGTACTGGACAAAACTCTAATCATCTCTGCTCGAAGAATGTAACTCTGGTGTCTCGTGGACTTGGTCCATCGGCCTCTCGGTATTCGTGCCCCAGATCCGCTTGAATTCCGTTTGCTTACGCCAAGTATAGATTCGCAAGTTGCGTTTCAATGCGACGGCCCGGGCAAGCAAGGTGCTCTGTTGTCGCTTCCCGTCTCAGCTCACAGCGAGGATACGGTCGCTCTTGGATGGTCACTCATATCGATGCCTGGTTTGCCTTCACTCAAAGTCTTGGCATGGGCGTGGAAATAATGGAGGATATTATTCTGGTCACAGGCCGACATGTCAGCATTCAATCAGGGACGCCGGGATGCCGGTGTTTCGTTCAACGCTTACGTTTCTCGTGACTCCGAAATCAATCTCGAACGGCAGTATGTGCATGAGGGGAGCTTGGCCCAACCGGAAAGGTATTACTTTTGCACATTTTCAGGCCTCAACAAGATCTGAGACATCCGGGGCATGGCGTTGGCGTGCTAGAATCTACGTGAAGATCAATGCATATTCATTCGAGGGTTCCGTGTCGCTGGGATTCGGTCTTTCTCGGCACGCCTGCCACATCGTGTAAGTTACGTCATGCCTAAACAACAAGGAGCACATACGCGCGCAGGAGCTCACCCTCCGGGAATGCGTTGTGCTATGCCCACCGTGGAAGGTAATCGTCGTACACACCAGACGCGTCATCGCCGTCGACATAGATTAATCATGCTCTGCGGAATCAGGACCGGAAAACGGGGCACTTGACCACCGGCCCTTGCCTTGCGCCTCCCGCTCCAACCTCTCTCTGCGATCTACTCCGGCTCGGGCGCCCATCCCCTAACGCGGCCACATTTACTCCGCCAAAAAGGACTTCGTGGACTGTGTCGAGGTACCGCGCAACGGCATCCTGCTGCTTCCCGAGTTTCTCGATCTTGATACCCTGCCTGTAAAGCCACCCGCTGCCGAGCACGAGCCGTTCGTCCAAGCGCTCGCTCTCCTCGTCCACGTTGAAACGGTCGTCCGTCCCATACGAAAATCTACTCGCGCCGCCCACCCATGCACATGACCGAGACCAAGAACGACGCGTCAGTCGGCATATTGGACAGCTCCGTCGGCGACGCGACGCGCCGCGCGAATGCGAGCTGCGGTCGCTGCCCGCGTCGTACGCTTCGCCCGAAAGCCGAACGCGCGCTGGATCCGCGCGAGTGGGTCAGCACGGCCCGAGTCTGAGGAGACGCGCTGCTTCTACGGCTCGCTCGTGAGAGCGAATCCGGGCGGAAGTCCTGCCGGGGCTGTGATCTGCTGATGCCTTGCTCGTCTGGTAGGGAAAGGAGATAATTCCGGACCAAACGAATGACGTGCGCCGTCACCTTGAGCACGGGTAACACGTCGAAGCCACTGCCACCACTGGCGCTCGCCGCGCGTGCGCGTGGGCTCAATAGGCTTGGGTCTGGTGCTTGCGCGTTTTTGTCTGCGCGGAGCCTCCAGACATCCTCGACGACCGAAAGGTCTTGCGTTACGCCAGGCTGGAGGTTCTCTGGGTCGACCTCGAAGGGGGTGAATGAAGAGTGTTGTTGTGCAGGTAACGCGGGTGAAGGAGGCAGCTCAAGCTCTGGAAGACTGCCCAACGAGGGGTTCCCTTTGATGTGTGTGTTGAGCGATCCGATTGCGGGGACAAGGCCCTTTCTCTGCGCGTTCGACCTTGAAGCTTGAACTGTTATCAGGTGGCACGTGACGGATAAAGAGCTGCAACGCACTCTTTCTTCGCGATGAACCCAGTCTTTGTGAAGTAATGTTGGAGATGCTCTATGCTGCCTAATGCCAACGCTTTCTCGCTTCGGCTGAACGGCTTCTGTTCCTTGTGCGCGGCATTCACATTCGGATAAAAAGCGGCTTGAGGGCGGGATTTCTTGGCTGGTGCACGAGGAGACGAGTCCTGGGTCCCCGTTGACTGAGGGGTTAAAGAAGGAGTGGAAGAGGAGACGTCAGACATGAGTTTGGACACTTGTCCACAGTCGAGATGATGACAAAGCCGGCCAATCGGGTTGTCAACCACAACCGTCTTTGAACGATGACATCTCTCGTCCGTGAAAAGAGGATCATCTTAGTTGCTGTTGCTAGTCTCGATGCGCGACTCCTCAAAGGGCACTGTGCTAAGCTCTGGGGGGATCAATGTACCTCTGACTGATGCGCATCACGTCCGGTTTTTGGCCTGAGACTTCGCGAACTATTGTCGCCCTCCATATACTCGCAGTTCAGCTAGCGTCGCCCATCATTGCTCTCGGTAATAAACATGTGTGATAACCATGCTTCCCGAGAAGTAGCCCTTCGTCTGAACTACCTGCGTCTCCCACCGTAGGGAAACTTCTCCTGATGACTCCGAGTATCGAACGTGCTCGCATGTACAGAGAAAATAAACATTCAATTGTCTCATTTGACCCAAAAACATGGCACCTGACACTGTCTACAAGCAATTGTCTGATTCTGCCGATGGGGCTAAGATAAGACAGTGGGTTGAGTATGGGGGTTGCATAAGCTAAATATCGCACCTCTATTCAACAAGTCTTGGCTCGGCGGTTCACTGTAGTCATGGTTGTGATCACGGCGGTGGCAGCGGCAGTTGCACTTGCAGTTGCGATTTCTGTGGTCATTGTCGTTGCTTGCTGCTGTGGTTCCGGTGATGGCTGTACTGTGAGATTCGAGTGGAACCCACGGAACACTGGCATGTTATGTAATGTGTCCACTATATGGACACACTCTGGATGTGCACCTGCCTCTACCTGCTGGATCGGTGCCAAAAGCTTTTGCTGAAAGGCAGCCTCAAGGAAGTCAGTTGAGGTTGCCACATTCAGAAGAAGCAAGAGTGTTCCAGAAAAGGACATTGCCTCAGTAATGGTGAGGTTGCTGTCATTTGAAAGTACATGATAGATGGCCCATAATTGTTTTGATGGGATGTCCTATTATGCTCTGTAACCAGAATAGTTTTGACAGCTGATTTGGGAAAGTGGTGCGATGAACCTGCCGAGCAAGCAAGGAACAAATTGAGCAAGCCAAGATCCAAATTGATGGGTCCTTGTCATGCCAGAGTGGTTGCATACAACAGATGTTTGCAAAGTCCATTTTCGAGTCATCAGGAATGTCTAGGATGTCCAGATCTCCAAGAAGCAGAGGGGATTTGTGTTGCAGCCTAAATAATGGCCAGACTAGGGATTGAACCCAGCCTCCCTGAATATGTGCCAGGTGCTTGACCACTGAGCTATCTAGTCATAGGGTATGAAACTGGATTGCACCTCTTGTCAACACATTGGGCCCTCTTCATGTCTGCTGTGACAGATGGCATTACACATCCAACATGAAGTTCCTTGAGTCTCAGATGCAGGAGCTAAAAAATGGGCATGTGCCATGGTGTTACTGTATCAATGACATCTACCTCACTGTAAGGATGGCATACAGTCATCAGCAAAAAGAAATTCATCTTATTCCACTTATTCCATCTTATTCCTTACTTATACCTCTTATTTTGGGGGTAAGAAAGGAATAAGTAGGAATAAGATGAAATTGTTTTTTTCTGATGCAGTATGGTCTGGCTCCTCGTCTTCTCTTTTTAGTCCATTTTCTACCTTATTCTACTTCATCCTTCGTGCCCTTCCGTTCGTTGTTACTTTCCCTTACTGCTAATGTTCTTCTCGATTTCCTTACTTAGGACTGCCATGTGCTCATTGGTGATTGGTCAACCACGGTTTATTACCTCCTCCCCATTTCACTACCGCTACTTCTCTTGTTTCCGCCGCGCGAGCGTGTTGCCGGTGCTACCACATGGACATTCGACTCATCTTGCAGATCGCATTCTCGGTGCATAGATAGTGTACGTATCCTCATTGTCCGTAGCTCTGGTGTATAAAAAGCATGCTCGGTCTCGCATCAGGGACCGGTGCAGTTTGACCCCCTCTCTCCCTCTCTCGCGCGCAGACTTCCTTCGTGTTGATCTGTCGCGCAAACTTTCGAACTCACTGTCTGACCCATCGCGGTTCGGCACCTTGCACTCACTGTAGTTCAGGCTGTCGTGTCGTTTACGAACATAGGCCGAATTTTGATGTGCGATCTCAAGACTAGGCCGATCTGTATCTCATTGTACTCGCCATCACATTGACGTATCCGCTGATATTTGGAACCGATGTACAACTTGGCATTCGTACATACGCCAATTCGTTCACCACGAGAATTGGGATAGGCTTGATCTTCAGTTGCCTTGCGCCAAGATATCTGTTGACTCACCATGCGCGACCGGTACAGATTTTCTGCCTCTCGCACTACACGAGGTTTCTAGCAAAATATGATTCTTTCTGACCACAACCACGAACATGATATGAGGACGATACACGACCCGACATGCTCACTCGGGGAGACCTGAAAAAATAAATCCAGACGTCATGCTGACTGATCCACCGCTCAACAGGGATCTTATAGTGGCCGAGAAACGCGCGTATTTTCTCAAAACGTCATCTGAGACCAAAAATTACTCAGGGATCCCATGCGTACGGAAATACTCCAGGGCCTGCGTGGCGGCACCGCGCTTGGCGATTTTGATGGAAGTGCCAACGTCTCTGCCGACGACGACACCACGGACTGAAAACAGTATCGTAACTTGAACACAGAAAGATAGATGTGGAACCGGCTTACAGGTGTATGTGCCAGTGTGTACGGCCTGGTGATTTGGTCCCGCTTGTTCGCTCCTGAATTGCAAAAGTGGGACCAAATTTTCTGGCCTCCTGACCTCTTGCAGATAGTTGTTCAACTCACGGATAGGATCTGGATGCTGTCAGAAAAATAGACGAGAGGTGGTATGAAACGGCCGTCGCGCACCAGCTTGAGACATGAAAGCAAAGGTATTAATGCCGCAAAGTGATGACTGGCCCGTGTTTTTAAAGGCGATGGCGATGGTTTTCCAACTCGTGCCTAGGCGTTGGAATTGACCTTACGCCCCTACACCCAGTTTGCCTACAATGAAGACGTCACAAAGGAACTCGATACCTAGATACACCGAGAGTGACGGGTTTCGGCGAAGGATGTTTCAAGTGGTGCCGTACACATACGATCACCTAACGATGTACTGGCACCAGTAAACCCAAAGAATAGTGAGAAGAAGCTTCAGATTATCATACATACAGCCAAACAATCTGCACGTTCCGCAGCCATGACAGAACTGGGCGGTGTGTAGGTCACAAGTCATTGGGAGAATTCCCGCTTGTATCACTGGAGAAACGGAGCCGCAGCCCAGGGTAGGGAGCGAAAGTTCTCCACATCACTGAGAACGCGGCCCTCCTATATCCTCTTGCTGAAAGGGCGTTCCGGTTTGTTGTGACCCACAGAGAATAGAAGTCAGAAGTCCGGACCCGGGGCGAACAGGAAAGACAAGGTTACACCAGAAAGATGGGCGGCGCATGATCTTGAGCTCCGAGTCAGAGCTGAAAAAATAGCGCTCGCAGCTATCCGCGGAGAAATGAAGTTGTGTAGGAACAGTTTAGAAGTAGCGCTGTTGTAACCTGAGCGTGACTCACTGATTATCACGATTTCTCACGTTAATGGAATTGGCAAGTAAATCCACTAGCATGGGCGCTGTTGGCATAATTAGTATGTACCGGGCCGGGAGCAGCCATCACTTCGAGGTTATTGCCACCGCCTTTACCCTGCACTTGTTCTCCTGCCTGTATATTGTAGCGTTGGTCCGAAGACCACGCTTGCGATTTCGATAGGAAAGAAGGAGGGGGGAAGGAAAGACGAGCGGCTCGCAATCACTAGGATCGCGAAAGCGCGCGAGTGAGAAGGGAAGGAACTGGGGCCCGAGCTGAGTGCCAGTGGATCGCACAGAGAGAAAGGGGGAAATCTGACACACCAAAGCCTCTCTCTCGAGGCAGCGCGCGGGCCTTTTATTTCAAGAGGAGGGCTTGTATGTACCCAATTTTTGGTGTCCGAGAGGTAATCGAAGGGGTGAGCGCGCTCGGCAGAGAGGGGGGAGAACGGCCGAGACGGGCGCGACAGCTGGCGCGTGCAGAACGAGGGTGAGGGGGAATACGACGATGATCGAGGGTAGAAGTCTAAATCAAAAGGGGGAGTTGGAGAATTGAGGGATGCCCGAGTTGGGAGAGACCGCACGCAGAGAGCGCGACGTGGTTTCTGGGGAGATGCAGACTTGGGCGTCAGCCGACAGCTGAGCGTCGAGATTTGGAGTCAAGGTCGAGGAAGCGCCAGGAAGGGTCGCCGTGGCCGTTCCAGGCCTAGCGCGCGATCCCACCTTACAATATCCAGTTTAGTTCCCTCAGTTCCTTGGCAGACCTCCTGGACTTGCTGTCCCATCATCGTGACGCAGGGTTAGTGGACATTGCGTGGCACGGGCTCAGGCTACACCCCACCACTCCGTCCGCGCACTACTAGTCAGTGCCACTACCTCCGGGCACAAAGGTCTTCGTCGCTGTCAAACGCATATATGTGACTGGCACCCCGGAACGGATACGGAAAGAAATCACCATCTGGAAACGTTGGGGTGCGCGACACGTGTCGCAGCTTGATAACGGCGTTTCGGATCGAGGACCAGATTGTCGCCATCTTGCCTTAGCATCTGCATGAGGATTTTCGCATGCGTACGCTGGCACATGCGTAGCCAGAAGGATGAGTGCGCAGGGATGGACAGGCCCATCTGATTGGGTGGGCTATTTGGAAAAAAAAGGATACAAGGTATTTGCACCACGTTGCCGGCGCGTGTCCTGGTTTACTTAATTTACAGACCTCTCGAAAGCTAATCGGGCAAGTAACAGACGTACTCATGAGATGTAGTGAATAAACAGGGGTTCTCATAACGCCCATCGATTCTGTGATGGAGTATTGGGGCGCCGAAGGACGGAGAAAGCGGCAACACTGTAGGCCCTCGTGAGGAGCCTTTCCATTCCCAGCAGAATATCAATTAGTTCCTACACTGGCAGCCCTTTCATTCACGGCAAACATCCCATCTATCACGCCAGAAGGAAGACCCTCAGGCCATGTGCCAGTACAGTAATTACTGTGCGAGACAAGGACACGGGCGAGCATTTTAAGCAAATTTATGTAATCACCTTTTGTCAGCCGCGACCGAACCCTTGGGCGTATGAGATGCGTCAGGGCTCGATGAGGTGTTCGATGTGAGCAAAGTAAATGACGACGACGTCCACTCCAACATCTCTATCACTAGACTCTCTCATAGAACAGTTAGCCCCACTTATTGTCCTCCTCTTCGTCCCCCTTCTCGTCCTCTACGGCCGAAACTACTTTCGCCAATTCGCCATTCACATGCTCGCCGTCGCCAGCTCGGCGCTGCCTTGGAATTGGTCATCGATATACGAGCACGGACCCATTTCACCCAAGCCCGATAAGAAACTAAAACTACCCATCCGCACCCGCGCAGAACAACTCGCCGCGAGAACCGATGGCCGCTCTGGCGGTATGTCCACTTCAAACTTTGTTTATGTATGTGCGTGCGCAGGCTGAACAAAACTATTCCCACATGGCACATCAGAAGGCGAGAAGGGTCTGTTCTACTCCGGCCTCGTCAATATTTCTGGGACGTATTGCTTCATGAACTCAACCATGCAGGTGCGCCAGCCACGACATTCCATGCCAGCCATCTCCCGTCAGCGGATATCTGACTCCTGACCCGCGTGCGTCGATAGGCCCTCGCCTCTCTATCATACCTACAACCACACATAGACGCTATCCACGCTAAAGCCGAGGCGGTCGACATACCCACACCCGTCGTCGACGTCCTGCGCGATCTCCTACACGGTGCGATATGTCCCTCCCCTCACACCCCGTAGCCACTTTCCCAACCTACATCTCCTCCTCTCCACCCCACTAGACCTGAACACCCCTTCATCTCATTGTCGCTCCATCCGCCCCCTCGACGTGATCGCCGCACTCTCCCAGCCAGAGCCAGGCAGGCGCGCCAGCCCCCTCTTCTCATCACGTGAGCACCAGGACGCGCAGGAGCTCTTCCAGCTTGTCTCGGAATGCGTCAGGAAAGAGGCGACCGCCGTAGACCGCGAAGGCGCGCGCGACCTCGGCTTTGGCTCGCTCGCGTCTCTTTCGTCCGCATCCGCCAGCGCGACCAACGTCGACGTATCCAAGGGTGTGTTCGACGGCCTCACTGCCAACCGCCGCAGTTGCTGTGAGTGCGGTTACACTGAGGCGGTCATGCACTTTCCGTTTGATAACTGGCAGCTCACCGTCCCTCGCGTCGTGCGTCCGTCTCCTTTGCCTCCCACCGTCATTCTCAAGCTGAGCAGCAGCGTCCCAGGCGAATTGTAGACTCGAGGACTGCCTCATGGACTACACGCGCCTGGAAGTCTTGACAGACTGCGTCTGCCGCATGTGCTCGATGCGTGCGACTCTTCGCAGACTGGAACATGACGCAGAACGGCTCACCACCGAGGCCGCGGGCAAGTCGTCTGTATCGCAGTCGAAAAAGAAGCGCATGCGCGAGGCCAGGCGATTAGCTCTCCGCCTCAAGACGGCGCTCGAGGAGGGACGAATCGAGGAAGACATTAAGGGCGTCAAAATTGAGAGGGTCTTCTCTCGAGCGACTAAGCAAGCTATGGTTGCGCGGGTGGGTGATTTCTGTCTTACTTCTCATAAAATACCTTGGCTAAATGCAATTAATGCTCTTCACTCAGCCCCCGCCAGTGCTTGCGTTGCATCTCAATCGCTCTGTGCACTTCGGTGCATACGCAGCCAAAAATTCTGCGCGCGTGCACTTCCCAGAGGTGCTCGATCTGACGCCATTTACGACCTCGGGCATGCTTTCCATCTCACCCTCATTCCCCATGTCATCACACATGCCCTCGCCTACCGCCTCTCTAGCCGCCCTAACGACCAAAGCTCAAAACTCTGCGCTACAACATCCGCGCGTGCTCTACCGCCTCGCGGCGGTGGTGTGTCACTACGGCCAACACTCATTCGGGCACTACGTCTGCTTCCGGCGCAAGCCGCGCGGGTTCGGGCGCGTCGCGCCGCCGCGACTGGACGAGCCTCCTGCGGCGCTGGGGCGAGGCTGGCTGCGCGCGAGCGACGACGCGGTGCGCGAGGTCGGGATCGAGAAGGTGTTGCAGGAGGGCTCCGGTGCGTTCATGTTATATTACGAACGAGTGAGCAACGGAGACAGAAGGTCGGTTTGGTCCCAACATGGCGGGATGGACGAAGACGTCAACCTGGGAGGGGGGGCCGGTGGGGGTGAGCAGAAGACACACACACACCATTTACGGGATGCACCGAAATGGGAATCGAGCGAGGAAGAGGAGGAGGAGAAGGAAGTGCCGGTGATCAGGGCGCGCGTCGTGCGGAGTGTGTCGCTCGGGCGGGACGATGATGACAATGGCGTCGAGGACGTGTCCGTGAAGCAGGAGACGGGGGAGGCGGATCCCGATTCGGAGGCGCGGTTATTATCATCGCCGACAATCGCAATCGCCAAACCGGAACCCGTCGAGGTCGAACCCGCATCGACAGCATTTGCCGAAGCGCCGCCGATACTCGACACACCATCTGCAGTGGACGAACCGCCGATAGCGGTCCCCCGAACGGTTGTGGGTCTCCGAGCGTGAGAGGACCGCCTCTTTGCCGCGATGCCTTCGTCGTCGCCACATTTACACTTTCGTAGTTTTACGTCTTTGTAGCATGTTTTCGCATGGGGATTGCATGTCATTTATATGCGCATTCGGGACAAGGATGGATATGGATACGGTTAAACCGACATTTATTGGAGGCGTCACTAGTCACATTTCGTACGCACACACAAAAGGTGAGCAAGGAAGGCAATAATAATGATACACACAGTCCTCCGTCCTCTGCGGTAAGAGACAAGCCAAAAAAAAACAAAGGAGATACTGTACTAGATAAGCGGAATGACAATGAGATTCCTGTTAGCAGATGAAGCAGGCATATCCAGGGGGTAAAACTTTGGGGTTTCTCGAGAATCCCATCCAAACTTATCACCAGTAGACGTGGCGCTCGATGGTGTGGGGCTTCGGCCTCGTGTAGATTGTGCGCTTGACGCGAGTTAAGTGGGGGTACCATGCTGAGTGAACTTCGCCGGGCCCGAATTGAACCTCAACTATCTGCCTGCCCTATAAACCGTATGAGGGTGTATTAGGATAAAGACTACCCTCACGACGGGGAGGAAGAAGGGGGACGTACAGCGAGGTCGATGTGCGAGCCGATGACGAGGCCCTCACGACGGCCATAATTGCCGTGGTTGACAGTGACAATGTCACCGGGCTGTGTGGAGTGGAGTGGAAAGTGGAAAATCAATCGGATGTAATCACGACCACGGGAGTATTTTGTTGTTGGTTCAATAGCGTTGGTCAGCGATCGACGGAAAAAGTCGGAGAGCGGGGAACAAGTACGCACGATGATGTCTTCGCTGGACATGATGCTGTTGTCGTTGCTGCTGCGGTTGGATGTCGGTGCGCGTGTGTCTTGTGAGAGAGGGACGAATGGGAATCTGTCGTTGGTGTGTGAAGGAAGGGAAGGAATGGGACTCGCTTGGTGGGTTTTATAGGGCCAGGCCCGGAGAGATAATTGTATTTGTTTTCGCGCCGGCACGGATTGCACGCGGCAATCGCGAGGCGCTTATATCATATCATATCAAAAAAAATTATCTCCATTTTTCTTCTCGAAATAATAACACAGGTCTCCCGCCCACATAAATTGAATTGAACTCCTCCTTGTACACTCCCGAGCCTTCTCCCCCAAAGAAAAAAGAAAACAAGAGAGAGAGAAACGTATTCGGAGGGCGCACACGGCAATTATTATTTGTTCTGTCCTTTACGATTGCCCGTTTTGGAGTTGACGTTCTACGGCCTCGTGTCCAGCCATCAAGCACGTGTCCCATGGTCGGCAGCCGCTTCTCGCTTCTCGGAATCTCCCCAGGCTGTCCGTCCGCTTTCTCCGGGCCATGGATGCCTGCCTCATCGTTTCAAGCAAGCGGCATGGGCATCGGATTGTCCACACAGCCTGAGCGTAACTGATGGATTGGCACGGAAGCCGAGCGCTACTGTATCTGATCCGCTCCAGGGCATGGTAGCACGAGCCTTGCGACCTTGTCCGGACTCCACCGTGACCTACTTCGACATGTATGATGGATGGAAGTTATAGATGTGCAGTCCCTCTAGTTCAACATGGAACCAACTATTGATCCACGCCAATGCCCGAAGAGTCGACCTTGGTGTCCATGGACACGAGTGGAGATTTCTCTGTTGGTAGTGCGCATTAGTGGTACCCAGAGGCATGCCAGCACCATCGTCTGAAGCAGTCGTGTGCCCGTGAATTCTGGCCTGGGTCATGGACGCTAAGCGAGAGTCGCTGTGCTGCAGATAATTAGGTTACCTCATAACCCCATCTGCCAGGTGTCCACCCACGTGGTGATCCATGAGACGCTGGCATGTCAAGGAGTTGATTGAAATGGTAGCGATGACCGTCACCGGAACACGGACTCGGACAAATGTTAATCGCATAGGATGTACTGTATGATAACGGAAACAAACTGGTCCTAAATATGTACACGATGCGAAGTTCAAGTTGTCAATTTGTCAAACCCCAGTTGGAAAGGGAAAAGAAGCAAGAGTAGTGGAAGTATAGGGAGGTTGATCATGATATGTACGTCAGTGGATCTGTAAACAAAGGCGTTCATCGCGTCTTATCCTCTGCAAGGATCGCCTCATTCAACTCATCCAGTGGTGCTAACTCTTTCTTGTCCACGAGATCAAACTGCAAGCCTGGGTGAGCCATGCGTCCTTTGTACCTCTGATAGGCGCCATACCTCGTTGATAAAGAGGAAAAAGTGGCGATAGCTCGTATTAAGGTGGGCTAGTACATATCAATGGAGAGGAAATGAGCCACCAAAAGTGACTGAAACGTACCTTCGATGCCAAGCGCGCAGATCTGGTCAAAATGGTTGCTGTATATGTGCGCATACACGCGAAACAATCGCCGCACAATGGTGCGCACAGTGTCCTTGAACGTCCGAGGGAACGCCACACCTACGCTCTCCGTCAGCAGTGCAGAGAAAGGGAAGTTGGGATAAGGGGAGGTTATACCGATTGTATTCGGGAAGACGGCCTCGTCGTCAAGGATATTCTGGGCCCAGTTCATGAGGGCGTCGACATACTCGGGCGCGGGAAGCTTTGTGGGTCGCTTGTAGCGCACGCCATCTTCCCAGAGATATTCGTATCTGATTCGGAAAGGACTCGATTATCATCGCAGGGAAGGGGGTGAGCTCACGGGGCTCTCACCGAGGTCCCGCTGACATGATCGGGCACTGCGAGATGCAACCGTTTAGAGAGAGGACAAGAGCCGAGAAGATGGGGAAGACGGACCTCTTGAGGGGTACAAAACTCCGTCACCGTGCCGTAGAGCATGTTGAGGTGGTTGAAGAAATCGACGGCTGGAACGACGGGAGGTCATGCCCTTGATCTTGACGGAGGCGAGCCAGAAGAACCCGACTCACCATGGACAGCGAGCCATTCGTTGAGGTCCTCGCCTTCCGGAAGTTTTACCGCAAGACGAAGATTTCCGGAACCCTTTGGAAAGTCAGCTTGTGGTGTAAAACATCGCACATTCGGGAACGCACTAGGGTCGCTTCGGCGTATTTCCTTAGCTGGTATTGCTTGGTACCCTCGGGTACATCTCTGCGTGGCTTGAAGGTGCGTGTCTTGCCTCTGTCAAAATAAGATATCTCTGGAATCTGGATCATAAAACAAGCCCTTACAGGCCGAAAAATGTGGACATAGTTGATTTGCGAGTGTCAATGATCAATCACCTCACAAAGATAATAGTACTGATCACGTGGCCGACCTTATCATTGGTTGCACCAACATGTCATTGACCCCCCTGTCTGCCACCAGTACTGCAGAGCTCACTCTTTTCGTCCATGTGATTGGACTAAGCAATTCATTTGCTGTCGACATTGAACGATCGAAGACTGTTGGCCATTTAAAACAAGCAATTTTACGGGAGAACCCTAACGGCTTGAAGGGTATCGACGCCGACCGACTCGTCCTCTACAAAGTTGAACTCCCTGATGGTGAGGACCTCTTGGTGTCCCAAGCTTCGGGAGAGAAGCTGGGATTACCGACCACGAAGCTCTCACAAATCTTCCTCATGAAACCTCCAGCAGAGGTGGTCAGTATCCTCGTGGAGGTCCCAGTCATCAGTGAGTGAGAGCGAGTCCCCGTGGCTGATCATGAGCGTTGCTGATGACATTCTGCCCAATCATCGCTTCCCATTTTCATCCAATTACGATGTGTCGACTCTTGACATCCTTGCGCCGTGACCGTGTCGTTTTTACAGATCGAAGCAATCCCGACGTTGAAATGCACCCAATTGAGGCGAACAGAATTGAGTTCACAATGAGGCTTCGGAATCTCGCGAATTGGGATCGCCTCTGTGAAGATGATTTGACTTACAATAATATCAGACGTGCACCATTCTTATCACCCCGTCGTCAATTGTTTCAGGATCGTCTACGGCGTAAGCGTTATATTGACAAAGCTATTGAAGATGTACGTGCGACAATTTCTTGTTGCAGACTACCTGATTTGCGTTGTTCCAGGTATATGTGCCGCTCCGGGGAATTTGGATCCCTTCAACGTCTTCAAACACATATTTCGAGAGCGTCATCCCAGCGGAGACTAACCCATCGGAACTGGACTACGTGACGAAAAATGAACTCATGCACTATGGTAGTATCTTCCGCGCTTCGGCGTTAAGAGAAAGGGACCTTTTTGACCAGGATAAAGAATCGCATGTACGTGCCTTCATTCTGGGGTTCGTGCAAAGGCTTCGATCGGTTCCATACAACTCGTGGGATTTGTCAGTAAATCGATGTTTCACATCATATTTTCGTTACTCAATCTAATGTGCCAGCGGTTGCCTGCTTCCTTTTCACCTTGTGGTTGAAACACGTGGCCAAAAATCGATGTGCACTCCCAGAAGTGACTTCCTCATGTGCATCAAGGACTTTCCGCACTTACTGCTCGAAGTCAACTCCCAACCAAATGAAAGTGATCGATTTCGTATGCTTTTGCAAGCCTCCTGCATTGCTCGAATAGGCAACTGGCTGCGAGCCTCGACATCCGGAAAACCGATCATTATCATGGCCATCTACATTGATAAGTATTTTGAGGCTATGCAATACCTTCTGTACCAGCCTGACGTAGGGTCCACCGAGGTAATGTAAAACTTGACAAGGCCGCTATGACTAATGCAATATTTTTCAAGGTTGTATACGACACCAACGTTTTTGATTTGACAGTTCCTGAAACCGCGTTCAAGTTCATCTTTCAACTGTACAACTTCCTCTCTGCAGCAAAAGCTGACAATGACAGTCTCCATGAACCTGAAAGTCGCTTGGCATACGCGAAGGATTCGGTTGCCCGAAAAAGATATCCAACACTTACCAGTACAAAGCGAAAATGCGAAGAGACCGAATATGACTCTAATTCAAGTTGCTCTCGTGGTTCACCTGCTAGTGAGGGGACGCGAGACAGTTTCGACCATTCAGAGCTTTCAAGAGCGGGATATACACTCACTCAACTACCAAAGGACTTCACGCTACTGACTCCTGTAAGTCGTGATTCACGCCGGTGCGCCAGATAGTTAGTCTGACGAGCGGTCCATCGAAGCTCAAACCTACGATGCGCCAAGCAACCTCACGAACTGGCGCTCGCGTTGTCCTCAAGACAATTGTTTACTCCAATGAGCGTCGATTGTTGCGGTACCTTAGTGGTATCAAGGCGCCATCAAACCATACCATACCATTACTTGACGTCATCGACCTCAGTATTGGCAAAACAATCATTACATTGCCCCAGAAATCCCCCCTTGATGAGGTTTTGCAATTTCGTGACCGTCCTGACGACGTTGTGTCCCTTTGTCTTCAATTCATTGAAGGGGTGGCCTTTTTGCATCAGCACAAGGTTGCGCACTGTGACCTCAAACCCGGGAATGTAGTGGTTGATACCATATCTGAGTCGGAAACATTTCCGCGATTGTTCATTATCGACTTTGACCTGGCCCAGTCCGTCGAAAGCGAGGAAACAATGACGGAAGGTTGGTGTGGGACGCCACCATGGATCGCTCCCGAGCTTGGATCTGAAGATGGGCCGATTCAGCGCTACAGTCCAATCCTAGCTGATCGGTGGGCTTGCGGGCAGATGGTCAAACACTTCGCGAAGTATTTTCCCACGTATGAGGGTGCAAGGAAAACAATGCTATTGGCATTTGCCCAACGACTGCTCGACATTGATCCTAGAGCAAGGCCAGAATTGAACGAGCTGCAAGCTATCCATGGACCTACAAAGCGAAAATCAGCACCAAGTCAGAACGAGTCCCTACCAAAACGTCACGCAGTGTGTTATTATTAAATTTTGTCTTAATCATTGTCCCTTATTGATCTCTTCATGAGGGGCTCCAGTCACAAGAAATTTCCGGAGGCTCAGGTGCAACAGACAATTCCGGCACAAGACAAAGCAGTACTAGCGGAAATGCGTCGTTTATCGATGACGGGCAGGACGACGGCTTGAGCACGTAGTATCATATGACACCAGTCTCGCTGACCTGCGACTGCATTTTGTGCCTACTTAAGAATTAAAATGAACTGATTCCCTCTAGGCATTTCACGATGTAATCACCCAATTTAGCCGGTTGCTGCTGCTCGAGCGTGTAGTGTCCCAAAGATGTGTTGTTGTGATTGATGTAGGACATACTGTACTGTATGGATGCCAACCAACTCAGGTCGCCAGTGACGGACTGCAAGCGCACGGCGCTTCGTGCTATTGTAATTTCCTTCGCTCTCCTACGACAAATACTGTTCATTCCTGGGCCTCGTAGACTCGGACCGCAGTGGCAGCAGCCTGAGGGTTAGTGCGACGTAACACGATTACAACAACCTAGTGATCCCTGATAATGCTCATTGTCCACGACCCGCACTTGCTTCTCCGCCATGAAAGACCGCGGTACATCAAGCAAGGTCGGGGATGCCTGGTCGCCTCGGCGATCCGCCTCTGATAGATATTTTGGCACAACTTGAAGGCATGATCCAGACTACACTGATCGTATTAGACATACGATGAAATATACTGTTCTCAGGAGTAGTCGTGGGATCACTCGCCGATGTCTTCCTCAAGCTGTGTTTGCGAGGATCGTTTGAATCATAGTAACACAGCACGTTTCATTCATTCACAACCATACAGACGATCATTGGCGCCAAATGTTCCGCTTCTCTAGAATCTGCAGCAATATACTACTTCTTCAGGCACCCTCCCTATTCAGGGATACCGTTGGCCAGAAAGTATTCATAAACTTTCTGGGCCGCATCACGCTTCGCAGCACTTTTGTTCACGCCCCTCCCTTCGGCGTAAACGACACCGCGGACTACAGGCAAGGATCAATAAACAGCCTCGTAATTGTACTCGTCGGGATAGCGCTCACATTTAGCCGTAGCGATGTGAGTAGGGGCGTCGTCTCGACCCTCCCTGGTCATCACATATTGAAAATGGGGTGTCAAATTTTCGGTCGGGTGCGCTTGAAG
>Ga0137397_10000396_pt1 | contig 30005 bp, 24 predicted proteins | sample czorhiz116metaG_FD_106658 | JGI IMG/M metagenome (GOLD analysis project Ga0137397, IMG submission 106658) | Vadose zone soil microbial communities from Angelo Coast Range Reserve, California, USA - czorhiz1.16 metaG | ecosystem: Environmental > Terrestrial > Soil > Vadose zone | place: USA... | reverse complement strand
GTCAGCGGATCGCGAAAGGCTCCGCGCGACCGGTCCACGAGGTGAATTCGCTGATCAAGCAGTTCGAAGAAGCCCGCAAGATGATCAAGATGATGAAGAAGGGCAAGGGCTTCCCCGGGATGGAAGGCATGGGCGGCCCCGCCCCCGGCCCCCGCCGCCCGGCCCCCGCCTCTACGAGAGATCGACCCAGACGGTTTTGGTCTCAGTGTAGTGCTCGAGCCCAGCCGACCCCAGCTCACGCCCAAACCCCGACTCCTTGAACCCCCCAAACGGCAGCGCCGCGTCGAAGAGGTTGTAGGCGTTGACCCACACCGTGCCCGCCCGGATCGCGCGGGCCGCCTTGAGCGCCTTGGCGACGTCGCGGGTCCACACGGCGGCCGCCAGCCCGTAGGTCGTCGCGTTGCCCTCGGCGATCCCGTCCTCGATCGACTTGAACGGAATGACGGACAGGACGGGCCCGAAGATCTCCTCGCGGGCGATCTTCATCTGGTTGGTGACGCCGTCGAAGATCGTCGGCTCGACGAAGTAGCCCTTGCCCGAGCCGACGTTGGCGCGGCCGCCGCCGGCGACGAGTCGCGCGCCCTCCTTCTTACCCGCCTCGATGTAGCTGAGCACGGTCTCCATCTGTTGCCTGGACACGACCGGCCCCATGCGCGTCGCCTTGTCCATGGGATCGCCCACCTTGAGGGTCTTGACGCGGTCGGTGAGCTTGCCCATGAAGTCATCGTGGATCTTGTCCTCGAGGAAGAGGCGCGAGCCGGCGGCGCAGACTTCGCCCTTGTTGTAGAAGATGCCGGTCAAGGCACCTTTCACGGCCGCTTCCATGTCGGCGTCGGCGAAGACGATGTTCGGCGACTTGCCCCCGAGCTCGAGCGAGATCCGCTTGAGGGTCCCCGCGGCCTCGCGCATGATCCCCTTGCCCACCTCGGTCGAGCCGGTGAAGGCGATCTTGTCCACGCGCGGGTCGCGCACCATCGCCATCCCGACCTGCCCGCCGGGCCCGGTGACGACGTTGAACACGCCCTCGGGCAGGCCCGCTTCCTGGCAGAGCTCGGCGAACCGCAGCGCGGTCAGCGGCGTCAGCGACGCCGGCTTGAGCACCACGGTGTTGCCGGCCGCGAGGGCCGGCGCGATCTTCCACGAGGAGAGCAGGAACGGGAAGTTCCAGGGCACGATCGCGCCGATCACGCCGAGCGGCTGCCGGAGCGTGAAGGTGAACGCCGTCTCGCGCAGGGCGAGCGTCTCGCCGTGGATCTTGGTGGCCCAGCCCGCGTAGTACCGGAAGACCTCGGCCGCGAACGGGATCTCGACTTTTCCGGAGTCGAAGAGCGTCTTGCCCGTGTTGAGGCTTTCGAGCCGGGCCATCTCGTCGACGTTCTGCATGATGAGGTCGCCGAGCTTCCACACGATCCGCCCGCGCTCGGCCGCGCTCATCCGCGGCCACGGTCCCGCGTCGAACGCCTTGCGGGCCGCGGCGACGGCGAGCTCGACGTCCCGCTCGTCGCCCCGCCCCACCTGCGCGCTCGTCTCCTCGGTCGCGGGGTTGATCGTGGCGTAGGTCGCGCCGGAGACCGGCGGACGCCAGCTGCCTGCGATGAAAAGCTGTCCCGTGTTCATGGCGTGACTCCCTCGGAGGCTACGGACGGTTCGGTGCGGTGGCGCGGTAGCCGACGACGGCGATCGGACGCAGGGCCAGGCGGTCGTGCATCAGGACGGTGAAGCCATCGCCGGCCTGCAGCGTCGTGAGCGCGCGGTCGGTGACGATGGCGACGGCGGGGGTGGCCCCGCCCACGACGTCGCGGAGGTTGCCGGCGGTCCCGGCCGGGACGACGGGTCGACGGAGATAGAACGCCAGCGGCATGTCGGCCAGGCCCAGGGTCGCGACGACCGGCGACTCGCGAAGGAGCGGCTTCATCCGCTCGCGGAGGCCGGGATAGTCGTAGGCGGCGTTCCGCCGCTCGAGCTCCCAGTGGTAGCCCCCCATGACCAGCACCGCGCAGCCGACCCACGCCGCCGCGAACGCGCGCGGCAGCCGCCGGTCGCGCGGCCCCGCGAGCAACGCGGCGGCCACCGCGCCCACCGTCGCGACGAGCACGAGCGTCTGGGCGACGTAGGCCGGCCAGACGATCGCGAGCTCGCTGAGCGCATTCCGCCGGAAGAACGCCCCGGCCACGCCGGCCGCCACGAGGAGGACGCCGACCGCCGCGCACACCCGCCATGGGACCCTCAGGGCGAAGCGCCGAGCGACGGCGTTCGACGCCCACCACCCGACCAGCAGGGCGACCGGCGCCACGAGCGGCAGGTAGTAGCGGAAGCGCTGCTGCTGCGAGAGCGCGATGGCGACCCACATCGTCGCGGACGATACGACGAGGAAGAAGACCGCGTCCCGCTCGACGCCGCGCTGGCGGAGGAACCGGACCGCCTCGACGAGCACGATCGGCACCACGAACACCCACGGAAAGAGGATCCCGAAGGCGTTCTGCACGGGCTCGGCCACCATGCCCGGGCGTACGTCGTGCGGAAGGTACCAGAAGAGCTGGTTGTGGACGACCGCCTGGCGGAGACCTTCGGCGTGCCGGACGAGCCGGATCAGCGGCCAGGGCGCGACGATCGCGGCCAGGAGCGGCAGCCCGAGCGGCAAGCTCAGCGCGCGCCACCGCCCGGGACTGCGACCGACGGCCGCCCAGGCGAGCGCCACGATGAGCGGCATGAAGCCCCCCGGGCCTTTGGCCCAGAACGCGAGGCCGACGAACACGTAGAAGCCGAGCCACGCCCGGGGCGCGCCGCGCGCCATCCGCCAGAGCATCCAGAGGCTCGCGGTGATGAACACCGTCATGAGCATGTCGGGCATCGGCAGCCGCCCGTGGAGGAAGAACCCCTGCGTGGTGATCGCGGTCAGCGCCGCGTACTTCCCCGCCGCAGCACCGAACATCTCGCGGCCCAGGCCGAAGATCAGGAGCGCGGTGGCGAACGCGGCCAGCGCCGAGGGGATCACGGCGGTGAACTGCGTCACGTAGCCGAGCGGCCAGGACGCCAGCGCGATGAGCCACGCCAGGAGGAGCGGCTTGTTGTGGTAGACGGCCCCGTTGAGGGTCGGGAAGAGCCAGTCGCTTCGCGTGAGGATGTCCTGCGCCAGAAGCGGGAACCGCGCCTCGTCGTTGCTCGTGAGGATGCGGCGTCCCACATCCACCCCGACCATCACCGCCGCGCCCCCGATCACCCAGAGCAGCGCGCGCCAGTCACGCCCGATCACGGCGTGAGGACGCGCCCCGTGCCGGAGGGCTTCATGCGGCCGCCGTCCACGACCACGGCGCCGTTGACGACCACGTAGGGGATGCCCGTCGGGTAGCGGTGGGGATCAGCGAAGGTGGACTCGTCCTTGACGGTGCGGGGATCGAAGATCGCGAGGTCGGCGGCGTTGCCCTCACGCACGAGTCCCCGGTCCCGCAGGCGAAGCCGCGCGGCGCACATCCCGGTCATCTTATGGACGGCCGTCTCCAGCGGGAACAGCTTTTGCTCGCGGGCGTACTCGCCGAGCACGCGCGGGAATGTGCCGTACGTGCGCGGGTGGGGCTTGCCCGGGCGGTCGCCGTCGCCCGCGTAGAGCGGGATCGAGTCGGAGCCGATCATGAGCAGGGGATGCGCGAGCACCTTGGCCACGTTCTCGATGCTCTGCGAGAAGCTGATCATGCCGACCGTGCACTTCTCCTCCAGGAGCAGGTTCATCAGCGTCTCGGCGGGCGCCATACCCGACTGGCGCGCGATCTGGGCGAGGCTCAGGCCTTCCACCTCACGCCGGCGGCAGGTGGCGATGAAGACCTGGTCGAATCCGATCCCGCCCTGCGAGACCGTGCCCCAGCGCTCGCCGTCGATCAGGCACTCCTCGACAATGCGGCGCCGCATCGCGCGGTCGGCGAGCCGCTCGAGCAGCTTCGCGATGCCCCCGTCGTGAGCCCAGGTCGGCATCATGTTGTCGAGCTTCGTGCTGCCCGCGTTGTAGGGATACACGTCGCCGAGGACATCCACGCCGCGCGCCCGCGCCGTCTCGAACAGGCGCAGCGCGGCGTCGATCTTCGTCCAGTTTTCCCGGCCGGAGGCCTTCACGTGCGAGACCTGCACGCCGACACCCGCCTCCTCGCCGATGCGAATCGCCTCGTTGATGGAGTCGAGGAGCATCGAGGACTCGCCGCGGATATGAGAAAAGTAGTAGCCGCCCCGCGGAGCCATCGCCTTGGCCAGGGCGATCAGCTCGGTGGTGTCGGAATAGGCGCTGGGCGCATAGACGAGACCCGTCGAGAAGCCGAACGCGCCGGCGTCCATCGCCTCGCCGAGCAGTCGCTGCATCCCTTCGAGGTCGTCGGCGCCGGCCGGCCGCGCCTCGAACCCCATGGCCGCGATGCGCAGGGCGCCGTGACCGACGAAATGCGCGATGTTCACGGCGGGACGGAGCGCGCGCAGCGCGTCGAGGTACTGCGCGAAGGACTCCCAGCGAAGGTCGAGGCCGGCGCCGATGCCGCCCGCCCAGCCCTGCACGATCTCGCGCTGGTCGGGACGCAGCGGCGCCTGCGAGAAGGAGCACATCCCGACGACTTCGGTCGTCACGCCCTGCCGCACCTTCGACTCCGCCGACGGACAGGCGAAGTAGAAGAGGTCGGAATGCGAGTGCATGTCGATGAAGCCCGGCGCCACCGCGTGCCCGGCGGCGTCGATGACGCGCGTGGCCTCACCAACGAGCCGCGGCGCGACGGCGACGATCCGGTCGCCCTCGACGGCGACGTCCGCCGGCCGCGCGGGCGCGCCGGTGCCGTCGATCAGCGAGCCGTTCCGGACGAGGAGCGACCAGGCCACCCGCTATTCCTCCGTGATCGTGACCGACGTCATCCGGTCTCCCTGCTTGATGCGGTCGACGTGCTCCATGCCCGACACCACGCGTCCGAACACCGTGTACTGGCCGTCGAGGTGCGCCGTCGGCCCGTAGCAGATGTAGAACTGGCTACCGGCCGAGTCCGGGTCCTGGCTGCGCGCCATCGCCAGCGTTCCCCGCAGGTGCTTCTGCTTGTTGAACTCCGCCTTGACCTGGTAGCCGGGACCGCCCGTGCCGTTCCCCTTCGGGCAGCCGCCCTGCACGACGAAGTCGGGGACGACCCGGTGGAAGTTGAGCCCGTTGTAGAAGCCCTTCTTCGCCAGCGTGACGAAGTTTTCGACGGTCTTCGGCGCGTCCTCCGGGTAGAACTCCAGCCGGATTTCGCCGCCCTTCTCGAGCGTGATGACTGCGGTCGGTTTCACCAAGGTCTCGCTTTCTGAGTCGCGGTCGGGAGCATCCGCGCCCGACGTTCGGCGAGTCAACCCTCATGGGCTAACACTCTTGATCGACTTCACGCGGTCGCCGACCTTGATCTTGTCGACGACCTCCATGCCGCTGACCACCCGGCCGAACGCGGTGTACTGGCCGTTGAGATGGCCGGCGGGACCGAGCATGATGTAGAACTGGCTGCCCGCCGAGTCGGGTTCGCTCTTTCGGGCCATCCCGAGCATGCCGCGGTCGAACTTACGGTTGTTGAACTCGGCCTTGATCGTGTACCCGGGCCCGCCGGTCCCCATGGCCGGATGATCCATCGCGAGCGTCTTCGACTGCGGGTCGCCGAGCTGGACGACGAACCCCGGCTCGACGCGATGAAACCGCTGGCCGTCGTAGAACCCCGCCCGCGCCAGCTTGAGGAAGTTCTCGACGTGCTTCGGCGCGTCGGCCGGGAAGAACTCCAGCGTGATCTCGCCGCCATTTTCGAGCATGACCACGGCCGTCGGCGGCTTGACGACCGGCCTGTCCTGGGCCAGCGCCGGCGCGGTGACGAGGACCGCCACGACGAGGGCGAGCAGACGATTCATGCGGACGACCTCCAGCGGCGGTGCGGGCTGCAGGCCGTCGCGGGGCTGGGGCCCCGCCGGCCGAGGCGCGCCTCTAAGTTATCGATGAGAGCGTCATTATACATGCTCGGTCGGCCGGGACGGTCACTCCGGCGTGATAGGATGGAGCGATGCAGCAGCGTGAGGACGTCCGTAACATCGCGATCATCGCCCACGTCGACCACGGCAAGACCACGCTCGTGGACGCGATGCTCTGGCAGTCGGGTCTCTTCCGCCAGAACGAGTCGGTGCCCGAGCGCATCATGGATTCCATCGACCTCGAGCGCGAGAAGGGCATCACGATCATGGCCAAGAACACGGCCATCACGTACCGCACCGTCCACATCAACATCGTGGACACGCCGGGCCACGCCGACTTCGGCTCGGAGGTCGAGCGGACGCTGACGCTGGTCGACGGCGTGCTGCTCCTGGTCGACGCCGCCGAGGGACCGTTGCCGCAGACCCGCTTCGTCCTCAAGAAGGCGCTCGAGGCGGGCCTGCCGCCCATCGTCGTCATCAACAAGATCGATCGGAGCGACGCCCGCCCCGCCGAGGTGCTCGACGAGGTCTACGACCTGTTCATCGACCTCGAGGCGACGGAGGACCAGCTCGAGTTCCCCGTGCTCTACACCAACGCCCGCACGGGCACGGCGACGCTCAAGCTCGCCGAGCCCGGGCGCTCGCTCGAGCCGCTGTTCGAGACCATCCTCGCCACCGTCCCGGCGCCACGCTTCGAGCCGGACGCGGGACTCCAGTTCCGCGGGGCCATGCTCGACTGGGACGACTACGTCGGCCGGCTCGTCATCGGCCGCATCTTCAACGGCCGAGTCCGACAGGCCGAGCGCGTCGCCATCGTGCACCGGGACGGCGCCATCGAGTTCGCGAAGGTGACCGTCCTCTACGGCTACGAAGGGCTCAAGCGGGTCGAGATCGCGGAGGCGAGCGCGGGCGATCTCGTGGCGATCGCCGGCATCGAGTCGATCGAGATCGGCGAGACCGTGGCGGACGCCGAGACCCCCTTGGCGCTGCCCCTCATACGCATCGACGAGCCCACGGTGTCGATGCTCTTCTCGGCCAACGTGTCGCCCCTGGCCGGCAAGGAGGGGCGCTTCGTCACCTCGCCCCAGCTCCGCGACCGGCTCATGCGGGAGAAGCGCGTCAACGTCGGCATCCGCGTCGAGGAGACGGACTCGCCCGATACCTTCCGCGTGTCGGGCCGCGGCGAGCTCCAGCTCGCGATCCTGATCGAGATGATGCGGCGCGAGGGATTCGAGCTCGAGGTCGGCAAGCCGACCATCATCACCCGCGCCGAGGGTGGCCAGACGCTCGAACCGATGGAGTACCTGGTCATCGACATTCCCGAGGAGCACATCGGCGCGGTGACCCAGAAGATCGGACCCCGACGCGGCGCGATGGCCAAGATGGTGAATCACGGGACGGGTCGCGTCCGGCTCGAGTACCGGATCCCCGCCCGTGGCCTCATCGGCTACCGGACGGAGTTCCTCACCGACACGCGCGGCACCGGCCTCCTCAACCACCTCTTCGAGGGCTGGGACGTCTGGCAGGGGGAGATCGCCCATCGCCAGAACGGCGCTCTGGTCGCCGACCGTCCGGGACGCGCGACCGCCTACGCGATCGACAACCTCCAGGCGCGCGGCGTGATGTTCGTGGGTCCCGGCCTCGAGGTCTACGAGGGAATGATCGTCGGCGAGAACGCGCGCGATAGCGACATGGACGTGAACATCACCAAGGAAAAGAAGCTCACGAACATGCGCGCGTCGACCGCCGACGAGGCTGCGAAGCTCACGCCGCCGCGGGTCATGAACCTCGAGCAGTCCTTGGAGTGGATACGCGAGGATGAGCTGCTCGAGGTCACTCCTAAGTCTCTCCGCTTGCGCAAGCGCGGCATGCGCGGGCGGCGGCGCTTCTAGCTTTTCTCTGTCGTGAAGCCGGTCGGCTGGAGGCGGACGGGGCCTGGCGCCGGGGGCCGCGCCCGGGCCGGCGGCTCCGTCACCCACTCGCCCGCGTTCCGCAGCTCTTCGAGCTGCGGGCGGGACTCGGGGGGCCCACTGCGCCGCCGGCCCGGGCGCGGCCCCCGGCGCCACCCGTCCGACTCCGCTGCTCGCGCATTCCAGTGATCAAGGCTAGAAGCGCCGTCGGTTCCGCGCGGGCGTAGATGCTGCTGAGCAACGGGCGGATCTACACGATGGACCCTCGCAATCCGATCGTCGATACGCTGGTCGTGCGCGACGCGCGGGTTGCGTTTGCGGGGCGCCGGAGCGAAGTGAATGTTCCTGCGGCGGAGGCGGTGGTCGATCTCGAGGGCCGCGCGGTGCTGCCGGGGCTCGTCGATGCTCACGGACACCTGATGCACCTGGCGCGGGGGCGGCTGACGCTTGATGGGGGGGGGGCGGGTTCCGAGGCGGAGGTTGCGGAGCGGGTGGCGGCGCGGGCGGCGGCGACGCCGCGGGGCGAGTGGCTGGGCGGGCGCGGATGGGATCAGAACCGATGGAGCGATCGGCAGTGGCCGGCGAAGGCCTCGCTCGACCGGGCGGCGCCCTACCATCCAGTCGCGCTCACGCGGATCGACGGCCACGCGACGTGGGCGAACTCTCCGGCGCTGACCGCCGCCGGGATCGACCGCGCGACGCCCGAGCCGAGCGGGGGCCGGATCCTGAAGGACGCGCGCGGCGAGCCGACGGGCGTGCTGGTCGACACGGCCCAGCGTCTGATCCAGCGCACCGAGCCGCGGCCCTCCCCGGAGCGCTTCGACCGGGCGGTGGGCGAGGCGATCGACGAGTGTCTGGCGGCGGGCCTGACGGGCATCCACGAGATGGGCGTCGAGCTTGACGCCCTCGCCTCGTACCGCCGGCTCGTCGAGCGCGGTCGCTTTCCGTTTCGGAACTACGCCGCGGTCGCCGCGCGCTCGGAGACAACGTGGGCCCATTACCGCGAGCGCGGCCCCGAGACGATCGGCGACGGGCGCGTCGCGGTGCGCGCGCTCAAGCTGATGGCCGACGGCGCGCTCGGCTCTCGGGGTGCCGCGCTCCACGATTCGTACTGCGACGACCCGGGCAACACGGGGCTCGTGCTGATCCCGCCCGATGAGATCCAGCACCTGACGCTCGAGGCGGCCGCGCTGGGCTTCCAGGTCTGCGTCCACGCCATCGGCGACCGCGCGAACACGCTGACGCTCGACGCGCTCGAGGCGACGCTCGCCCGGGACCCATGGCCCGACCACCGCTTTCGCGTCGAGCACGCCCAGATCCTGACCGAGCGCGACATTCCGCGCTTCCGCCGGCTCGGCGCCTTGCCGAGCATGCAGGCGACCCACTGCACCTCCGACATGGAGTGGGCGGCCGAGCGGCTCGGCCCGGAGCGGATCCGGGGTGCCTACGCCTGGCGCTCGCTGCTCGCCACCGGCGTCATCATCGCGGGCGGCTCGGATTTCCCCGTTGAAAGCCCGAGCCCGTTTCACGGCATCTACGCCGCGGTCGCACGGCGCCCGCGCAGCGGCGACGATCGCGGCTGGCAGCCGGAGCAGCGGATGACGCGCGAGGAGGCGGTGCGCTCGTTCACCGTGTGGAACGCCTACGCGTCCCGCCAGGAAGCGGAGCTCGGCTCGCTCGAGCCCGGCAAGCGCGCCGATCTCGTCGTCCTCTCGGACGACGTGTTCACCTGTCCGGAGGCGCGCATCAAAGACGTCACGCCCGTCCTGACGCTCATCGACGGCCAGGTCGTTTTCCAGCAGTCGCCCGCGTAGGGTTCGGCCGGGTCCGCACGGGCAGGCAGGCGGGCAGGGTCGCGAGGACCATGCGGCACGCGTGCGCTGCTCCTCGGCGGCTGGGCTCCATCCAGGCGCGCGACGCCCGCCGCCGCGTTACGGGAACGGGTCCCTGCGACCCTGCCCACCTGCCTGCCCGTGCGGACCCGGCCGAACCCGTTTCAGAGCTGGAGGACGGCGATGCCGGCGATGGTGATGGCGATGCCGAGGAGGGCGTGGGGGGTCAGCCGCTCGCCGAGGAAGATCACGGCCAGGGGGATCGCGAACATTGGGGCTGTGGACGAGAGGACTGAGGCGACGGCGACACCGGCGTGCTTGACGCCGGCGACGAACATGACCGAGCTCACCGAGGTGAGCGCGCCCAGCACGACGATGCGGACCCGCGCGCCCCGGCTGCTGAGCGCGAGCGCCCGCGGCGCCGAGCGCGCCCACGGTGTCAGCCAGAGCGCCGCCGAGGCGAGCGGCAGCCGGATCGCCTGCGCGGTGACCGCGTCCGTCTCGGCGAGCGCCGGCTTGAGCAGGACGGTCGAGACCGCCCAGGCGAGCGAGGCGATCGCCGCCGTCCCCACGCCGAACCAGAAGCGCTCTTCCGGCGCGCGCTCGGCCCACGGCGCGACGATGAGGACCAGACCGGCCAGCGTGACGAGCGCTCCGACGGCGATGGGGAGGGTGACCGGCTCGCCGAGGAAGACGGCGGCGATCGCGGCGGCCCCGAGCGGATAGGTCGTCGAGATCGTCATCGCGCGGGCGAGGCCGAGGGCGCGCGTGCTCTCGAAGAACACCGTGTCGCCGAGCGCGATCGCCATGACGATCGAGAGCGCCAGAAGAACCCACGCGGTCGTCGAGATCGCCGTGAACGCGCCGGCGCCGGCCGTCGCGAGCACCCAGACGACGAGGAGCGCGCCCCCGATCGTCGAGCGGATGGCGTTGACGGCCACCGAGCCGAGCTCGGGCATCAGGGAGCGCGCCAGAAGGCTCGTCACCGCCCACGCCATCGCCGCGCCGAGCGAGGCGAGGGCACCGAGTGTCGTCTCGGCGATCACCTCGGGGGAGTATCCGCTCGACAACCCGGGCGGCGCACGGCGAAGATCATACACCGTGAAGTTCGTCGTCTACGCCGCGGTCCTCGCCGGTGCATTCGTGCTGCTGAGCCTCGGGAGCTTCTGGCTCGCCGTCCGCCCGCCGCGCGTCACCATTCCTCTCGGGCCCGAGGACTTCCGGCTGACCGTCGAAGCGGTGACGATCACGGCCGACGACGGCGTCAGGCTGGCCGCGTGGCTGCTGCCCCGCGCGGGCGCGCCGGCGGTCGTGCTGCTCCACGGCTATCCCGCCGAGAAGGCCGACCTGCTGCCGATCGCCGCGGCGCTGGCCCCGCGATTCACCGTCCTCCTCCTCGACCAGCGGTATTTCGGGAAGAGCGGCGGCCACGCGACCACGATCGGATTCCGCGAGCGCGCCGATCTGCGGCGGGCGATCGACTTCCTCGCCGCGCGGGGCGTTCGAGAGGTCGGCGTCTTCGGCTTCTCGCTGGGCGGCGCCGTCGCGCTGCTGACCGCCGCCGAGGACCCGCGGATCCGCGCCGTCGCGGCGTACGCTCCGTTCGCGGATCTCCGGACGCTCGGCTACGAGCTGTACGGCTGGCTCTGGGTGCTCAAGTACCCTTTTGTCGGGCTCCTGCGCGGCTGGTCGTGGCTGTTCCTCGGCCACGACATCACCGCGGTCTCGCCGGAGCGCGCCGCCGCGGCGCTCTCGATTCCGGTCCTGCTCGTCGCGAGCCGCGAGGACGAGCAGATTCCCTTCGCCCACGCCGAGCGGCTGCGCCGGGCGCTCGCCGGCAACGCGCGGACCGAAGTCGTGTTCATGGAGCGGGGCCGTCACGGCGAGCTGCCGCCGGGGTTCGACGCGCGCCTCGCGCAGTTTTTCCTGTTATACCTGAGGTGACCCAAAGCCATGGACCACGCCTTCGCCGAGGTCAACGGGATCCGGCTGCACTACGTGACGGAGGGCCGGGGTCCGCTCGTCCTGTTCGTCCACGGCTTCCCCGAGTTCTGGTACGCGTGGCGGAGCCAGCTCCGCGAGTTCGGCCGCGACCACCAGGCCGTCGCGCTGGACATGCGCGGCTACAATCTCTCCGCCAAGCCGGCCGACCTTGCCCAGTATCGGGTCCCGCACCTGGTCGAGGACCTCCGCGGCCTGGCCGCGCATCTCGGCCACGAGCGGTTCGTCCTCGTCGGCCACGATTGGGGTGGGGTCGTCGCGTGGGCGGTCGCCATCGCGCACCCCGAGCGTCTCCAGAGGCTGGTCATCATCAACGCGCCCCACCCCGCGATCTTCGACCGCGAGATCCGCGAGAATCCGGCCCAGCAGACCGCCAGTCGCTACATGCTGACCTTCCGCAGCGCCGAGGGCGAGGCGATCCTCGCCGCGAACGACTACGCGCGCTTGGTCGAGATCCTGAGCCGCGACCTCGGCGATCGCTTCACCGCCGCCGACCGCGCGGCGTACCTCGAGGCGTGGTCGCAGCCGGGGGCGTTGACCGGCGGGCTCAACTACTACCGCGCGGCCGGCGTGGGTCCACCGGCGGGCGACGGCGCTCCGGCGCGGAGCTTCGGCGGTGACGTCGCGCGCATGACCGTGCGCGTGCCGACGCTCGTGATCTGGGGCGAGCAGGACCGGGCGCTCCTCACCGGCAACCTCGACGGACTCGAGCGCTTCGTCCCCGACCTGACGATCGAGCGGATCCCCGACGGCTCGCACTGGGTGGTGCACCAGCACCCGGAGCGCGTCAATCGCCTGATCCGCGACTTCCTCGGCCCACGCCGGGCGCCCGTCACGAAGGAGGCCCAATGATCATCGGGGTTCCTCGCGAGATCAAGCCGGGCGAGCAGCGCGTGGCGCTGACCCCGGCCGGCGCGCGCGCCCTGGTCGAGGCCGCGCACGGCGTGCTGGTCGAGCGCGGCGCCGGCGGCGGCAGCGGGATCCGCGACGACGAGTACGCCGCGGTGGGCGCCGAGCTCGTCGCGGGCGACGACGTCTGGCGGCGCGCCGAGCTCGTGCTCAAGGTGAAGGAGCCGCTGGCCCCCGAGGTCGCGCGCCTCCGGGCCGGTCAGATCCTCTTCACGTACCTCCACCTGGCGCCCGCGCCCGAGCTGACGCGCGCGCTCCGCGACACGGGCGCCATCGCGATCGCCTACGAGACGGTCCAGCGCGCCGACGGGAGCCTGCCGCTCCTCACGCCGATGAGCGAGGTCGCGGGACGGCTCTCGGTTCAGGAGGGCGCCTACTACCTCGGCCGCGCGCACGGCGGCCGGGGCATCCTGCTCTCGGGCGTTCCGGGCGTGCCACCCGGCAACGTCGTGATCCTCGGCGCGGGCAGCGCGGGGCTCAACGCCGTCAAGACCGCCGTCGGGCTCGGCGCCGACGTGTCGATCCTCGACGTGAACCTCGACCGGCTGCGACACGTCGACGATCTCTTCCGCGGCCAGGTGGTCACGCTCACGTCGAACAGCTTCAACATCGACCAGGTCGTGCGGCGGGCCGACCTGCTCATCGGCGCCGTGCTGGTCGCCGGAGCGCGGGCGCCGGTCCTCGTCACCAAGGAAATGGTGGCGCAGATGAAGGAGGGCTCGGTCATCGTCGACATCGCGGTCGACCAGGGCGGGTGCGTCGCGACCATTCACCCGACGACCCTGCTCGATCCCGTCTACCTCGTCGGCGGCGTCGTCCACTACGGCGTCGCCAACATGCCCGCGCTGGTCCCGCGCACCTCGACCTTCGCGCTCACGAACGCGACGCTCCCGTACGCCCTCGACCTGGCCACGCGCGGTGTGGTGGCGGCGGTGCGCGCGAACCTTGCACTGGCCAAGGGCGTCAACGTCTGGGGCGGGAAGATCGTGCATCCGGCGGTCGCCGAGGCGCTCGGCGAGGCGCCCACGCCGCTCGAGGCCGTCCTGCGTTGAAGATCCACGTCGGGACATCCGGGTACAACTACCCGGAGTGGCGGGCGACGTTCTACCCCGCCAAGCTGCCGGCGGCGAAGATGCTGGCGTACTACGTGGAGCGCTTCTCCACGGTCGAGATCAACGCGACGTTCTATCGGATGCCGAACGCGAAGACCGTCGCGGGCTGGGGGGCGACCGCGCCCGCCGGCTTCACCTACGTCCTGAAAGCGCCGCAGCGGATCACGCACTTCGCCCGGCTGCGCGGCGTCGACGAGCCGCTCCGCTACTTCTGTGACACCGCCGGCGCGCTCGGCGACAAGCTCGGCCCGCTGCTCTTCCAGCTCCCCCCGAACTTCAAAAAGGCGGCGGACCGCCTCGGTGAGCTGCTCGCGACGCTGCCCGGAGGGCTTCGTGTCGCCTTCGAGTTCCGCCACGAGAGCTGGTTCGACGAGGAGGTCTACGCGCTGCTCCGGACGCGGAACGCGGCGCTCTGCATCGCGGACACCGAGGAGGGCTCGACGCCCGCCGTCGCGACGGCCGACTTCGGCTACCTCCGGCTGCGCGCCGTTGAGTACACCGGCGACGACTTGCGGCGCTGGATCGAGACGATCGAGCGTGTCGGAGCCGGCTGGCGCGACGCCTTCGTCTTCTTCAAGCACGAGGCGGACGCCCCCCGCCTCGCCGGCGCCTTTCAAAAGCAAATCCTTACACACGCGTAGCCCGCCTCGCTGTCCGCGTTCTGCTGGTGTTCAGGGACGTGACGTTCGCGGCCCGTCGCTGGGGGCGATAGGTGTCAGCGGCCGCCAGGGCGCTCCGCTGGTCCTCATGGCTGGTGATGTCATACCGCTTGCAGGCGAGCGGCGATCGCCGGGCGCCGGGCGGGCTTCTGACCAGGGGTTTTCCGGTAGCCTCCTCACGCATTCACCCGATGGTCTCGCCCGACGAGACGGCCTAGCGTGGTCTCCAGGGGGGTCCCGGATGACGACATGGATCGGAATCGCGATCTCGGTGGCGTGGCTGGTCGTGGCCGAGACCGCGGTGGCCTCGCCGGCCGTGGGACCGCGTGAGGCCGTCGAAGCCGCGGTCGGGCGCGCCCAGGGCATCGTCAAGAACGGCCAGGCCGACGGCGCTCCCGTGGCCGACCGGTCGGGGGAGATCCGGCGGATCGTCCGGGAGATGTTCGACTTCGACGAGATCTCGCGGCGCGCGCTCTCCCGGCATTGGCAGGCGCTGCTTCCGAAGGAACGGGCGGAGTTCGTGACGCTCTTCCGGGACCTCCTGGAGCGCTCCTACATGGCGCAGATCGAGGCGTGCGGCGACGAGAAGATCACATTCGTCGGCGAGTCGATCGACGGCGACTCCGCCACCGTGCGCTCGAAGGTGGTGACCCGCCAGGGCACGGAGATCCCGCTCGACTACCGCCTGCACGTGCGCGACGGACGCTGGCGGATCTACGACGTGGTGGTCCGCGGGATAAGCGTCGTCGCGAGCTACCGCACGCAGTTCGACCGCGTAGTCCGCACGGAGTCCTACAGCGCGCTGCGCGACCGGCTGCAGAACAAGATCCTGGACACCGCGACGGCGCAGCGCCGGCCGGAGTCCTAGCGCGCATTATTCACGAACCGCACTGCGCCGTCGGACGGATGGCACCAGGGTGCCAGGCCCCGTCCGGCTCGCGGCGCCGTCTTCGTGAATAATGCGGGCTAGCGCGTTTACCGCCCGCGCACTGATGAGCGATTCAGCAGCCAGTCGATGACGGCCCGAGGATCGTCCGCGTCCTTCGGCTGCCGCTCTGCGGCGGTCGCCGGAGCTTGGAGCGCCTGCGGCTGCTCTTGAGGCTCGACCCTCAGTGGGGACGCAGCCGACGCGGCGGCCGCTGCAGGCATAACCGGCGTGACCGTGAGCGCCGGGCGCGTCTCGGTAGCCGGAGCGCTCGCCGCTGTGGGCACACTTGCCGGCACCGACTCAGGGGCGGGTGGCTGTACCACCGTCGAAGGCGGCTTGGCTGCGAGCGCCCGGCGCATCTCGGCGACCAGAGCGCATGCCGTCGTCACGGTCAGCAATCCGGCGACAAGTAGACCCAACATGATTCGATCGGTTCTCACCGAGCCCATGGTTGGCACCTCTGTCCGCTACCTCGCCTTCCGCTCTACCCCTCCCTCCGTTGACAAGCAACCCGGGCACCTCAACTGAGGACGGCAGTTGGGTCGCGTATACAGGAACTACCCCGACGCTGTCAAACACCGGAGAAAACGCGGCGTCCCGAGTTGCTGAGGACGCTCCATGAGGCGACTGCGAAGGACGTCAGGACTCCGCCGAGGTACCCTCCGCTCCTCGACCTTCGGTCGCCGTGGTGGGGAGGCTCGAGCTCCGATACGCGAGCTTGTAGAGATCGGCCTCACGATGGGTAGTCACTTTGCCCTGCATCGAGGGCCGGGTGATCCATTGGACCGTGATGAAGTACCCGTCGTTGCTCAGAACGACGCCCTTTGTAATGTCCGGCGACGTTAGGAGCGAGACGACATCGCCGGGGCTGAGAGCCATGGCGCATCCAATCATACCGTAGCCCCGGATAGGCACCAGCGCGGGCCGAAGGGCCTGGCGCTACGCGAGCGATCGACGCAGGTCGTCGAGCGTCGCGAGGAAGGCGTCGAGCACCGGCGTCCGCGGCTTGTCCCGACGGAGCACGATCCCGATCTGGCGGAAGAGGGGCGGGTCGAGCCGCGCTGCGCTGAGCCGTCGCGCCCGCACGTCGGCCTTGGCCGCGAACCACGAGGTCACCGACAGGCCGAGCCCCGATTCGACGAGCTTCTTGATCGCCTCGGTGTTGCCGAGCTCCATCGGCAGGGCCGGCGCGGCGCCGCCGCGCTGGAACCAGTCGTCGATCACGCGCCGGAGCGTCGCGCCCCGCTCGAACAGGATCAGCGGCTCGCGCGCGAGCTCCGTCGCCTTCGCGCGCCGGCCGCGCGGCCAGCGCCGGCCCGGCGGCCCGATCGCGACGAGCTCGTCGCGGTGGAACGAGGTCACCGCCAGCTCGCGCTCGCGGACCGGTAGGCTCACGATCCCGACGTCGAGCTCGTTCGCCACCACCGCGCGCGCGATCTCCGGGGCATTGCCCGTGACGACGACGAGCTCGGTCCGCGGGTAGCGCGCCCGGAACCGGCGCAGGGCGGATGGCAGCAGGTAGATGCTGAACGACGCGCTGGTGCCGAGCCGGATCCGCCCGGCGACGATCCCCCGGAGCTGCTGCACGACCTCGAGGCCCCGCTCGAGCTCCCGCACGGCGCGGCCGGCGTGGGCCAGGAGCAGCTCGCCCGCCTTGGTGGTGTACGTCCTCTTGCCGACGCGCTCGAGCAGCGGCAGCCCGAGCTCCCGTTCGAGCAGGCGCACTTGCATGCTCACGGCCGGCTGCGTGAGCCGAAGCTCGCGCGCCGCCCGCGAGAAGCTCCCGTGGCGGGCCACCGCCGCGAGCGTCTGAAGGTGCGCGAGCTGGACGTTCAAAGTGGAACTCAAAAAATAGCTGATCGTAACGATCATGACAATTGATTTCCCTGATGATCCGGTCCGGGCGATCATGCGCCATGGACACGAACCCATACGCGCTGGAGGCTCTCGCGCACGACCGACTCGACCGGGCCCGCGCCGACGCCGCGCGCCGGAGGTTGCTTCGCGGCGCTGAGGCAGAGCCCGCGCTCACGTAACGGCCGCGTCGCCCTCGTCGGGCACGTCGAGCTCCGCGACGCCCGCGAGGCGGACCTCGATCAGATCGCCGCGATCTGGAACCACGAGGTCCTCTACACCGACGCCACCACCGACACCGAGCCCAGGGACCCGACCGCCCAGCGCGAATGGCTGGCGCGGCACACGGAGCCCTACCCCGTCCTCGTCGCCGCGGTCGCCGAGGATGTGCTGGCGTACGGCGCCCTCTCGGCGTACCGGCCGAAGCCGGCCTTCGCCCGAACGGTCGAGGATTCCGTGTACGTCAGGCGCGGCCAGCGGGGTGCCGGTCTCGGGGGCCTGGTCCTCGCCGAGCTGATTCGGCGCGCCGCAGCGCTGGGACACCACTCGATTCTGGCGCGCATCACGGCGCAGAACGTCCCGTCCCTGCGCCTGCACGAACGCCACGGCTTCCACCGGGTCGGCGTCGAGCACGAGTCCGCATTCAAGCTCGGCCGCTGGCACGACGTCACCACCATGCAGCGCCGTATCGACGCGGTCTGAACAGAGCCGAACCCTTCAACGGTTCGATGGTGAGCGCCGTCGAGGCGCAAGACGAACTCGTCAACAGTTCGCGGGAGGACAGCACGATGGATGCGCAGCTCGATCGGATCATGAAAGTCGCGGAACGGCCGTCGCCCGTCATGGTCAGAGGGGCGGGGTCCTGGCTCTGGGATCGCGACGGCAAGTGCTATCTCGACTTCGTCCAGGGGTGGGCCGTGAACTCGCTCGGCCACTCCCCGCGGGTGGTGCTCGACGCCCTGGCGGCGCAAGGGGCCCGGCTGATCAACTGCAGCCCCGCGTACTACAACGAGCCGATGGCCAGGCTCGCGGCCCTCCTGGCCGAGGCGTCGGGGCTCGACCAGGTGTTCCTCTGCAACAGCGGCGCCGAGGCCAACGAAGGCGCCATCAAGCTGGCGCGCAAGTGGGGCACTCTCCGTCGCGATGGCGCCTTCGAGATCATCACCATGCACGGGAGCTTTCACGGGCGCACGCTGGCGACGATGGCCGCCTCGGGCAAACCGGGCTGGGACGAGCTGTTCGCGCCGAAGGTGCCCGGCTTTCGGAAGGTCCCCCTGGGCGATCTCAGCGCCGTCTCGGACGCGATCGGCCCCCGCACGGTGGCGGTGATGCTCGAGCCGATCCAGGGTGAAGCGGGTGTCTTCGTGGCCGCCGACGACTATCTGCGTGGGCTGCGGGCGCTGACGAAGGAACGCGGAGTCTTGTTGATCCTCGACGAGATCCAGACGGGCATCGGTCGGACCGGCGGCGCCTTCGGCTACCAGCACGCGGGGATCGCGCCGGACATCGTGACGCTCGGCAAGGGGCTCGGCGGCGGGGTCCCGCTCGCGGCGCTGGTGGCCGCCGGCCGTGTCAGCTGCTTCGAGTACGGTGACCAGGGCGGCACCTTCAACGGAAACCCACTCATGGCCGCCGTCGGCTGCGCCGTGGTCACGACGGTGACGCAGCCGGAGTTTCTTCACGCGGTCGTCGCGAACGGCACCTACCTCACGGACCGTCTGAGGGCCCTCGCGGCCGAGCTCGGCCACGGCGAAGTACGCGGCCGCGGGCTGCTGCTGGCGCTCGCGCTGAGGACGCCCGACGCGAAAAAGGTCGCGGCGACGGCGCTCGACCACGGACTTCTGATCAACGCCCCGCGCCCGGACACGCTCCGGTTCATGCCGGCGCTCACCGTGTCCCGTGTCGAGATCGACGAGATGATCGCCCGCCTCACGGCGAGCCTCTCCTAGCGCGGATTATTCATGAACGACACCCCGACGAACGGGCGGGTGGCGCCGATCGTTCGCCCTAGCGCTGGCCGACCACGACGATCACCATCTCGCCCGGCTCGCACGGGCGCTCGTCGGGCAGCCTGACGGTCCGTGCTCAGCGATCCGGCGCGGTACGGCGTTCGAGCTTCCGGAGAGTGCCCGCGACGTCGACGTGCCCGGTGAGCACCGGGGCCAGCGGGTCGCCGAGCTTCTCGAAGCGCGCCGGCGCGGTCTTGATCGTGAAGCGCGCGGGGTCGAGCTTGGCGGTGACTTCCTCCCAGCGCAGCGGGCACGAGACCGGCGCGCCGGGCAGCGGGCGCACCGAGAACGGCGCCACGATGGTCTGCCCTCGGCCGTTCTGCCCGAAGTCGATGTAGACCTTGCCGCCGCGCGAGCGCAGCGGCCGCGCAATCGTCGAGATCGCCGGCTCGGCCTCGACGCCCATCACCGCGAGGAGCCGCGCGAAGGTCCGCGTCACCTCGTAGTCGTAACGGGCGCCGAGCGGCAGGAGGATGTGGAGCCCCGTCGCCCCGGAGGTCTTCACGTAGCTCGGCAACGCGAGCTCGTCCAGGATCCGGTGGAGCGCGCGCGCGACCTTGACCACGTCGGTGAACGGCGCGCCTTTCGGATCGAGGTCGAGCACGAGCCAGTCCGGGTGATCGAGCGACGGCAGCCGCGAGCTCCAGAGGTGCAGGGGGATCGTCCCCAGGTTCGCGACGTACCGCAGACTCTCGCGATCGTCCACGACGAAGTAGTCGATGTCGCGTCCCACGTCGTCCGAGTGGATGCGCGCGGTCCTGATCCAGGACGGAATCCACTCGGGCGCGTCCTTCTGAAAGAAAGACTTCCCCTTGATCCCATCCGGATACCGCGTGAGCACAAGCGGCCGATCCTTCAGGTACGGCAGGAGCCACGGCGACACCGCATCGTAGTACTCGATCAAGTCCGACTTCGTATACCCCTCATCAGACCAAAACACCTTCCTCGGATTCGTAATGCTCACGCGCCGCTCATCCGCCCCGCCCGGCTCAGGATCCGCGGCCGAAGAACGTCCAGAAGCCCGCCCCCGACCGCCAACGCTACCCCGTGAGGACGGGGCCGGAGGGGAGGGAGACGGGGCCGGGGCGGGGCCCACGCGCCCGGCGGAGTGGGACCCCCGAGTCCCGCCCGCAGCTCGAAGAGCTGCGGAGCGCGGGCGAGTGGGTGACGCAGCCGGGCGCGTGGGCCCCGCCCCGGCCCCGGCTCCCTCCCCTCCGGCCCCGTCCTCACGCGCCGCCACGGCAGCCTCGCGCACGCAGTCTTCCGGACGCTTGTCGTCCCGCAACCCGAGGAATGCCGGGTGCCGGATCCCCCCGTCGCGTGTCCATTCAGTGAAGCGAACCTCGCACACGAGCTTGGGCTCGACCCAGTGGTGTCCCCGCCCGCCGGGCGTGCCGCGGGCGAAGGGCGAGGTCGCGCGCGCCAGCGGGCGGAGCTTCTCGCTGACGAGCTCGAGGGTCCGTTCGTCGAAGCCGGTCCCGACCTTGGAGACGTAGACCAGCTGGCCGTCCTCGTAGAGGCCCAGGTGCAGCGCACCGAAGAAGGCGCGCGTGCCCTGGGGCGCCGTGTAGCCGCCGATCACGAACTCCTGCCGGAGCTGACACTTGATCTTGAGCCAGTCCTTCGAGCGCCGGGAGACGTACACGCTGTCGGGCCGCTTGGCGATCACGCCCTCCAGGCGCTGCTCGCAGGCGGCGGCGAGGAACTCGGCGCCGTGGCCGACGACGTGGTCGCCGTAGGAGACGACACCGCGTGCCGGCAGGAGAAGCTTCAAGCACTCCTTGCGTGCCTCGAGCGGGATCCGGCGCAGGTCGCGGCCGTCGAGACCGAGCGCGTCGAAGAAGACCGCGCTGACCGGGACCTCGGCCCGAACCCGCTCGACATCGGCCGGCCGCGTGAGTCCCATCCGTTCCTGGAGCCGCTGAAAGCTCGAGCGGCCCGCGTCGTCGAACGCGACGATCTCGCCGTCGAGCATGAAGTGCGCGAGCGGCAGCGCGCGCAGGGCCCCCGCGACCTCGGGGTATCGCGTCGTGACGACCTGGCCGCTCCGTCCGCGGAGCTCGACGTGGTCGCCGGCGCGAGAGGCGAGGACGCGGACCCCGTCGTACTTGATCTCGTAAAGCCACGCCGGATCGGCGGGAACCTCCTCGGCGAGCGTGGCGAGCATCAGAAGCTCCGCCCGGGGTGCCAACTCGGCCCGCGGCGCCCCGAGCTCGGCCAGGCGCTTGCGCAAGGTCTCGATCCGTCGCGGGCCGTCGCGGAGCTCCTCGACCGTCAAGCCCGAGAGCACCGACTCGGGGAACCGCTCGGTCGGCTCCGTCTCGCCCGCGTAGCCGTCGTTCTTCTTCAGCAGGAGCCACTCGCGATCCTTGCCGCTCATGCGGGCCAGGGTCCACCGTCCGCGAAGCTTGAAGCCGAACAGCTCGAACTCGAGCTTCCCTCGCTCGAGCTGCTCGCGCGCCGGCTCCGGCTTCACGAGCTGGAACCGGCCGGCGTCCCACACGATCGACGGGCCCGCGCCGTAGTTACCCTCGGGGATCACGCCCTCGAAGTCGCCGTACTCGACGGGATGGTCCTCGACGTGCACGGCGAGCCGCTTCTCGTGGGAGCGCATCGACGGTCCCTTGGGCACGGCCCAGCTCTTCAACACGCCGTCGATCTCCAGGCGCAGATCGTAGTGGAGCCGTCGCGCCGAATGCTTGTGCACGACGAACCGGCTGCCGCCGGCCCGAGCGGAGGCGCCGAACGGCTCCGGCGTCGCCGCCGGATCGCGCTTCCGTCGATACTCCTGCAGATCGCGGCTAGCCACGCAGCGCCAGGATGACGGAGAGCGACGCCATGAGATTGTCGGCCGCGTGCGACGCCATCGACGGGAGGAGGCTGCCCGTCCGCTGGTAGGCCCATGCCCACAGGAGCCCGCTCCAGAAGACGGCGGCGAAGCCGAGGACGCCGTAGCCGTGGGCGACGGCGAAGATCGCCGCGCTCAGCAGGGCCGCCGCGCCCACGCCGAACCGCCGGCGCAGGGTCGCGAACAGCAGCCCGCGAAACACGATCTCCTCGAACACCGGCGTGAGGATGACCGTGTCGAACAGCGTCAGCCCGACCACGACCCGAGACCCCCAGACCAGGTCGCGATCGAACCACTCGGTCCAGTGGGCGGAGAGCCCGAGCCACCGTCCCGCGATGTCCATGACGCCCTCGCCGAGCTGACCGACGGCCAGTAACGTGAGGACAACGAGCGCCAGCTTCCGGACTCCGCCGGGCACGGGCACCAGGCCGAAGCTCTCGCCGAAGCGCAGCCCCGAGGGCCGGAGCAGGCGGCGATGGGCGAGGACGAGGAGCGGGACGAAGGACAGGTTGGTCGCGGCGCCGATCAGCACCCGGGTGAACGGGCGCTCGGGGCCGAGGGAAGACAGGAGATAGAGGGCGCCGAGCGTGAGGACGCCGAGCGCCCCACCGCGAACCAGGACGACGACGCCCTCTCGTCCCCGCCAGGGCGGCGGGAGGACGCCGACACCGACTCGCTCGAGGGCGCCGCGCCGCCAGGCCAGGCGGACGAGCACGAAGAGCCCCACGCCGACCAGCGCCAGCTCGAGTGCCAGCATCGCGCGCATGCGGGCCAGCAGCGGGCCGGACCTGGCGGCCTGCGCCTCCGTCGCCACGGCCAGCAGCCGGAGGTCGCCGACGCGCGCCGCCAGGCGCGCGGCGATCCGGTCCCTGAACCAGCCCGGCTCGAGCGCTTCCGCGAGCGCCTCGTCCAGGACCGGCCCGACCTCCGCGTCCACCTCTTCGCCGAGATAGGCGGCGCCGACGAGGCGCGCGAACGCGGGCAGCGGGTCGGGGCGGCGATCCCACTCCTCCGTCCGGCGCCGCACGTCGTCCAGTCGCCCGGCCTCGCCCTCGAGGATCGCCAGGTGCAGATCGACGGTGGGATCGAACGAGGCGCCGGCGAGCTCCGCGAACCACCGGAGCGCCTCCTCGAGATCCTCCGCGGGCTCGGTCGACATCACGCGGTAGACGAACCGCTCCCACGCCGGCGCGCGCGCGACCGCCTCGTCGATGTCCATGGTCCGCCCCACGATCAAGGCGAGCGCCCGCTCGGGCTCCTCGACCCCGTCCACGCGCGATCCGCTGTACTGGAGCCAGGCCATCAGCGCCAGGAAGGCGACGAGGACGAGCGCCGCCAGGGCGGTCAGGACCCCGACATGTTGCCGCTCGACGGGCGCTTGAACGCTATCCATGGGAGAGATCAGGCCTTCGCGCATCATAGGGACCATCGTGCTATCGTGCAAACCATGGCGCCGCACTCGCTCGGCTCCGGGACCATCTCCTTCGGGCTGGTCTCCATCCCCGTGCGGCTCTACACCGCCGCGTCATCGGCGAGCGTGTCCTTCAACCTCCTGCACGCGAAGTGCGGCTCACGCATCAAGCAGCAGACGTTCTGTCCGGTGTGCAACGAGGTCGTCGACCGCGCGTCCCTCGTTCGCGGCTACGAGTTCGCGAAGGACCAGTACGTGCGGGTCGCCGACGACGAGCTCAAGGCGCTCGAGGGCGAGGCCTCGAAGGTCATCGACATCGCCGAGTTCGTGCCGCTCCAGTCGGTCGATCCGATCTACTTCGAGAAAACCTATTACCTCGGACCCGACAAGGGCGGCGACAAGGCGTACCGGCTCCTGGCCGACGCCATGGAAAAGTACGGGCGCGTCGCCCTCGCGAAGTTCGTCATGCGCGGCAAGGAGAGCCTCGTGCTCATCCGGCCGGCGCAGGGGGGCCTCATGCTCCACACGATGTACTTCGCCGACGAGGTGCGCGACTTCGGCGAGATCGACCGCGGGCAGTCGGCGAAGATCAAGCCGGGCGAGCTCGAGCTGGCCGGGCAGCTCATCGACGGCCTGTCGAGCGACGAGTTCAACCCGGAGCAATATCAGGACGAGTACCGCCACCGCGTCCTCGACCTGGTCAACCAGAAGGTCGAGGGCAAGGAGGTTACGGCCGTCGGGCCCCAGGTCCAGCGCGCCCAGGTGATCGACCTCATGGAGGCGCTCAAGGAGAGCCTCGCCAAGCGGGTCGCCGCCGGCGAGAAGAAGCCCCTGGCCAAGGCCAAGCGGGCCGAGCCCGCCGCCGCGCCCCCGAAGCGAGCCCAGGCCTCGAAGAAGTAGCGTTCCGGGGTCAGGGGGTTAGAATGGGTTTTGGGCCGCCATGCCCAGAATCGCCCTCGAACCTCGGTTCCAGGTCGAATACCTGTCGATCCTCGACAGCGACGGAAACCTCGACACCGCGCTCGAGCCCAAGCTTGCCGACAAAGACCTGAGGTCGCTCTACCGCGCGATGCTGCTCGGGCGCCGCCTCGACGAGCGCATGGTGCGGCTCCAGCGCCAGGGACGCATCGGGACCTTCGCGCCGACCAAGGGCCAGGAGGCTTCCCAGCTGGGGAGCGCCTTCACCCTGCGGCCGAGCGACTGGATGGTGCCGTCGTTTCGCGAGACGGCGGCGATGATCTGGCGCGGCTGGCCGATCGAGAAGCTCCTGCTCTTCTTCGCGGGCCATCTCGAGGGGGGCCAGCCGGCGCCCGACCAGCACGATCTGCCGATCACGATCCCGGTGGCGACCCAGCTCCCCCACGCGGTGGGCCTCGCCTACGCGGTTCAGTACCGGGGCGACGACGTGGTCGTCATGGCGTACTTCGGCGACGGCGCGACCTCCGAGGGCGACTTCCACGAGGCCCTGAACTTCGCGGGCGTCTGGCACGTCCCCATCGTCTTCGTCTGCCAGAACAACCAGTGGGCGATCTCGGTGCCGCTGAAGAAGCAGACGCACTCGCGCACGATCGCCCAGAAGGCGCTGGCGTACGGGCTGCCCGGCATCCAGGTGGACGGCAACGACGTCCTCGCCGTCTACGCCGCGTCGCGCGAGGCCGTCGATCGGGCGCGCGCCGGCGACGGCCCGACCCTGATCGAGTGCGTGACGTATCGCCTCGGGGTTCACACGACCGCCGACGACCCCACGAAGTACCGGACGGATGAAGAAGTCGCGATGTGGGAGCGGAAAGATCCCCTGACCCGCTTCCGGACCTACCTGGAGAAGCGCAATTTGCTCGAGGAGGGTCTCGAGAAGGCGGTCGACGACGAGATCGCCGAGGCGGTGCGTCGCTTCGAGGCGACGCCGCCCACCGATCCGCTGACGATGTTCGACCACGTCTACGCCGAGCTCCCGCCGGACCTCCAAGCGCAGCGCGACGAGATGGCCGCTCGCGGGCAGACGCCTCCGGCGCAGCCCGACGCGACGCCGACGACGGGCGCCACGCCGATGCGCGGCCAGCGACTGACGCGGCGCTGACGCCATGGCCAAGCTGAACATGGTCAAGGCGCTCAACCTGGCGCTCTTCCAGGAGATGGAGCGCGACGGTGACGTGCTCGTCCTGGGCGAGGACGTCGGCGTGGATGGCGGCGTCTTCCGCGTGACCGACGACCTGCAGCGGAAGTACGGCTCCCAGCGCGTCATCGACAGCCCGCTCGCCGAGGCGGCCATCATCGGCACCGCCGTCGGCATGGCGCTCTACGGCCTCAAGCCCGTTTGCGAGATCCAGTTCTCCGGCTTCGCCTTCCAGTGCTTCCACCAGATCGAGAACCACTGCGCGCGCTACCGGATGCGCTCGCAGGGACGCTTCCACGTCCCGATGGTGATTCGCATGCCGTACGGGGGAGGCGTTCGAGCCCTCGAGCACCATTCGGAATCCGAGGAGCAGTTCTACGCCCACATTCCCGGGCTGAAGATGGTCGTCCCGTCGGGCCCGCGCAATGCGCGCGCGCTGCTCGCGGCCGCCATCCGCGATCCCGACCCCGTGATCTTCTTCGAGGCGAAGTCGCTCTATCACGCCGCCAAGGAAGAGGTCCCCGACGAGAGCGAGACCCTGCCGATCGGGCGGGCGCAGGTGGCGCGCGAGGGTGACGCCCTCACGCTGATCGCCTACGGCGCGATGCTCCGCGTGGCACTCGAGGCCGCCGACGTCCTCCGCGCCGAGGACGGGGTCGCGGTCGAGGTGATCGACCTGCTCACGGTCTCGCCGCTCGATCGCGAGACGCTCGTGACATCGGTCGGGAAGACGGGCCGGGCGGTCGTGGTCCACGAAGCGCCGCGGAGCTTCGGTCCGGGCGCCGAGATCGCCGCCTCGATCATGGACGGCGCGTTCCTCTCGCTCGAGGCGCCGGTGCGGCGCGTGGCCGCGCACGACGTGCCGTTCGTCGGCTTCGCCCGCGAGAAGGCGAATGTCCCAGACGTGCCGCGCGTCGTCGCCGCGGCCCGCGAGACCCTCGCGTTCTGAGCGCGTGATGGCAGCGCGGGCCGCGGGCGAGGCGAGCGAGTAGCAGGATGTCCCGGCCGTTCGCGCTTCCCGATCTGGGCGAGGGGCTCACCGAGGCCGAGATCGTCAAGGTGCTCGTCAATGAGGGCGACGTCCTTGCCGAGGACGCGCCGCTGCTCGAGGTCGAGACCGACAAGGCCACGGTCGAGATTCCATCGCCGTTCGCTGGGCGCGTGGCTCGCGTCCACGTCCAGCCCGGTCAGACCGTCAAGGTCGGTGATGTTCTGGTCACGTTCGATGACGCGGGAGCCCAGGTAGCGTCGGGGAAGGGGGGCGGGGGAGCGGGGGGCAGGCTCGCGGGCGAGTGGGGTTCCGAAGCGCGCGAGCCTGCCCCCCGCTCCCCCGCCCCCCTTCCCCGACGGGAGTCTGAACTGCGGCCCGTCGGCGTGAGCCAGGCCTCGACCGGGTCCGCGGCTTCCCCTTCCACGCGAGGCGACGGGCCGGTGCCGGCACAGGCGAGGGCTCCAGCCGACGCGACCAAAGGATCGGTAGCGGCGGCGGCTTCCGGCGTGCGGGTGGGGCCGGTGCCGGCGACGCCGGCGACGCGGCGGCTTGCGCGGGAGCTCGGCGTGGACCTGGCGAGCGTGCGGGGGACGGGGCCGGGCGGGCGCGTGACGGACGATGATGTGCGCGCGGCGGGCGGCGGGACTCGGTCGAGCGCGCCGCCGGTGGTGGAGGAGCGTCAGGCTTCGGGGCGCGCGCCCGTCGCCAAGCCGCTGGCGCCGGTCGGCGTGGAGCCGCCGGCGCTCCCGCGGTTCGAGCAGTGGGGGCCGGTGGAGCGGCAGCCCCTGTCGCACCTGCGTCGCACCATCGCCGAGCGCATGACGCTGTCCGCCATGCTCATCCCCCACGTGACGCACTTCGATCGCGCCGACGTCACCGAGCTCGACGCGATCATCCGGCGTAACGTGGAGCCCGCGCGGGAGCGCGGGCTGACGCTCACCCTGACGAGCTTCCTCCTGAAGGCGGCCGCCCTCGCGCTCCGGGAGCATCCGCAGTTCAACGCGAGCCTCGACCCCGCGGCGGGCGAGCTGATCCTCAAGCGGTACCACCACCTGGGCGTGGCGGTGGCGACCGAGCGCGGCCTGATCGTCCCGGTCATTCGTGACGTGGACCGCAAGCCGCTCGTCGAGCTCCAGCGCGAGCTGGCGGCGCTGGCGCTGCGCGTCCGCGACGGCAAGGCGACGCTCGACGATCTGCGGGGCGGCACGTTCACGATCACCAACATCGGCGCGCTCGGCGGCACCGGCGCAATTCCGATCATCAACTACCCCGAGGTCGCCATCCTCGGTGTGGCCCGCGCGCGGGAGGAGCCCGTCGTGCACGAGGGGCAGATCGTGCCGCGCACGCTCCTGCCGATCTCGCTCACGTTCGACCACCGCGTCGCCGACGGCGCCGATGGCGCCCGCTTCGCCGCCGCGATCGTCCGGAGGCTCGAGCGCCCGGAGCAGCTGCTGCTAGAGTGGTGATGCAGCCGCGAGGAGGAGGTCAACATGCCCGAGCGTAAAGACACCTGGTCGAGCGGCGACGACTACGAGCCCTATGTGGGCCGCTGGAGCCGCCGGGTCGCCCGTGAGCTCATAGGCTGGCTCGACGTGCCCGCGGGCCTCCGTTGGCTCGACGTCGGATGCGGCACCGGCGCCTTGAGCGAGACCATCGTCGCGCGCTGCTCGCCGCACGCGGTCGTCGGCGTCGACCCGTCCGAGCAGTATCTGGAGTACGCCCGGGCGCGCGTGACCGACCCGCGGGTCAGCTTCCGTGTCGGCGACGCCCAGGCGCTGCCCGTCAAGGACGGCGACCACGACGTCGCGGTCTCCGGGCTGGTGCTGAACTTCGTGCCGGACCAGCCGCAGGCGGTGGCCGAGATGAGGCGCTCGCTGGCGGCCGGCGGAACCATGGCGGCGTACGTCTGGGACTACGCGGGCGAGATGCAGCTCATGCGCCGCTTCTGGGACGCGGCCGTCGCCCTCGATCCCGAGGCGCTCGAGCTCGACGAGGGGCGGCGGTTTCCGAGCGCCCGCCCCGCGCCGCTGGTCGAGCTCTTCGAGTCAGCCGGGCTGACGAACGTGCGCGTGCTCGCGATCGACGTTCCGACGGTCTTCAAGGACTTCGACGACTACTGGTCGCCCTTCCTCGGCGGTCAGGCGCCCGCACCCGGGTACTGCATGTCGCTCAGCGAGGAGCGGCGCGCCGCGCTCCGCGAGCGGATCCGGTCGACCATGCCGAGCCATCCCGACGGCAGCATTCACCTGATCGCCCGCGCCTGGGCGGTCCGCGGCCTGGTCGAATGAGGGGCTGATCGGCCGTGGTGATGGGCGACCTCCTCGTCGAGGTGGACGTGGCCGTCGTGGGTGGCGGCCCAGGCGGCTACTCGGCCGCATTCCGCTGCGCCGAGCTGGGGCTCGAGACGGTCGTCGTGGACGCCGGCAAGCGGCTCGGCGGCGCCTGCCTCTGGGAGGGCTGCATCCCGTCGAAGGCGCTGCTCCACGTCGCCGCGCTGATCGAGGACGCCGAGCGCGCTCGCGAGCTCGGCGTCGACTTCGGCGAGCCGCGCGTGTCGCTCGACCCGTTGCGCAAGTGGAAGGCCGAGCGGGTCGTCGGCCGGCTCGCGCGGGGTCTCGCGGCCGTCGCGAAGGCCAAGGGGGTCGAGGTGATCGGCGGCCGCGCGGTCTTCGAGAGCTCGCGCGAGCTGCGCGTCGAGGGTGACGAGCCGCAGAAGGTGCGCTTCAAGCACGCGATCATCGCGACGGGCTCGGCGCCGGCCGGCCTGCCCGGCCTTGCGCTCTCGAGCGATCGCGTCATCGACTCGACGGCGGCGCTCGAGCTCGGCGAGGTGCCGGAGCGGCTCCTCGTGATCGGCGGCGGCTACATCGGCCTCGAGCTGGGTCAGGTCTACGCCGCGCTGGGCAGTGAGATCACCCTCGCCGAGATGACCGATGGGCTCCTGCCGGGCGTGGACCGAGCGCTCGTCCAGCCGCTCGCCCGCCGATGCGAGAAGCTCTTCACGAAGATTCGGCTGGGCACGAAGGTGACGTCGCTCCTCGAGAAAGGCTCGGCGATCGAGACGCGCTTCGACGGTAACGACGTCGCCCTCTTCGACCGCGTGCTGGTCGCGGTCGGCCGGCGTCCGGCGAGCGCCGGACTGGGCCTGGAGCACACGCGCGTGAGCGCCGACGCGCGCGGCTTCGTCTCCGTGGACGACCGCTGCCGGACGGCCGACCCCTCGATCTACGCCGTCGGCGACGTCACCGGCGAGCCGATGCTCGCGCACCGCGCGTCGCGCCAGGGCAAGGTCGCGGGCGAGGCGATCGCCGGCCGTCCCGTCGCGTACGACAACGTCGCGGTGCCCGCGGTCGTCTTCACCGATCCGGAAGTCGCGTGGTGCGGGCTCACGGAGGTGCAGGCCGCGCGTGAAGGACGCGCGGTGAAGGTCGCGAAGTTTCAGTGGGCGGCGTCGGGGCGCGCGACGACGCTCGGACGATCCGACG
>Ga0137397_10000395_pt1 | contig 30012 bp, 25 predicted proteins | sample czorhiz116metaG_FD_106658 | JGI IMG/M metagenome (GOLD analysis project Ga0137397, IMG submission 106658) | Vadose zone soil microbial communities from Angelo Coast Range Reserve, California, USA - czorhiz1.16 metaG | ecosystem: Environmental > Terrestrial > Soil > Vadose zone | place: USA... | reverse complement strand
CCCATAGACGCCGAGAAGGGCTGCGACGGCAAGGATCAACCAATACTGCACGCTCGCGATCGTGATCCTCCAGGTCTTCCATCCCGAGCGCCCAAAACCTCGAAATCCCTGGTCCGCCGCTCGCAGAGTCAGAGGCAAGAGAAGCCCTGGAACGGCAACCCATTGCAGGAGAAAAACCAGAACGTCAAAGGATACGGTCAGCAGGCCCAGCGAGATGTGTTGTCGAACGGCACCGGGCAGCATCGACCGAACATAAGTTAAAAAAGTTTCCTGGTATACGACCAACCCGCCTGCGAGAGTCCAAACCAGATAGAAAACGACCGCGCACACGACAATGGGGGCAAAGTTCCGCAGTGCCCTGCCAAAGGCAGTTTTGATCGCAACGGGCGGCTGCCCCCGGAACTGATCGCTAAAATAGTTCAAAGTTCCTGCGTGAAGCAACAGCGCGAGGGGAATGCAAACCAGCCAAACTTGGTGGCAACTTGCCGAAAAATTCGTAGTCATGGTGCCCTCCGGGACTTGGAGCCCAAAGGAGTTTTTCCGATTAAGTTCGTTCAGCGGACCACTGCGGCGGATTGACACCGCAATCCAACAGTCGGGCTGTAACGATCTACTCCACCTTCACCTCAGAGACTTTTCCGTCCTTGATGATCACGGTCATTTCCTTGAATTTGAGGATCTTCTGATCACCGACTTTGACGGTGCGAAGTGGCTGGCCCAATTTCTCAATCACAGCCATTTCGGGCATGCCAATTTCAAGCTCAATATTCTTTTCTGCAGCAATCGCGGCTTCAGCTTCGTCCTGCGGGAGTAAGTACACTGTGATGCCTCAGTCTGGATGGAATTACGCAGCTGGTTGGCCATTTGGGCCTGAGGAGTCTTCACTGGGAAAGTGAGAGCAAACTCCTTCGCTGTTTATGCCGGACTCATCCACCAACATGTGGCGGCGAACAGGAACTTCGGCCTTAGGTTTTCGCGATGCGCAGGTCGCACTCAGATGAAGTAAGTTCAACATTGATCCCCGAAAGGCAGAGCTTGACTAATCTGCCAGAGGAATAAAGGACTTGACCTTTTGCATTTTGTATATCAAGGTCTATGCAATCTTCGCATAGGGTGAATCCCGTGAAAGCAAATCTCCCAAACAGGACTTCCCTCCCGGATTCCGGCAGCAACCTCTTGCAGGCACCCGGGGAAAGCCTGAAGTAAAAAACCCGCTCGAGCCTTGAGGGTAAAATGCGATGCGCCAGCGAAACCATCCGGGACAGGGTCGCACTTCGCCACCGGATTCAACACAAGAATAAGCGGAGTCCGCGGATGCATTGAGCCATGTTTACTCTCAGCCATGACACATTTTCTCAGATGTATGTCGCCACTTTCGGTCCCCTGAAACCGGCGTCGGCTTCGGGCTTGGATGCTTTGTTGGGATTTCTGGAGCTGGATCCGGACATCAGCGATGTAAGGTGGGCTGCGTACATGCTTGCCACAGTCAAGCATGAATGCGCTGACCGCTGGCAGCCAATCGAAGAATTCGGAAAGGGCAAGGACCGCCCGTACGGTCAGCCCGTCACGGTCGCTGGTGAAGACGGTACGCAGTACACCAACAAGTATTACGGTCGCGGCTATGTGCAACTGACCTGGAACCTCAATTACGACAAGTTGAGCAGGGCACTTGATCTGGGTAATGGCCTTGTGCTGCATCCGGAGCACGCCCTCGAACCGCAGACCGCTTACCGCATCATGTCTTACGGTATGCGACGGGGCTCCTTCACGGGCAAGAAGCTCCAGGATTACGTGCACGACGATGTTTGCGATTATTTTCAGGCGCGACGCATTATCAATACCCTGGACAAGGCCGCTGTGATCCAAGGATATGGCGAAAGGTTTGAAGACTTATTGAGGCAGAGTCTCACCGCCAACGGAGGGTCGCCTGCTACGGAAGGTCCCGATTCATCGACAGCTTCTGCGGCGGGCTGAGCATGGACTGGTCATTCCCAATGGCATTAAGTAATTCAGCCAAACTACGGACCGATCTCCAAAGAAGACCAGGCGATGCAACAACCCAAGTAAATATGCAGGTCGAACCGGCGATGCATAATCCGGGCGCATATACGGTCCTGGCACTCGACCCTAAGACGATGGGGGATTTGAGGAATCTTGGGGGGCCAAAATGAAACGGGTCAACTCCATCCGTCACTAGGCATATATCCGCCAAGATCAATCCAGGTGGGTCATGGCAAAGATCGCGATATTGGTTTTTGACCTTCAACTGCGTCAGCAATTGCAAACATTACTCACTTCTCGAGGATTCGAGGTCGTTGGGCTGAAGAGCATCTCGTGCGCTTCCGCGGCGGATGCAGTCGTTGTGGAATGCTCGACACGCGCACAGGACCCCGGGTTGGAGTTCGCACGTGCGGCCCACCTCCGCCGGGAGTTTCCGCCGGTTGTCGCCGTTGCTCTAAAGAGCTCGGAAGATCTCGCTATTGAAGCGTTCCGTAGCGGTGTGCGCGACTTTTTCAGGCAACCCTTCGCCGATGATGAGATCCTGCATGCGCTGATCAATGTGCTTCCGCGCACATCCGGCCGAAACCTAGAGCAGGCAGTGCTAATCGGCTTGAGCTCAGAGATGAAGCAGGTCAAGGCTTTTGTCGACAGGCTGGCTCGTGTAAACACTAGCGTGCTTGTTACAGGAGAGACCGGGACAGGCAAGGAAGTAGTCGCCCGCCAAATCCATCAGCATAGCGGCCGTCGTGAGCGGCCCATGGTCTGCGTCAACTGTGCCGCCATTCCGGACGGACTCCTGGAAAATGAGCTGTTCGGGCATGAAAAAGGGGCTTTCACAGGGGCCTTCTCGAATAGAGACGGCAAAATGAAAGAAGGGGATGGCGGGACCATTTTTCTTGATGAAATCGGAGACTTGAGCCTTATGGCGCAGGCCAAAATTCTCCGCTTGATTGAATCGAAAGAGGTTACGCCTTTGGGAGGCCGGGGAAGTTTTCATCTTGATCTGCGGATCATCGCGGCTACGAATCGCGATCTGGGAGCCATGGTGCGGGAACAGCGCTTTCGTTCCGACCTTTTGTTCCGGCTAAGCGTGGCGCGAGTGAAGCTCCCTCCGCTGCGAGAACGGCCCTCCGACATACCCCTCTTAGTCCGGCATTTTCTTCCCGGATTGAACCATAGCTTCGGCTACCAAGTCATTAGGTTCAGCGACCGCGCGTTGAAGCAACTGATTCAATACTCGTGGCCCGGCAACGTACGCGAATTGCGGAACGTGATGGAGATGACATTCTTGAACTTACCTTCTCCCGATTCGACCGTGGCCGACCTCCCCGAAATCGCAGAAAACCCGTTGAGCATGGGCAGCAAAGCGCTTTGCGAAGATGAGCGTGAGCGGCTGTTCACGGTTTTGGTCTCCAGCCGCTGGAACGTGAGCGAAACTGCGAGGAAGTTACATTGGTCCCGAATGACGGTTTACCGCAAGTTGGCCAAATACCAGGTTCTCAGATCGACGGCATGTGACAGGGAAGCCACTTGTGTTACATCCTGTGACAACCCGGTGAAGCAGAATGTGTAACACCGGAGGAGAATTAAGTCTTGTCATCCCTTCTGGAATAAACCTCCTGCCGTCCAAAAGCTAATCAGTTCTGCTACTTACAGCGAATCCCCTTGGGCAAGAGACTTTGGAAGATCGTGTGCCCTGGAGTTCACGCTGGGTTTGATTGATTTCATGGACCGCGATGCGTGCAACGGAGACTTCGAAGTCGTCTACGCCAATTTTCTTCAAGTCGGTCACAACGCTGTTGAGTTCTTGCTGGATTTCGGCCGTGACTTCGAGGATTCCAATGGCTGCGTGCTGGTTCGCGTCGTTACCAACCCGGCCCATGCGAAGGTCTTCTCTAACATGCTGTGCCGCGCCCTCGAGCAATACGAGGTTCGATTTGGCTCCATTCAGGATCTCGAAGACGGGAGCGTTCAACCTGATGCAAGCTAACGGTTCCAAGGCGGCAAAATGAATCAAGTGATCGACGCAATGGACAGCGCCGCAAGATGGAAGGCGCTTGCTCCAGACCTTGCAACACCATCGACGGAAATTACGCTCTCTGACGACCACACCCTGTTTCAGTTTGGCGACGATCAGACCAGCGGCCGGATTCAGGCAACGAATCAGTCAAAGGGACACGTGCTCAGGCGCAACCTCGACGACTTGGACCTCACTGGCTTTGATGAAGTGCGCCTATGGGCACGCTCGGATCGTGTAGCTGACACTTCGGGGGCGGCCCCGTTTTTCCTGGAGATGAAATTCGCTAGCGCCGGCATGGGATTTGGTGACCCGCAGAACACCTGGCGGCGTCCGCTTCCGTTTTTTCAGCCAGGATCTTGGGAATTTATCCGATTCAGCGTGGCAGACCTTCCGGCACAAATTCGCGGGGCAGCAAGTGGAGTGCAGCTCAAGGTAATCAACAGCCCTCAGCCGTTCACATGCAATCTGGATACCTGCCTGGCAGTAAAGGAAGAAATGCTGACCGACATTGAGCGGGAACTGCTGGCGAGGACCCACCAAAAAGTAGAAATAAATGGCACGGCACTGACTGCAGTAATTTTTAATCCTGACGTTGCCCCGCCGGCACTCCCCTACATCCGTGTCACACCGTACGACGTGGAGTTGAATGAGCAACGCTCAGTTGTCGCCACACTGCGCATGGATTACACGGAGACGGGGTTTCGTGTTCTTCCGCAGCGCATCGGCTATGACGTGTTCTATGATTTCGAAGCTTATGCCGCTGACCGTCAGGCCAAGACGCGCGTATATGAGTATCTGCTTCGGCGGTTTGCGCCACGAAGCGAGTTGGTGGTCAACGGCGTCCCTCTCATCATCGAATACGTCGCATCAACGCAAGCCGACTACGTGACACCGGAGCGCGTGGACCGGACGATCCTGCGCTTCAAGGTGCAGACCTGGCAGTCCAAGACCAGCGTAGGAGAGCCAGCCAAGAGGCCTTTCGCCAACATAACTATTGAAACCGGGCCAACGCCGGGAGGAATTCGAGCATAGCCATGGAGCCTAGCATGCAGAGGTATTTGGTGTTCAACCATCAGGAGCAACCGGTAGAAATCTACCTGGACACCCGCGTCCTGGCGCTGGGGCCAGGAGAAAACGCGGAACTGGCTGCGGTGGAGCTGGATTCGGAGCATCTGAAAGTTCTGCGAAAGATGCGGTTGATTGGAGTCCATGGCGTCCCTGCAAAGGAGACGGACGACAAATTGGTTCTCGAGCGGAAGAAATCTGTCCCGGCGGCAAGCGAAGAAAAGCACGGTTCCTCGCACCGGAAGAAGTAATGCCGCGCAACGGGAGAACGGATCAATACCAGGAGGAGAGATCGCAATGGCGTACAACATCGGGCTGAACGTAGTCGAAGTCGATGGAACGGGGGCGCCGGCGATCGTCGGAGCATCCACTTCGGTCGGAGCATTCAACATCTTGACGATGCGTGGCGTCCCTAATTGGCCCTCGCTCGTAACCAGCTTCAGGCAGTTCACGGATCAGTTCGGTGCGTACTTCACCGGAGGATACGGCGCCTACATGGTGAAGGGCTTCTTCGACAATGGCGGCCAGTTCGCCTACATCAACCGTGTCGTCGCCACTGATCCGACCACGGGAGCCGCCGGCGCTGCGATATCGCTCGCCGATGGTGGGAACAAGAATACGCTCGGGCTCACTTCCGGCTTTCGAGGAATGCAAGACCCTGGCGCATGGGCGAACGATGCGTATGTGGCGGTTAAGGGAGGATCGGCCCCATCTTCGCGTCTGCTGGAGACCGCGCTAGCTTTCATTCAGAGCGACCCACTCGTTCCGCCGATTAACATGGGCGCCCTGCCATCGCTGACGGTGCAAGTTGACGGAGAATCCGCGGCTACGGTTATTAACTTTGTGAATGGTGACTTTGCAAATCCGGCTGCGGCCACGCTGCCGGAGATCCGTGATGCAATCAACCAGCGCACGACAAAACTCGTAGCTTCCATCAGCAATGACAGCCGCTTGGTCCTTACGTCCACGGGGCAAGTAGCTCGGCTGAGAAAAGACTGGACCAGTCTCAAGATCGGTGTGGCCAACGCCACATTGGGATTCGGCGCCGTACCTGCACAAGCGACACTCGGTACCATTGCGGCGCTCGCCGCCGGAAGCGGACGCGTCGCCAATAGCGATGCTTTTCAAGTAGCGGACGCGGTTCTAATCAGCGACGGGACTCGCAGTGCGATTGTGAAGATCCTCCGTATCGGCTCCGATTCAAGGGCCATTGAGTGGACGCCGGTCCTGGCCAACAACCCAGCGCCTGGTGACTTCACGCTCGCTTCTACGACACTTACCCCCGTGGAATTTGATCTGGTCATTTACAAGGGTGGCACGGATGACCGCAGTGTGGTTGAGACTTGGGCCGGACTCTCCATGGAATCCGACGTGCCTAATTACGCGCCCAAGGTTTTGAACGACTCCGCACTTGGTTCGCGTTATCTCACGGCCACCGACCTGCACAGCACAAGCGGTGTTGGCTTGACACCTCCAAAGAAAATGGATCCTACGCGCTTGAATCCCGGCCGTAATGGGACACCGACCGCAACCGATTTTATTGGCGATCCCTCCGCGCACACCGGGTTCTACGCGTTCGACCCTTCCGATGTGCAACTGGTGTGCTGTGAGCGCACCGATCCGACCATCGTAACCGCCGGTCTGGGTTATTGTGCGGGGCGCGGCGACTGCATGTACGTGGGCGCAGTGCCACAAGCATCTGTGGCAGCCAAACAAGCCAAGGCGTACGGGCAAGCTTTTCAGGGGAAGAAAGTATATGGCGCGCTCTACGGACCTTGGGTCAAAGTTGTGGACCCCATTGGAACTGGCGCGACGCCGGTGAAGTTCATTCCTCCTGTCGGTCACGTCATGGGCATCTACGCACGAGTGGAAACCAGCCGGGGGATCTGGAAAGCCCCGGCCGGAGATGAAGCCAACATAGTCGGCGCTCTCGACGTGGAATACCAGTTGAGCGATGCGGAGCACACTGACCTGGTAAAGAGCGGCAGTGTCAACGGCATCCGGGCCGTAGCCGGCGCCGGCGTCGTTGTGGATGCTTCCCGCACCCTGAGCACGGACACCCGCTGGCTCTATGTAAACGTGCGCCTGCTGTTCAACTACGTCAAGAGCAGCTTGAAACATGGTTTGCGCTGGGTTCGGCAGGAACCAAATCGTGACACGCTCTGGACGGCCGTCAAATTCAGCAGCGTTCGGCCGTTCCTTATGGAGTTGTGGAGGCAAGGAGCGTTCGGCACCGGCAAGCCGGAACAAGTGTTCACCATAATCTGTGACGCTACCAACAATCCGCCCAGCGAAGTGGACCAGGGCAATTTCAAGCTGGAAGTGTACTTCTACCCTTCTAAGCCGGCGGAGACCATCATCATCCTGGTTGGCCAGCAACGGAGTGGCGCGACGGCTAGCGAGGCCTGAGTCAGAGATTTCACTTCATCCTTAGGAGGACATACATGCCGCAAGTAGGAGACATCTGGGAATCGTATCGAGCAAATGAATTCATACTGATGATCGACAGCAGCGAAAGCCCAGGCGTCAATAAGATCTCGGGCCTCAGCGAAGGCGAGCTCGAGGTAATCGAACAGCCCGAGGGGGGGTCGCACATTGTGCACAAGATTGCGGGGGGGAAAATCAAATACGAGCCACTCACGATCGAGCGCTACGTGGACGGCAGCCCAGAAGACAAGAGGTTTCAGGACTGGTTTCGGCAGATCTTCAACCTCAGTACCGACGCGCCAGGTGGATCAGCCATTCGCAAGAACGGACTGATCCACAAAAAACATGATGGCAAGGTCGTTTTGACGTTCGCATTCTACAAGGCCTGGATCAAGTCATCAAAGTTTACCGACCTGGAGGCAGGATCGAACAATTTGTTCAAACAGACCATTGTGCTGGAGCATGAGGGCCTGGAGCGCGTGCAGTAAGAGAATCGAGTCCACTTCATTTAAGGAGAAATTGACATGAGCACAGCGACAGCGGAAGCATCGAGCACGAAAAACCCAGCAAGGCCTCGTGAATTCGAGTTTGTCTTGCCGATCGGATATATGGACAGAGAAGGGCAGATCCACCGAAACGTGAGGATCCGCAAAATGACCGGAAGGGAAGAGAGCATTCTGACCGACAAACGCTTCCAGCGAAATGGCGGTCGCCTTGTCACGGAACTGTTGCACAGCTGCATTGTGGGATTGGGAACTCTTACCAGGAACGGCACCTCTCCGATCAGCGGGATGTATTCGGTGGACCGCAACTTTCTCCTCTTGAAATTGCGCAGCATCACTTTTGGTCCCGAACTGAAAGCATCTTACACATGTCCCACCTGCAGCGAAACGACCAAGCTTACAGAAGACATTGACGAACTCCCCGTGCGCAGTCTGGCAGAAGGAGAGTCCGCGGAAGAGATTGGGATCCAGTTGGAAGACGGTTATGTAGACCGCGACGGCCAGACTCACACAACGCTGAAGCTGAGGCTGCCGACGGGCAATGACGAGGAGGCGGTCGCCTCGCAGGTGCGTCAAAACGCGTCAGAGGGGAAGAATGCCTTGCTAGCCCGCTGTATGAAGAGTCTGGGGGATATTCCACCCCATCGCCTGGAGGCCCAAGGCACTCACATCCTTTCGGAATTGACGATGACTGATCGCCGGCTTATTGATCGCACGCTCAGCCAAGCGGCGCCGGGAATTAACCTGGTTCGCAACATCGAGTGCGCCAGTTGCGGCAACGCGTTCGCTACGACCCTGGACCTGTCCCATTTTTTAGCGTTGGAGTAAGCGAGGAGTTTCTTCGCAAAGAGATCTTCTTCCTCGCCTACCATCTTCACTGGTCGTGGAAGGAATTGATGGACATGGACGTGGCTGAACGGCAGGCGTACGTCCAGCTGTTGATCGAGCAAATCGAAAGAGAGAACCAGCAGATCGAAGAGGCACGGAGAAAGTGAGACATGCCACTCGTATTGATGCTGCAGGACATCTTTGGCAAGTTCAGCCACTGGGTAAAGCGGCTGGAGAAGTGGAATCAACTTGTCTCCCTCGAAGAAACGCTCGTCGGGCGCGGACGCAGCGCCTTTCTGGTGCACTGGTTTGGACCGAGCATTCCCCTCCAGGACTCGCACCTGCGCGTGTACATCGCCAATTTTGAGGAGCTTCGAAGCAAATACAACGCCATCAAGAAAGCTTCCGCCTTCGACGCTGACAAGCCAAGCCTTTTGGAGCCGGCCGCAGGATTTGCCGGAACCCTCCTCGGGATGCTGGGGGCGCCATTCAATTCCGCATTTCTTTATGAATGGGTGTTCAAGGCCAAACAGAAGTGGTACACAGGTGCGTTCGCCGTCGCGAATATCATCAGTCTGGGATTCTTGGGAGCGGCGCTTATGGCCCTGGTAGGCGTTTTTTCGTTGGCCGCTCTGCCCTGGGCCGCGGAATCTGAGGACGCCTCGGGACTGATCGACAAGCTGGTTCGGATCGCCCCGTATGCCATCAATCTCCGGGGATGGTGGAAGCAGATTCTTGGGCCTCGCAAAGACGTCAAGGATCCGCTTTTTCGGCAGGTCCTGCTGTTCGGCGACGCGGTGGCCCAGTTGCTCCCCCAACTAATCGGTTTTGTCGCAATTATCATTGGCCGGATCGGGAAACTCATTCAGCCATTGTGGAACCAAGCAAAGGCCTTGATCGAGTTCGCGAAGTTCATGGGGCCGCTGATCCAGGGCGTAATTCTCAACACCCTGGACTTGATCGAGGATTTGTTCAGCAAGAAGGGAGAGCATTCGCTTCTTCACCCGTTCCTGCTCATTTTTGATTTCGTGAAACACAGGACTCTCGCGGTCATCGAGAAGATGTTCGCGTACTTGCTGGCGCCATTACCCATGCTGACAAGTCGCGGAAACCAGATCGCCAAGTGGTGGGACAAAATCTCCGCGCTTTTTGAGAAGCGCTTTATCGAAGGCGGGATACTGACGCTCACTGATGAATTGACGAAGCGGCTCAAGCTCGTTTCTACGTTGTGGGCCAAGACGGCACCGCCACCGGCGCCCCCACCTCCACCTTCACCACCGTCCTCTCCGTCGACCATCGACAAAGCCCTTGCTTTAATGGGCGCGTGGATCAAGGGGCGGCTGCCATCCAAGCCTTTCCCACACTTCACCTTGCCCGATGTTCTCAAGCTGGAACACCTGCTGCGCAAGCCTGCACTGGGTTTCACGGAGGCGGACATCAAGAAAGAAGCCAAGAGGCTGCTCAAGTCGAGCAAGCTGCCTGCCGAGTTCATTCTAACGGGCGCGGAAGAAAAAAAGATGCTCGCGCCGCCACCGGACGTGTTTGGCGCAGAGCAAAGGAAACTGGAGTCCACCGTACGAAAACAGTATCCAGGGTTGCGAAGAAAGCAAGCGCTGGCGGCACCGTATGCCAAAGAAAGACGGCTCCGGATGCTGCTGTTTGACGCTGCGCGGAGAATGCTGACGCCGGATCTTGCCGGGCAGATCCTGAAGCTAGAACCTGTGTTCCGAAAGGTCGAGGAGAAGTTGCACGTCAGAAAACATCCCGTCAAACAACTCGACGAATTCAAAGAGCTGAGGCCGATGATTGGAGAGTTAAGGGTTCGTTCATCAGAAGGGACAGAAGAGGCGCTCAACAAATGGAGCGCCCGCCTGCGGAAAGCGCTCGGAGAACAGCACTACGAAGTGGCGGTGGCCTGAGTCATGCCGATTGATTTCGCCAAAATCGTAGCGTTGTTTCAGGTACCGTTTCAAAACGAGATGAAACGCATCACAGACACATTTGAAAAACTGGCGAAGTGGCTGGATAAGAAAGTGAAGAAGGCGGAGGAACTGGAACGGCGGACGCGCCAGTTTCCGCGGATTGATTTCTACAACGAGGCCGTGACCATCTGGGTGGACCGCTCACAGCACCACCTGCTATCCCAGGGTGCCTCGCCATCTTGGTGGAGCATGTTTACCCGAGGAGGGGCAAACTTCGTTCGGGGGCTCAAGCGTGTGAGAACCGCGATCGAAGAGGATGTCGCTGTGATCAGCTCTCTGGGGGTGCTCGCGGAAGCCCTTTCAGCAATCAGCGATTCATTCGACCGGTGGAATGCGCCGACCGAAAAAGCCTTTGATTTCAAGAGCCAGAATATTTTCGACATTCTTGGGGAATTGGGATGGTTCTTTCGAGCTGTGCCGAGCAGCAACGAACAGATCAGACAGTTTCTCAAAGGCCCGCTGATGACGTTTCTCATGACACCTTCCGAAAGTGACACCGGATCCAAGGGTGGCTTACCGGATCTGTTGGATACGACCATCAACTACATCGCTGCGGCCCTGCTCCTTATTCCGGTCTTCACCGCATGGCTGGCGGCGGCCATTCCGGCCTTCACGCTAGCTGCAAAGTTTAGGCTGCTCGAACTATTCAAGCACGGCCAGGACCTTTGCTACCATTTTCGCGAGGAACTGCTGCGCTGGCTGCTGCAGACCGTGACAAAAGCAGCAAAGACAGTCTGGGCTTTCACAACAGCGTTTCTCAAGATCGTAACCGACCAAGTCCACTTCTACATCAAGTTTGCGGCTGCCTTCGGCGTACTCCTGCTCATCAATCTCAAGGCGTTCTTAGAAAAACTCGTTGACCTGTTCAACTCATGGATTGAAACGGTACGAGTCTTCCAGAGGGTTCTGGCGATTGTGATGCGATTCGAGATCAACGGGCTGGCTGGCTGGGTTGGAAGCTTCCTGCCTAGGGTCACGATCGACGATCTGGTGTCTGTCGCATTGGGATATGCGCGGGGCTGGCTCAAAGCGGCGTTGCAGACGGCGTTGGACGAGGCGCTGATCGCCGCGTATGTGATCGACAATGATGAATTGAAAGTACAAATCAGAGCACTGAAGGAGATCTTCCAGATTGTTTTGACACCGACGCCGGAGATGAAAGGTGAGCCGCTGCTGATTTCGCCGGGTGACCTCTTTCCGGACATCAGCGGACTCTTGGCATCCGGCCTCGGCGCGGCAATTCGAAAACACGGGAGTGAGGTTGCAGCAGGGCTGACGGCTACTTTGGCTTCCGGCGGTGCGGCGGTCATAGCAGCAGGCGAGGCCTTTCGCACGGCCGGGGCCCGGGCCGCATTCATTGATTCGCCGGCGAAATTTCAAAAAATCTTTGATGATTCCGCCGCCGTAGCAGATTACCTGACGCAGGGAGAGCGTTCGGCACTTCAAGAAAGGCTCGCGAAACCCGATGAGTTGGCCGCGGGATTTGAAAAAGCCCTGATCGGCGGCGGGTTCGATATCGTCGGCGATTGCATTTCTTTCTATCTGAAGGCAGTAAGAGAGCACTGGGATCAGAACTTGAAATCCCCCGCGCGGGCTGCAAAGCCGACTTCACCTCACATTCTGCAAAAACGCAAAAGCCTTGGCCGGGTGCGGTTGCCCGCCCTGACGGTGACGGCGCGCGGCTACAAATTGGATTCCGACCTTATTACCGAGATTGCAAGCCGATTCAAGACCGCCGTCCAAGAAGCATACAGAAAAGGAATGGTGCGCCCCGAGGCCGCGCCTGCCCAGTGATGCCATGAACCCGGATGACATGATCATCACGCAAATGGGCCTGCTGTTTACGAGTTTTCGGTATGCCCGCCGGGCCCTCGAAGATATTGAGCGCAACACCGCAAACTACACCGGAATTGCCTTTGCACCTCTGCTAGCAGGAGGAGCGCATTTTGGCGCGCCGCCCATGGTGAACGGGGCGCTTAAAGTTCACATCGTGAACGTCAACGACCTCACCGCGTCCAGCGGCGGAGGGTTGATCGAGGGGTTGCTCGGGGGCGCGGGCCGTTTTATCGGAGGGCTCTTTGGGGGGCTGATCGGCGGAACGATTGGCAGCGCCGCGCTGCCTTACAACCTAGTGCAATTCGCAAAGATCACTGACGCACTCCACAAGATCGTGGACCGAATCAAGGAAATGACGCCGGGATTTGACAAGCTGATTGGCGATGTGAAAGAGCTGATGAACTCCTTCAAAGGACCTGCGGACGCTGCGCAACCGGCGACAGCGGCGGCTGCCACCAAGCCCCTGGACTGGGAAAAGGTTCTGGGGCTGGGAACTAAGGCCATCCAGGGGCTAATCCTCCTGATTCCGATCGTGGTGGGAGCCCTCGCATTCCTGATCACCCGGTTGGATTCCGTCAAGATTGCGATTGTGGACCTCTTTGAATTCGGTCTGCGTAACGCCCTGATGTTCCGCGGCGTCTTGCTCGTAGTGATCTTTGACACGGTGGCAGCCCTGGCGCGCCTGGCAGCCGGAATCCTTTCTGCCGCCGCCGGACCTGTAGGCACAATCATCCAATCCGCCTTCAACATCGTGGGGGCGCTGGCAGAGCTAGCCACTGACGTGCTGCGCATGATTGGCAAGCCGCTGGCGGACGCGGTCAACGGGATCACAAACTGGCTTTTTAAGGGCTTGGGAAACTTGCTGCTGTTCATCGGCGATACTAGAGTGTTCCGTTTGATTCAGCACGTGGTGCAGGTGCTGCCCCTCATCCTTCCAGCCCTAATTCGGTTCCGCGATCCCGCCGGTAGGGGGCTGCCTTCGGGCGAGAGGCGAATGCTCGAAGAGGCGGCTAAAACACCGCTTCCCGGGTTAGTCGGTCCCGGGGGCGGAAAAGCTGGGCGCATTGCTTCTTTTCCGGATCTCTCTGCCGGCCTTCCGAAGGCTGGAGACTGGGCTACCCTCATCGGAAAACACGGGGCCGCAGTCAGCACAGAACTGAAGAATATTACCGCGACAACTTCGACGCTATTGACCGACGAAGCTGCCCGTCTTCATGGCATGGATTTTCAAAAGGGCATCAGCGGGGACCTGAAGAACGTCGGCGATCAGGTGAACAAATTGACCGAGCCCCTACAAAAAGCGAAGAAAGAGATGGAGGAACAGCGCACAAAAACCGGGCTGGAAGATATCGCCGATGCCTACGCCAAATGGCTTTCTGGGGCGGGTTTCAAATCTCTGTTGGGACAGATTACGGACTATTTCCGAACGGACCCAACTCTGATTGAGAAGGCGGGCCAAGCCGCTTCGAAGGAAGAAGCGAGAGCCACTGTGGAGATTGGCCGGATGTTCGTGGAAATCCTGCCACCCAATGCGTCCGCGGAAAGCACGTCCACCGTTCATTCAGAGCTGGCGGACAGCAGGGATAGTCCCGAGGACGATGACGATCGAGGTTACGTCTACGACCGGTATGCGGGAGGAGGGGATCTTAGGTATGTCTTCTCGGAAGCTGGAGCTTAGCTATGTCGACTAAGAAGGGTTATCTAGCAGCTCTCGACAATGTTCCGCCGTTGATTTTCCGGTTTCAGTTCAACCCGGACATCCTGAACATCAAGAAAGGCTATCAGTACCAATCAGCGAACAGCTTTGGCCAGTGGGGGTTCGACCAAACGAAGTTAGGTACTGGGTTCTTCGGCACGGCGTTGGCCCTTTACAAGGATATAAAGGAGTGGGGATCACTGCTTACCAACGTCAAGCCCCTGGAGGCAAAAGAAGGCGACCCACAGGAAATCGCCCTGGAATTCAAGCTGGACGCCACAGATTCAGCGGCCAGCCTGAATCCATTGATCACAGATCACCCCTCAACTATAGAGTCCGACCTCGCGATTTTGCAGTCTTTTATGTACCCCTCCTGGGACATTTTCGACCTTTTCAAAGTCTTTACGAAGTGGCCACCACCCTGCCCCTCAAAGCCGCCCGAATGCACCTTCGTCTACGGCGGGGTCTCCATCAATTGTGTGATGACCAACCTGAGCATCAAGATCACCCAGTTCGGGGACGGCCAGAGTAATCCCGAAGGGAAGCCGGTGCGAGCGGATGTCGAAGTCACTCTCAAGGAGCAAACGTTCGCCATTTCGCCGATCAGCCAGATGGTCAAGAGAGAGATTTTTGTTGTTAAGGGATACTCGCGCAATGCCGGGTTTTTTAGTGAAGGCGGGTTGGCTGACGACGTAAACAACATCCTGAATCCCTTTGCGTGAGCGACCATGCCAATTTCACCTCGATCACGGTACCAAGACACGCCGATCACTCAGGTGAGCAACTCCAAGGGCGCGGCGCATGCTACGGTGGGCATGCGGCTTATTGGACCGGCAGATCCCTCGACGATCCACTTTCGCCATACCGTCGCACGTCCACAGTCGCTGGAGTATCTGGCCTTCAAGTATTTCGGGATCAGTGATTTCTGGTGGCGGATCGCGGATGTAAACGATCGACGATTTCCCCTGGACTATGACGCGGGCGACGTCGTCAACATCCCGGGCGAGGAACAGGTGGGCCTGGTGATCAGAACCAGGAGGTTTTAGGCCATGGCGGATGATCCCATGGTTCCTTACATGCATGTGTTCTGGCAAGGGTCCGACATCAGTTCTTCCGTAAATGCCGTGGAAATCGAGGACCACGATTTGCTAATCGACCGCGCCACCATCGAGCTGAATGACGACAAAGGCGTGGGAACCAATCTCAGCGAAGAAGGCCAGACCATCAAAATTGACATGGGATGGAACAGCGAGCATGCCGTTCTATTCGAAGGTCTGACCCACAAGCCAGAAGGCAAAGCAAATCAAAAGGGCAAAACGCTGCGCATCACGGCATTCGATTTTTCGGACAAGCTGCACCGGAAATACCGCAGCGACACGTACAAAGGGAAGTTAAGCGACATCATCACGAAATTGGTGAAAGACAAGAATATCGAGATGGGGCAGATTGCCCCGGACTCCGATCCCACGTTCGATAAAGACCCCTTGGCGCAAACCAATGAAACGGACCTGCAGTTCATTCAGCGGCTAGCGAGGAAATACCGGGCACGAGCATTTGTGGAATACAACGACGACAAGTCCAAGTTTTACTTTATCCCGGTGAAGAAGTTTCTGGATATAAAGCAGGGACTCATGAGGTACTGTCGCGGTACACCCCTCCTGGAGTTCAACTACAAGAAAATTGCCAAGCGCGCTGACGCGCTGCGCGACGATAGCCGCGTAGATCCCTACACGGGAGACATTATCAACAGCAAGGCCCCTGAACCTCCGCTTCCACCTGCTCCTACCCTGGATGCCGAAACGACAGGAGCCTTGGCGTCGAGCGGCATGACGTCACTCGGCGATAGCGCCGAGAAGGCAGTCAAGGACGCGCCCGAGAAGCGCACCGAACAAATGACTCAGCAAACTGCCAGTGGCGGGGCTTCGGACCCGGACGAGGCGCAGCTCGCCAATCAACAGGATCCAACCAGAGCGATGGGGCTATTCGGAAAGGGCACGGTGGTGGGGACCATAAAATTGCGCGCCAAAGGAACCGTCAAGATCGAAGGGATTGCGCAATGGGCGGAAGGGGATTGGTACGTAGCCGTAGTGAAGCACATATATAGGAAGCTGCCCGATAAGCCGCTTTATCACACTAAATTCTTCGTCACGAGGTAGAGAACAGAATGAGCGGGCTACATCGCCACGCGGGCAAATATTACGGCAAGTACAGTGGGGAGGTCACCAAGAACGAGGACGATGACCACATGGGGAAGATCATGGTGAAGGTGCCCGCCGTATTCGGCAAGGACCTCGAAGTCCGGGCTCGACCGTGCTTCGCGCCTTGCCAGTTTTTCGTGCCACCGGTGGGCGCCAAGGTTTGGGTGGAATTCGAGGCAGGAGACCCTTCATTTCCGCTATGGACTGGAATGTGGTATCCGTCGGGCGCAACTCCTCAGGAGGCGGCCATCAAGCCACCGGATGATCGCGTGATTCAAACGCCCTCCGGCCACACCATCGAACTAATGGATAAAGGTGGCGAAGAGAAGATCGTGATCCGTCACAAAGACAATTCCTACGTGGCCTTGGATAAAGATGGAGGCGTCCTCATCGCCAACAAAAACGGCTCGCACGTCTTTCTGAACGCCAAGGACGGCGAAGCCACCGTCGTTGAGGAACATGGGAACCTTTTACGGATGAAGTCCGATGGGCTTACGCTCGTTAATGCTTCCGGCGCCATCCTGGAAATGAAGGGAGGCAAGGTCAAAATCGTTGCAAAGGATGCTCTCACCATCACCGCCAAGGACGTGAACTTGGAGAGCTCTACCGTAAGCCTTGGACAGAACGCAGCTATGAGTCCCGGTGGTCCCGGTTCTCCAGCGGAGAAGGCCCTGCTAGCGGAAACGTTCCTGATGGCTTTCGCAACCCACACGCACCCTACCGCCCTGGGGCCCAGTGGTCCTCCTCTTCCGGTTCCACCTCTCGTGCCTCCGTTCACGCTGACGTTGTCCAAATCGGTGAAGGTGAAGTCATGAGCCGATGCAAATTTCCGCCATTGCCGAGCATCTCCTTGCCGTCCTTGCCGCCGTTGCCAAGTCCGCCTGCCCTTCCGGACTTGTCGCTGCCGAGCTTACCCACGCTGCCCCCACTTCCGAAGGTTCCGTCGCTGCCGACCCTCTCGCTGCCGGTCCTCCCGCCGTTGCCAAGTCCGCCCGCGCTTCCGGACCTGTCGTTGCCGAGCTTACCCACGCTGCCCCCGCTTCCGAAGGTTCCGTCATTGCCGACCCTCTCGCTGCCGGTTCTCCCGCCGTTGCCAAGTCCGCCTGCGCTTCCGGACTTGTCGCTGCCGGATCTACCGCAAATTCCAAGCTGTCCGCTGGACTAAGGGAGGCTACATGGCGCTGGACAAAGACAAACTCGGGCAGGACTTACAAAAGGCTTTTGATGACGCCAAGAACAATGCGTGGAGCACGCAGCAAGTAGCGCAAGCCCTGGCGGCGGCGATTGATGCCTACGCAACAGCTGCGGACGTAACCAACGTGCGTACGGACGTCAATGGGAACCAAATTCAGAACGGGAAACTGCAATAAGTATGGACACCAAACTGAATGGATTCGGCTTTCCGTTCCGGATTGACTCGGCAACCGGTGGCGTTGGATGGGCTTCGGAAGCTGACAAGATACGGCAAAACATCTTGTTGATTCTCGGGACGCGTCTGGGTGAGCGCGCGATGCTACGTAATTTCGGCACGCGGCTGCCTTCTCTCGTGCATGAGCCGAACGATGATGTGCTGGCGGAGTTGGTGGAGAGCCAAGCGCGAGAAACTCTTCTGCAATGGGAGCCCCGAATCCTGGTGCAATCCGCCAAAGTGGTGCGTACGGAGGGTGTGCTTCGTGTTTCGCTCACTTATATCTACGTTAACCAAGGCACCACAGACCAGATGACTTTTTCTCTTGGATGAGGGGGAGTGTATGGGCTCAGTTCCGGCGGTGGATTACACAAACAAGGACTTTGCATCATTGCGTCAGGCACTGCTTGACCTCGCACGCTATCGACTGCCGGAGTGGACGGACCGTTCTTCGGCCGACCTCGGAGTATTACTGGTGGAATTATTCGCGTATCTTGGCGATATCGTTCTTTATTATCAGGATCGGATCGCCAGCGAATCATTTCTGCACACCGCCAGTGAGCGGCGCAGCGTTTTGCACTTGTTGCGGCTCATTGGCTATGAACTAAAGCCAGCTGTCTCCTCCACTGCTGATCTCGCGCTCACCTTCAGCGCACCAGTCCAGGGAGGGCCAACGACCACAGCGGTTCCGAATGGAGCCCAGTTCGCCACCAAGGGAACTAACGGGACCGTACAGTTCTTTGAATACCTGGGTCCTGATTTGAGTATTGACTTGAAAGGATCCCTGGTTATCCCCAGCAGCGACGGAAAAATGGTGACCTACAATCCTCTTCCGGTGCGCAGCAGCAAGACTCTCGGCTTTGAAACCCTCGGCTCTTCCACTGGTGAACCAAACCAGAGCTTTGCCTCAAGTAACGGCCCACTCATTCCCGAATCCTTGGACGTGCGAGTGGATGAAGGCGCAGGCCCTATCCCTTGGACCAGGCGAGAAAACCTTCTGTACTACATTGATGCCAATGGCAGAGTAACGCTTTCAGGTTCCGATTCTAGGGATTACTACGTCCAATTTGACGAGAACCAGACTGCCCACGTCACTTTTGGGGACGGCGTATATGGCATGCGGCCGCCTGTGGGAAACAACAACATCCGCGCCAGGTATCGCATTGGGGGTGGAACTGCAGGAAATGTTCCCGCGGGAGCGATCACTGAAATCAAGACACAGATTCCGCTGCTCAAATCGGTGACGAATCCCAATCAGGCAGTCGGCGGAGATGATCCCGAGACCATTGATCACGCGGTGCAGTTCGGGCCCTTAGCTTTTCGCTCGGGCCAGCGGGCAGTCACTCTCAGCGATTTCATTTCGCTTTCTCACCAGGTCGGCGGAGTGGCGAAAGTACAAGCGCGCAGCCCGGGCTGGAACAAGATTGAGTTGTATGTCGCGCCGGAAGGACCGGCACTGAGCCCTGCCCCGGACGACCTGAAACGGCGACTCATTGCCTTTTTTGAAGACAAGCGGATGATCGGAACGAGCATTACAATCAAGGATCCCAGGCCTGTCTTCATTGATATCAGTGTAGATCTGGTCTCTGAACATAATTACGACCCAGAATCAGTGCGCCAGAAAGCCATCGCTAGTCTCAACAATTTGCTCGCATACGAGAACGTCGAGTTTAACGTTCCGGTTTATCTGAGCAAAGTGTATGAGGCCGTAGAAAACATCCAAGGTGTACGCGCGGCCACAGTGAATCGGTTCCGGCGACAAGATCAATCCGGCACCTTGCTTGACCAACTGGGAGCAATTCCAGACAACTTCAGGTTTCTTCCGGCCGCGGTACGGCGAGCTCTGCAGGCAGAAATCGCTCCAGAGGGCCGCATTGACATCGGAGAGTTTGAACTCCCGCAAATGGGGAAACTCGTCGTGACGATCCAGGAGGTTAGCCGGTGAAGATTGTTGACTTTGCCGCAAAAGCAGACTTGGTAGGACGCCGCATACGTGTTTCGTGGTCGTTTGTTCCTGAGGGACAGGAGACGATGGCATCGATTCCGAGAGTATGGCTCCGGCGAAAAACACGGGATTTCGAGTTTCCAGCTCCGCCACAAAGTTCCCCGGCTCCCTTCGTAATCTATGACAGCGGAAGCTTCCCGCCACAAGGAGCCACAGTAATGGACCTGCCCGGCTGGGAGGAAAATGTTTCAGGAAAGCGAGCCGTCACAGCCGTAGAAAGCGCATCGCAAATCGCTATAGATCATCTAGTGGAAGTGGGACGGCGTACTACTATAACCACGTTCAGCGAAGGGGGAGTGGCAGTCAGGCGCCAGATTGAATTCCTTGATCCAGGCGACCTTGGCGTGGGGCTCCTTCCAGGAACAACCTATTACTACGAATTGGGTCCTCCCTCACCTTCCCCGGTGTTCCGAGCAACTGCCACAGCCACCGACATCTACTTGCTGGGCAAAACACTCTACCAAATGTTGCCGGAAATCTATCGCCGCCATGACGTTGTTTCAGGTCCTGTTGTTCCTGGTTTTGACAGCGGATCCGCGCAGGCTCGTGCCGTACCCGAGGGGCCCACCACTCAAGGTCAGCTGCGGCGCTTGATCGACTTATTCGGCGTCGGCTTTGATTCGATGCGCAGCACGGCGGAGAACTTGCGGAATCTTCCCGACATCGATCATGTAGATTATCAATTCCTGCCGCTGCTGTCTAAATGGATCGGCTGGGATCTCAGTTTTGACCGTTCCATTCCGCTGCAACGCCACGAGGTCAAGTACGCCGCCGCGCTGTACCGGATAACCGGCACCATCCCGGGCTGTATGGTCTGGGCAAGGCGTTTGACCGGATGGCAAGTCCGTGTCAAAGAGTTCTATCGCAACGCGTTCTTCACCAACGATATCGGAGACAAGGACGATCCGCTGTCCAAAGGCTCACGCACCGTGGATACCTCCAACGCGGCTCTGCTCGCGGCCATCGGCACGTTTGACGACGCCGTGCAATACACCTATGACACGGGCACAACCGAAAAAGATCGCTACGCCTATAACGTCGTGGGCATCTTCGTGCGCCCAGAAAAAAGTGAAACCGTAGAGGTGGCCAAGCGCAAACTGGCGAAGCTCCGCGCTGGTTTTGAAATGTTCCTGCCGGTAAATGTCCGTGGTGTGGTGATTGTGGAGATGGATCCGCATGCAGATGTTCAAACCGGAGTTGCGAATCTGCTCAACAAGGTTGGAGAAGCAGTAAGTTGAAAAATTAGAGGATGACCCATGGCAACTGGAAATTTTTCAAATGCGGGGCGAAACACCTTTGACCCTTCGAAACAATATATCGGCATACGCCTGCAGCAGGGTGTTCCACTGCTCGATCGCGATTGGAACGAGCTGGAAGACATCAGGCGCTATTTCGAGCGGATGCTGCGGCAGAACTATCTGGGCCAGGGCGTTCCGGATGATTCCGGCTTTCAGATAACGGCTCCTTCGTTTCCCGCGCCCGACGACTTCCTTATCGGCTCCGGCCGCTGCTTGGTTAACGGCTATGACCTCAGCAATACCAATCCGCTACTGTATTCGCAGCAGCAAGGGATTCTCCCGCTGCCTCCCGCCGACAAAGACGACATCCTCCATGTCTATCTCAAACCGGACTTGATTCGTATAGACAGCAGCCAGGATCCCGATCTCAAGAATGCCCAGGACATTAACCTCGAGACTTGCGTTCGCGACAAGTTAGTCTGGAGCGTCCAGGTTGCACGCCATCCTGATCTTCCTCCGCCCAATGCCTACCCTTTGGCCGATATTCGCAGACCCAATGGGCAAAGGACGATCACACAGGAAATGATCCAGGATCTGCGCCGCACGCGTTTGAACCTCGCCAACGTTGAGGATCGCGTCCAGACCGTGGAACTATCGGTTGCCGACCTCAACACACGTGTCCACAACGTGCAGTTGGACTTGGACGCCGTCAAACAACAGCTCGCCCGATTGTTCTGGGACGTCAATTTGCAAGCCTCCATTCTCGATGCTCATTTTGGTCATTCCGTGACCATCACCGCCAGCATCGTAGATGGGCTCAAGCGGCCCGTCAGCGGCGCTCATCTTTCTTTCTCCACGGATTGGGGAGCGCTCGATCCTTCGGTCGCCGTGACCGGCGCCGACGGAAAGGCCAGCGTGCAATTGATCGGAGTTCATTCGGAATCCGTTCCTCCCAGGGGTGATGTAAGCATCCTGCAGAAAGTCGTCAGCAAGGTGAGCGCAGCGGCCCTGCCGGAAGGCGCAATTCAGCACACCATGCTCCGCTTTGATGTCCCGGAACTCTCGATGATCTCCCGCTATAGCTCAGCTGCCACGCTTGTGGACTTGGCCCCTCATTTGCCGCCGGCCCCGATTGTGGCTTTGCCCCTTGCCAAGACAGCCACGGTAACCGTTCATTCTAAGGAAGGCGAAACTGCCGTCGTTCGTGGCACTGGAAGCATTCAAGTGCGGTTCGGAATGTGGGTGCGAGATTGGGCCATGACCAAGATCGTGGACATCATCTCCAAGGTCCAGGTTGGCGCCCGAATCGGCGACGCCATGCGCCAAGGCTTGGTGAATCCCACGACCTACGATCACACAGTGGTGATTTCAAAGCTGCCGCCCCTTATGCAGGCCATCCACGACGATACTCATCGCAATTTCAAAGCCTCCGTCTTTAAGGATGCGGATACGCCCGACGAACAACTTGCGCAAGTAGGTACTTTGGGCCAGATCATCGCGCAAGAAGCCACGGCGGCCATCGGCTCGCAGACAAATGACGCCATCGGCAATCAGCTCGCGCAGCTCAAGCAGGAGCAGCCAAACGTGCTGGATGCCACCAAGTCGAAGACCGCAAGCACCATGATTACCCAGGCGGCGTCGCAAATCTCTGCAGGTTTTGCCCAGTCACATAAGCAACGCTTCAACAGCTCCAGGTTCAGCCGCTGAGGCACTCATGCTTTCGCTTCGAGGAATCTTCAGCGGGACACTCTGCACCAGCACCGGCGTTGTTCCCCTGGGGGATCGTCCCAACCTCATCGTGTTTAGGGCCATGGATCTGATTGCGGGCCTTCTAAAGCAGCAGCCCAACCTGGCTGGTCTCCTTTACTGGGCCGTTGGATCGGGCGACCTCGCCTGGGACACGACGCCGCCACAACCCAATCTCCGGACGACGGCTCTTCAGAAGGAAATCTATCGCAAGAGAATTGATGCGGGTCAGATGGCTTATGACCCCACAACAAAAACTCTAACCATAAACATCACTTTTACCCCAGACGAGGCTGTAGGCACACTGCGCGAATTTGGCGTGTTCGGCGGTGACGCTGCCGCCTGGCCCGGCAGTGGCTATTTGTTCAGTTATCGGGCCCATCCAAAAATCGAAAAGGCCTCCGGGTCGATCCTCCAGCGCCAACTGCGGCTCACCATTGACTCGGACTTGCAATTGGACAGCATGGTCAATCTCATTGCTGGACTACTCAGCAATCAGCCGGACCTCAGCGGCATTCAATACTGGGCGAATGGTTCTGGTGATAAGGCTTGGGACACAACTCCTCCCAAACCAAACAAGACGGATACCAAACTGACTGCTGAAGTTTACCGTAAGCTAGTCAACCCTTCAGACGACATCACCTACCAGCCTCTCACACAGACCTTAATCGTGCGCTCCTCCTATGCGCTGAATGAGTCGCCGTTTGTCTTGCGTGAATTCGGGCTCTTCGGCGGCAATGCCTCGGCCTCACGCGATTCCGGCTTCATGATCAATCATCAGATTCACGCGGCCTTAGACAATACGACAGTGGAATTCCTTACGCGCCAGTTCCTTCTTCGGCTCGGTTCGAGCACCATCGTCGCTGTCCCGAACATTGTCGGGAGCACTCCGGCGGATGCCGCGACGGCCCTGGCGACGGCAAAGTTGGGCCCGGGCATCGTTACACAGGAAGAAAATGATACTTCTGCAGGCAAAGTGCTGCGTCAGGACCCGCCCGCCGGGACGCAAGTATCGCAGGATATGCCGGTCAACATGGTGGTGGCCATAAAAACTCGCAGAATCGTTCCTCAACTTACGGGCCTCAAGATTGCCGAAGCCGTTTCCGTGCTCTCCGCACTAAACCTAATCATCAGCAGTGATCCGATGAACAAAAAAGAAAGCAACGCCGAGCCCGACACGATCCTCGATCAAGATCCGCTGGCAGGCACTTCGGTCGACCAGGGCACCGCCATCAAGGTCACCCTGGCCCTACCGGTTACAACTCTGGTGCCTGACATCACCGGATTGTTACTGAGTGCAGCTCCCATTGTTTTGCAGTCGGCTAACCTCACCCTGGCGCCTCCTCCCTATCCCACCGCAGATGCCCTCACGGATCTTGACACTATTGCGTCTCAATCGCCGGCCGCGGGCGTTCGTGTGATCCTTGGTAAAGCTATCGTCCCAACTCTGAAAGCGCTTCCATTGGTAACCGTCCCGAATCTCCTCGGATTCATGCCTCAGGATGCTGCTGGAAAGCTGCGAGACGCTGCGGCTGCCATCTTGAAGAATATGGGCCAGCCAGTTGAACCTCCTGGCTTGAGCCTTGGCGCGCAGAGTAGCGCGGAAAACCCGGCACCGCCCAACTCCATTCTTCACCAGGATCCACTACCGGGTCTCGGCGCCCCCCTGTATTCTGCGGTTTCTGTCACAGTTGCTGCTCCTCTTTCTGCGAAAGTTCCTAACTTGGCAGGCCAACCAAAATCTGCCGTGGCTGGACTGCTTCAGGCCCAGGGACTGGTCCAGGGCAATGTCGCTTCGCAGCAATCGGTCGCTTCAGTGGATTCTGTGATTGATCAGGATCCCGCTGCCAACACTCTGGCCTCCAGAGGAAGTACGGTTGATATTAAGGTAGCCACGCCGATCACGACGGCCGTCCCGAATCTGATCGGTAAGAACTTGGATTATGCCAAGGAAGCCCTTTCCAGCGCCAACCTAAAACTTGGAACCGGTACTACAAAGCCCAGCACACAACCCGTGGGAACAATTCTTGACCAGACTCCTGGGCCTGACAGCCTCGTACCTGTTGGAACGCAGGTGGCTTACTCGATCTCAGGAACAACTGTGCCAGTCCCGAACCTCGCAGGGCTGACGCAGGACAAGGCTCTCCGAGGGCTCACGGCGGTCAATCTCGCTTTGGGCGCAGTCAGTTCGGTGGAAAGCACGCAGGCCGTTGGCACCGTAGTCAGCCAGTCGCCGGGGGCAGGCGAACAGGTTTTGGCCGCCAGCAAGGTCAATCTCAACCTCGCCGTGGCAAAGACGGTCAGCATTCCTTCAGTGATAGGGATGGCCGTCGATCAGGCGACTATGGTGCTCAGCGGAGTTCAGTTGAAACTTGCCTCAACTGCCCAAACTGAGAGCGACCAAACACCCAACACGGTCCTTACGCAAGACCCGATTGCGGGGCAGGTTGTGGTCGTCGGTACCAACGTCAACGTGACCACCGCTATGCCACGCACTGTCCAGGTGCCTAATCTTGTGAACCTGACACACGCCGCCGCACAAACCGCGCTTGCCGCTCTGAAACTGCAGCTTGTGGTGTCAGGAAGCGCGATTAGTAACTTGGCCGCCGGTCTGATCGCCTGGCAGTCTCCCGCCACAGGGACGAAGGTATCGCAGGGATCAAGCGTGAGCGTTGTGCTCTCTCTCGGCCCCAAAGTTAATGTACCCAGGCTGGTGGGGACCAGCATTGAAGATGCGCAGTCCATCACCCAATCTCTTGGCTTGGCCCTGGCTGCGACAGTCAAAGTAGGAGGTGCGGATGGAATTGTGCTCCTGCAGTCTCCAGCTGCCGGGACACCGGTTGATCCGCACTCGACGGTGCATGTTGTCGTGGGACGCGAGGTTATAAGAAACCCCACTCCGGCCAAACTGCCAGTGAATATGCGGATACTCCCCGGTTAGCGTGGTCCAGGATTGCCATGGATCAGCTTTCATGAACGTCGCTGGTAGGTCTGATTCTAAAGCGCGCACAAAGCGCGCGATGAGCCAAAGAAATTCTCAAGCGCTTCGCGTGCTCTTCAGGCTCTGATTCAACCACACCATTATGCGCCGGATGCGGCTTTGGCGTAGCACAGACCCGCGCTCCGATACTTGAAATCCTCAGGCACTCGAGGAAGAACTAGCTGTGCTCATCTCAAATAATCGATCAGGCCTGCAAGAACTGCCCTCCTCTGGCTTTATCTCCCAGCGATGCTCCTTCAAGCGCCCTTCAGAGCGGCACCTATTTGTAATTTTCAAATCATGTATGGTGAAACGATTTGTTCCGTGTCTTCACAATCCCCATAGCACCATCCGACTGCACTTCTAGGCGAAAGCTGTAGGCATGGTGATGTGGGCTTGACACCAAAGAGTAGCTCGCATATACATTGCCATACATCTGAACTTGTCCGTCGTTTACATAATTCTAGTTCAATATACGACACGGGCTAGCGTTTTCGCAGAAATGTAGACTTGGAATCGGAGATTCCGATTTCAAGAAAGGGAAGATTGCCAGCGATTTGCGCTGGCTGAAACGAACCCAATTCCATCGTATCCAGATCTGTAGCACACCCAGATCCGCGCCATTTCTAGTTCGCTAGAAGGGAGAAACCATTATGTCCCAGTCACAGACTCGGTTCACAGCGATCCTCGGCCTGGCTACTGCAATGGGTATTTTCTCGACGCAACTCGAAGCCCAGCAGCACTGCGGCAAGGAACGGTGGTCGGTAAAGACCGGAACAGATTCCGACGCTGGCAGCGTCAATCTCAGCAGTCCCCAGAACGCAACCATCGCCCAGCTGATCGCCCTAACGCCGCCGAGTCCGATACCGCCTGCCAATCGCTTCGCACCTACGGAGGAGACGGTTTTTGTCGTGAATGCGACTTTGACGGACTACAAATTGGAAGGAGGAGCAAAGGGCGATTCGGACTACCACTTGGTTCTAGAGGATCAAGGTCATACGATGATCGCTGAAATACCGTCTCCTGCCTGCGTCGGAGCCGGCAGTCTTTTTGCGGCACAGATCGCGAATGCCAGAGCCAAGTTTGACGCGCATTTCACGGCGACGACATCCTTCCAAACAGCCAATGTCCCCGTGCAGGTCACGGGCGTAGGTTTCTTTGACTTTGCACATGGTCAGCAGGGCGCAGCCCCAAACATCATTGAGCTCCATCCTGTACTTGATATCGCCTTCATCTCTCCCGATGGCGGCTCCGATTTTTCGCTTTCCCTGGCCCCGTCCACGGTTACGCTGATTCAAGGTGGTTCATCGTCCCTCACGATCAGCACAGCAACGACCGGTGGTGCAGCCGGTACTCCGGCGCTGACGATCTCTAATACACCGAGCGGCGTAAGTTCCCAAATCACGCCAACTGGCCCGGGGAAGGCGACTCTCTCTCTGACGGCAAACCAAGCGGCCGCGACTGGTTCGTTTCCCCTTACGGTCACCGGGACTGCAGGAGGAAAATCTCACAGTCAAACAGTGCAGCTGAATGTCACACCATTCTCTACTGTTCTCCCGCAACAGTGGGAGTATCAAGTCGTCACAGCAAACAGCGAAAATGACGTGGTCACTCAAGCAAATTCACTTGGCGCCGAGGAATGGGAATTGGTCGGCGTTGTGAAGGTGCCCGGGAACACGAATACGTGGCGGGCATTCTTCAAGAGGCCAAAGAGCAACTTCTGATTTCTGACTACGTAAGCGGCCCGCTTTCAGAAACGTAGTTTTAGGATCTTTGATAAACCAAGCGACAAAGGGATGCGGCTGCTAAGATCGTCTCATCGCGTTAAGAATGCTCCACCCGCCAGTATAAGGATGACAATACTTCCCGCGAGTCACACGGAAAGTCCTATTCATAGGTGTGGACGGGAGGAGTAATGAACTGGGCGGTGTCTTTGTGCGTGGCCCACCAGTCTGTCCATTTTTTCTTACTGTCAAGAGTTGTGCCTGTCTCGGAATATGATTTGACCATCTTCTTTAAAGCGCTCGCCAAGTCGCGCTCCCGTTCATCCACCTCTTTTCGATAGAGTCTGCCGTAGCTCTTGCGTTCCTCAAGAATATTTGGGCTGTCGAAAGCATTTACCAAGGCTTCCACAGCTTACGGTCCCCAGATGAGCTGAAGTTCTGCTATACAACTCCTGTACCCTGAATGGTCCAGACCGCTAACGATCTTCCTAAACTCAGCTTCGTCACCGAGTTTCGCCAATGCAAATTCAGCGCGACCCCTGATCGTATTTAGGATCGAAGCTTGCTCGCCAACGTGCACGAGTGTTTTCAAAAAGGGGAGAAGCTGAATATCTTGGACGTTTGCCATGTCCAAGATTGCATCGGGGAAACCCCACTCGACCTTTCTGGCGAGACATCTTAAATATGGATCGAGCGGTAGACTTTCCTGCAACCGTTCGTGAAGCGAGTGCGCGCAGCATAAGGAGCACTTTATTCTGTGTGAAGTTAAATTTCAGACATACACTGACTGTAATAAGTACTGGAAATATATAGGATCCTTCGACTTGAGCGTATCCTGCGGTCATGAGCGCCAGTCAACGAGAGGCCGCTCCTGGCCCGCGAGCCAGTTTCACTCTATTAGGCGCCAATCTATATAAGAGAGAGCGCTCAAGGCTGACAAGATATCGCCCCCACTGGCCCAACAACATTTTGGTCTTCGCCTGGTTTATTCCGCTCCGGTCCCTGTACCAAATCTTTTTCGGAGTCGGCTTGAGGAGAATTCATGCGCCGACTCCAATCCTTCACCGCTCGTGTCAGGATGCGGACGGGGTTTCACCGGTGGCCTTCTTGTTGAATCGCTGACCATTCACGCCAGCGTGGCGCCGGGAATACCTGCCGCCGCTGTTCTCAGGAGGCGGAATTTGCGGTCCCTCTCGGGTTGATCGGGGAACGAGTGTCCGCGCGAGTCTGAACCTCTGCATAAAAGAGATGTGAGCCATTGTTCACGATGGGGCCGGTGTTCGTGATCCGGCGCACAGAATCTGGGCGTACTCAGTTGCGTCGTGGGAGACAAAGCGATGAACAGGAGCACTAGATTGTGTCGGGTGAGACGAAAGCTGGTAGAGGACCTTCCCGGAGTTCATTGGTACGTTTTCGCTTGTGAACTTTGTCACCGCGAATATGGCCCTGAGTTCAATGTGCCCCATGGTCTAGGTGCTCCTAGACGCGTGCCGATCCCCAGGGTGACTGCTGGAATTTGCTCATTCGCGACGCTTTGACCTCCAGAGAATAGGGATCGAGCAAATACGACATTTAGTGTTCGCCGCGGACTAACCAATTCTGAGGTCTTGTCAGGTTGAGAAGGATCGCTTTCGGAAAAAGTTGACCGCACAAAGAGAAGTGACTATCGGGAGTGGTTCTTTCGATCGAAATGCGCATCCGCATTCATTGCCCGCATTGTCGTAGGTTCCCGAATTCCCTCGAAGTCGAGTTCCCCACCTCCACTAGTCCACTCGCGCTCTGCGACTTCTGCGTTGTGTTGGTGAGGAAAGGTGGTTCTTGGCCAAGGAAAGGTTGGGGCCACAACCCACAGGCCAGGAGAAGGCAAACGGTGCGAAGAAGCGCCGAGGGCCGAACCGCGCGGTGACTCACGGGTGGCAACCTCCAAATTCTAACTCGCGGAATGTAGAATCTATTTATTACAACCGATGTGATATTGTCAAGTTTCAATAATACCGTAATCAGAACTGCCTATTGGCGAACAGTTTCCTCTTGCCCTCGTCAAGTACGTCAGCCCGATTTATCACAACAGATCAGATTCTCATCCGCCGCCGGTATAGTGCAATTGAGTGCGATTCCGTTTCAGCCCTTTGTCGCATTTTGATTCGTATCTCACAGCGTATTTCCTACGCGAGTGGATGATCATTCAGGGCTTGCCAATTCCTTTCATTAGTACAATACTGACTCAGTCATGAATGACCTCTTATTGCTGGCCAACCTTCTTAGCGGACCCAGGCACGGCTATGCGCTCAAGAAGCAGGTGGGGCTGATTTCGGGCCAAAGCGAGATGCATAACAACCTCGTCTATCCGCTCCT
>Ga0137397_10000392_pt1 | contig 30066 bp, 32 predicted proteins | sample czorhiz116metaG_FD_106658 | JGI IMG/M metagenome (GOLD analysis project Ga0137397, IMG submission 106658) | Vadose zone soil microbial communities from Angelo Coast Range Reserve, California, USA - czorhiz1.16 metaG | ecosystem: Environmental > Terrestrial > Soil > Vadose zone | place: USA... | reverse complement strand
GTAAGGGGGGCATGATCCTTGTTAGGCGCTGAAGTTGTCGTAACTCAAGGGACGCATTTCTCTGGTCGGTCATTCCCGGACCACCATCGCCGTCGTGACATGGGACTCAGAGTCAGGCCCCGGGTACGACTGTACTTATTTGACTAATATTGGCAAGGCCACACTTTTAATAGAGCTGAAACGTAGTACGTACGAACCGAAGAGTCAACTATGAGCCACGCCACTTGGCATACACAGGTGTGAGTTTCTGATCCATGTGATCCCGCCGATCATTCTCCCCCGGGTGTTCAGTAGGCGATGGGTAATTCCTTTCCCTCGATGGCCATAGAAACTGGTCTCGTGCCCGCGCTCATGATATAGGTGAGAATAGTTGGTTTACAAATGAGCTCTCTGATCGAAATTTCTTTCCAAAGATCGTGTTCCGGAGCCCGGCGCCATCTCTACTTCTTTACCCCTGCGCCATTGTCAGGTGTACCTGAAGGGGCGCCGATCCAGCGACCGATCCTCCCTAGGAACATACTGAGTGCATATTAATAGTGCGCCGCTCCCTGGTCCTTCGGCCGATTGTTTGGTCACGATATCAACTGAAGGCTTACTAGTGGCGATCGTCGTTACATCACAGCACTCCCCCAACATATCATAAAAAGGTCCATTGAGCGTTTCGCCTACGCCAGATCAGAAGTGTTTCAGACCAACTAAGGGGGGGCCCTCTTCCGTAATTATTGCTTACTGAGTCATAGTACCTCGCGGCCATGCCATCGAGTCCTGTTCGGATTGGATAATCAGCACCATCCAGCTTGCCTCCAACCCCCTCCCCGTTGTAGAATATATCTCCTTGCTGGTTGCTAGAACCAGCTCTGACCTTCCTGATTTTGACATTTAGTTGGCGCTGTCCCACTGGCCCGTGGCCGAACAATGCAAAGACGCGTGATTAAATCAAGTTGGGGCAGCGACGCAGCCTTGGCTTCACTGGTCTTTTATCAGTCCATTCTGGTGCGTTATGAGTACAATTTGATGCAAGGATATGAGTTTGTGTAGGTCGTGCGCGCGGGCGAGGCCTGCCGCTGAGAATCTCAGAGAGAATTGCCCAATCTCGGTCCTTGCGTGTGGGGAGGAAACGCATGAGGGCCGCACAAGGGGAGGGCGCAGGGTAGATAACGGCTCCCAGCCCTAGCCGGAAAGGGAGAAGCGTTTCTACGTTTCTAATAAACGTAACAATTCCACATAGGTTTACACACCCTGCCCGTGTCCTCTTCTTCTCACCAATGAACCCGATAAAAGCGTGTAGATATTGATATATTATCTGGGAACTCGTTATCTATATACTAGTATGGGGTCTAAGTTACGTTACCAACTGTCGAATAAGTGACAAATAGCTAATCGCGATCATGCAGAGTCGCAGCAGGGGAACTAAATAACCCAAACATCGGTGAGCTGAAGGATCGGCATCCAGCCACCGGCAGAGACTTGTATGGCGCCGATAAGCCTGATATTGGAGGGCTCGATCCCGTTCTGCCCGATAATCCAGCGATCATCACCGGCATCACCTTCACTGCGAGTCGGATTTGGTGTCCGATCCTGTCATAGTCGCAATGTTATTCAGCTTTGAGGCATAAACACGTCTCGAATCAACACAGCGAACTCACCTGGAGGAAGGCCTCCACAGAGCGACCGACATGTTGCGCGAACTTTGCGATGGTAATTGGATTCTTATCGGGCGTCTCGTCTCGTATCTGGACTTGTCGCTTATAATCAGTGTAACCCGGCCACTAACATGCACCAAGTATCGTCAGAACAGATCCCATGCAACGAGACGAGGCTGAAGGTACACACCAAGATACGGATATACGTGGTATACTTTCCCCCGAGATGAGCTTGCACATGTGCGTCACGGAGGGTATGACAACGACCCTTAGCTGCATCATTTAGAGAGACTCCTAAAACACCGTCCTCATGGGTAAAGAAAATTGGCAGTTCTAGCGGCGCCTCGGCAACGTATTGCCTCAAGTCGTTCACGTTCTTTGGAGACCACAGCAGCTGGGGCACAACGGTGCCAATGCTCATAACTCTATGGTCAAGCAGCCAAAGCGGATAACCATTTGGATCTTGTGTCAATGGCCTGGGGGCAAGGGTGTTTGGAGCACCCCTGGTGACGAAAATCGCGCCCGAACCACCCGGAGCAGGCAAGGGCAGACAAGACAGTCTCAAGCCCGCTTTGTTCGTCTTCAGTAGATAGCAAAGATAGCTTTCAGCGTCCTTGTTGGGACGGAAGGATTGGGAAATGTATCCGTCGATAAGGAGGTCGGGTGTCTGGAGAACGACTCGTTAGATCAGAATGCGGCAGCACAAATGGATGATTACCTGGGGCATTGTTGGTGAGTGAGGATACATGCTTTGAGTGTTGCTTCGTTGAGCGACGAGGAAATACTATGACGAGGCGATAATCCTCAACATCGGCCACATATATATGCGTCGGACACTGTCTCCCTTTCGAAACCTCCAACAGTAGAATGCAGCAGGCAGGGATACGAAGTCGCTTGTTCACAGGTGTAGACATGCGAGCAGCACTACGTCAATCAATGCGGTGCATCAATGTCCAGCTGGAGGGCTGGAAGGTCGCATCCTGAGACAAGCAGAATTTGTGAGCCATGATCCACGGAGTAGCATCTACATCCTTACGGAACAGAGAAAAATAGCGTACGGTTGGAGTTACGTCTGCACAGAAATACACTTCTTAATTATTTGGGTATCCAACATCCCATCAAGCCCCCGCAAACGGGTCGCGGGAATGTTCAGGCTCTGGCTGACCCTCGTCCTTGCTTGCTTGTTCAAGGGATCGGTCACAGTATCGACACCTGTCGAGGCGCAAGAGCTGTAAAAGGGGCGAACTTGAAGGCGCCGGCGGGGACAGGGTTGTGAAGCGACGTCCCAAACTGGCGCCGGGGATTTTCACTAGATAATCGGCGCGGAGGGGTCGATCTACCTCGGCATTGAGCAAGGTTACAGATCGTCGAAACATTCAGATCTTTTTTTTTTTCTCCCTCATTTTACCATTCAGAGTTACTGCAAACCCTGTAGGGACGGGAACAGCTGTCGCAGCAACTTTGGCACGATGCAGCATAAGAATAGCATAGCGCCGTCTTGCGGGTGTAAAGGAGCTTGGCATTTGCCAATTTCAACTTCTGTTCTTTCGAGGCGGGGGAGCTGGTGATGTGAGTGTCAGAATGTCAAGGACGACATCAAGCGCCTGACCAACCTAACACATGAGGGTATGCGTTTCGTCTGTGGCTTGGAGAGGGCCGATTCGCTTCATTGTTGATAACAGTAGTTGGTGGGGAAGGAGCATCTCCGAGGCTCTCGGCTCTCGGAAAACGTTTCCGCCGCGGAGGCACAACTACATTAATATTAATCGTCCACACGTGCATCACCCATGATGAACATCGTCGCAGCCCCTTGAGAAACTCCCATTTCCGTGCCGTAATATCACAGATGAGCGCCCAAAAAGCGAAATGCAGGAGAAACCAGATGGAAGCACAGGTACCATGCGTGGATATTGAACCCCATTGCTAGTGATAATATACATCAATTGCTGAGTAGTCGCATGATATGAGGATAAGAGCAATCAAACTAAAAGCGCACAGGAATAGTTCAGAATAGAAAGTAGATCGGACACATGAAACCGTCACATATTAAGGAATGACCAATGACCAACGTACGAAAGAGGGTAAAGGGTAGGAAGAGGATAAGAACGAAGAGACGGATGCATGATGAGCGAATAAGACGACCTCGCGTCCATTCAGAGATAGAACCTAGGAGTGCCCTGCACGAGAGCTATCGGCGACGTCAAAGCTCGGTCCTCTATTGGTTCAAAGCGAATCACCCCAAGTAGTGCAAGCCCTTTAAACAACTGTTGTGGGGCGTGCCTGCAAGGGAAATGCAGAAGACATTGGTGAAACTTGTGCATGCTGTGCGAGCGTTGGCTCGTCAAGGTTCACGGAGTTATTGACCGTCAGTCCAGCCAAATTCGGCGTCGCTGGTGTTCCACTAGACGAGGACATCTTGCCGATGTACCATGACTAGAATCGGAATAGCAAAGGGCGCGGATGCGTGGAGTAATGCGACAAGTTAACCAGGACAAATGTCTCCAGAAGGATGGACTCACCGGAACCCAACCACGATCGCCACCGTCCTCCTTCACAGCCTAGAACAAAGAATAAATAATTTACAGAAGCGCCACCGGAAATGGCCGTACATATGACCAGTGGTTATAGCGCTTGAAAACACGAAGCACGTCGTCCTTGAATAAGTCGAGCTCCTCATCACCCTTCTTCTTGTAGTCCATCAATGCGTAGCCCGGGAAACTTGTGGAAACGATGTGAAGAGGAAGGATGGGGGTTTTCGTGATAGGGACTGGGGAGGATGGTTCAGAACTTGTTCCAGAAGCATGACTAGCCTCTGCAATAGCCGTTGCAACGGGTATGCGTGTCTCGAGGAGGCATCCTGCGGGTACCCAGCCTTGCTTGGTGGTGTCAGAATCCACGATACCCGTTCCTTGGGGGTCGCGCTGCACGACCCACCACCCGCGCGCTCGGGATATGATGACGAATGTATCACCCCTATTTGTAGTCAGTTAGGTCGGTGAGAAGGCAGAAATTGAGGCACACATACACGACAACATCAAACTCGTCTTCTTGCTCCGCCATATACGGGTATATTGCTACCGCGTATGATATCTCGGCAGTAACAGGGACTTCCCTCGCTGGCGTACCTATCTCGTGATCAGACGTAGTAGTTCCACTGGCTGTGTGGGGAACAGCAGATTTCGGCGGCTCCGGCCCACTTGCACCCTTCGATCGGTCAGCGGTATCTTGGTCCTTGTTCTCAGCCGAAGGCGACATCACTTCTGGCCAGCCAGGCTGCGCGGATGTGCCGGTCATCGGGGGTGGAACGACGTTGGCTGAAGCATCCGGATGCACTTGTAGACGTGGCGGGCGCGAAGGTGTCCGCGCATGGGATGGGGCAGGTTTAGGTTTAGAGGATGAGGAGTCACCAGAGGCCTTGCGCGCAGCTTGCTTTTGTTGGGCGACTGCAATCGGAGACCGGATGTCTTTGATGTGCTTGAGCATAAATACCGGATTCTTCGACGCGTCCTTGAGCTTTTGGAAGAGTAAGAGGGGCTTCTCGTCGTAGCTCAGACACCGTTCTATGCGATTACCTGGGAACCCCCTGCGTTACTGGAAGTGAGTTTCTGGGGCCTCAAAGCCACGTACTGGGAGGTCCATAGCAGATAAACATGGCATAGTTTTGCCAATCGTCATTATTAATTTTGTACTTCCTCAGGGCGGCTGGTAGGACTTTCCACGCAGGGTCGTCTAGGCTAACTTTGAAACTCTTGAGGTTATCCGAACTCTCCTGTCTGGATGGTCGTGGGGGAGTGGGAAGTTGAGCAGCAGATGATGAGGATGAATTGATGACGCCGTTCTTGGCTTGTGAATTGGGCTGTGCCCGGTAGGAGAGATCGTGTTCAAGATGGTTGGGTGACGGATGAGGAGAGTCAGACATTTCTGGTTTCGTGGGAGAGCTAGAGGGCTTGTCATACTGCGCCCACTTAAAGGACGGTTGCCGGGTTAGTGGGGTGTTTTCAACCTATTTGCCAAGTTATACAGACGCGACACCGCGACAGTTGATGAGCGCACCACAGTTTGATGGGACGTCCGCCAAGTATTGATATCACCCACCGTCGAGTGGACAGTCTCTGACAATCTTCGGTTCTCATGTTCAAGGGTTCGTAGTCGTTCCTCTGAAAGGCATAAGTACGCGTGACGGCGTAGATGAAGACGCGGTTAACCTTGCTCTCGGATGATGTTGTACAGTTTATCAATGGTGATGTTTTCTGGAGGATCACCTGCTTCCGCTATTCCCAGCTCAGGACATGACTAAACGCACAAAAGAGAAAAGGGCGACTACTAACAAGGGGGAATGTAGTGGTCAGGCTCGATGGCGATGTCATAGGCAAGCTTCATGAGGTAGATAGCCTTCAAGATGGCTAAACGTTGGCCAACCGTGGTAATACCTATCTCTTTAAGGTCTTCCGGGCCCATGATGCAGAGCACATCGCCAGTCAGGTTATGCTCTGCAGTTGGGATGAGACGATGGGAAAACAATGAGGCAAAACCATTAACCTTTGATGTTGGCCTCGTATTGGGGGAAGCCGAGGTTGGAGAAAAATGAATGGACATCATTCTCATCCCAGGTAGAGATTGAACCCTTTGGCTCTGGGGGTTGAGGATCCATGAGAGGCGTGAATGAACGTCGGCGATCACGGCGACCCTTGAGAACTTGAGAACAACCTGATGCGGTAATGCACGTGATCTATCCCGTCACGTGATCCTCCTCTCGTGCCGCTTTGCCACAATTGTCTAACGATTACTTACAATGATTGACTAGCACTATGGATGACCTCTGGGGCAATGCTTGGGGCAGTCCAGACGATCTCAAAGATGAGGGGAAAATAACCGCATCAACTTGGTCCATCTCCGAAAAGTGTCGTAACAATGATCAGGAAGCCGATCTTTCCATGCCCTCTTGGTCCACTGGCCCAGGCATTCAATGGGACGAGCCTTCAAATATCCAAAGTTCACTATGGTCAAATGTTCATCATGCTACACAAGACTTGTCACTCGAAAACCAATACGCCGATATTCCTCTAGGAACCTCTCGTCCTCCGGATTTGCCGGGCGACAAGAACTCCACAGGCGAACTGGCCGTCGAATCTGAGTCTCACTCATCGCCCTCCTCACCTCCAGCTCCAAGCGATGACATTCACACACCCTCTCCGAGAGGGCTTGACAAGGAAGTATTGCACTCCCCAGCAACGTCCTCAGCCCCTTCCCCTGAACCATCACCACCATCTAGTCCCGATGCCTTCGGCACATTCACAGTCGGTACCGAGCACAGTGATGCAACGCATTTTCCTGCTTTCGGAAGCTCAGTCGGGAGACAGTTAGATGGCAATGAATGGGACTCCCCGTGGAGGAGTGTACCGAAGGACCCAGAGACGGGAGACTCAGAACTTGCCACAGACGAGTGGGAGTCGGCAAAGCTGAGGCAGTCAGAAATGGATCGTAGAGTGGTGAGCAGCTCCATTTGATATACTTTTCTTATCTTTCTTATAATAGCTTACATATGCGAAGCCACCTGAGCTACTATCCCGGATACTTCTACATCTTGAGGAGGTTACGAAGGACGCTTGGCCAGAAAGCCAGGACGCGACCGAGGAAGATTGGCAGAGACGATGGAATTCCGGCATGGACGTTGACGGGCTGTGGGTCTGAGTTTATTCTCTATATCCCAACGCTCATGGACCTATGTAGTGACAGTATACTGCACCGCTACATCCCGGCCCTTACACTCCCACAGCTCCTACCTTCAGGTAGGAGCTTTATTGCAAAGGCTATGACGGATGCTGTGAAGCTTTCGCGGAACACTGCGTTGGCCCGTACTGGCCCAATGTCGTTTTTCCTTGTATCAAAAGGGTCTACTGCTTGGGAAACGTCTGTCAAGTCCCGCTTGGAAACGTCGGCGGACGAAGTTCCCGTAGGTTGGCGTATTCTTGAAAAGGGTCCCAAGCAGGACGAGAAAGCTGAAGAGAAGTTGAAAAGGCCGACTGGACTGCTGGCCGGCCTGTGGGGCCGGAGGACCTCCAACGCGCCAAGTACCCCTCCTAGCCAACAACAGAGTACACTTTCACCGAACACTACTCTGCCGGAAAATGCACCCCCTGTCCCGACGCAGAACCAGCGCTCCAGCATGGATGGCGTGAAGACCCCCTCCGGAACACCTACGTCTCAGGCGCTCCCCCAACCATTCCACGAGCGCTCATTGTCTCAGGTACGTGCAGTTCTCCTACCCTCTCCTTCGAGCCTCACTCTTTCACCCGCTGATATTACGACGCAGGATGAGGACACCAACACCGTGCCACCTGCGTCGGCCGTATCCCGCTTCCTTCAACGATTTTCTCGACCTCGCGCATCATCCTCTTCTCCACGCGATTCATTAGCCCTCTCAAGTGACGACCTTGAATTCCTCTCCGACGTGAGGTCTAAGTCTACTGACCCATCACATACGGTGGACCTAATCGCGGGGCTTGAGAGTACGACCGATGGCACCGAAAGTGGCATCCTCTCAGGAAAATTGCCAGCCCCATTACCTCCGCCACCTAGCGTTTCCTGCCCTTCATCACATGGCCTAATAGCGCCTCGGAGAGGCAATACTACACCAAACAGGAACACTCTTATCTCTCCGGATGACCCGATATCAGATCTGCAAAGCCCAACTGAAAAGCCCGCCATCTCGGCATTGGCCATTCTCACTCCTAGTCCTATCACCACAACAGATACCCCACAATTTATGCCTCTGAACTCGGCTCTGTCTCACCCCATGCCCTTGGATAAGATAATGCCATCTCCCGGCGTATCTGTCCTTCCTTTGTCGCCTTCACAACCAAACCCAGTCTTTTCTCAAGACGATGACGACTTCTCCGACTTTCGCTCTTCCCCCGCAGACCCTCCTCTTCTTCCGCTCGACCTTAGCCTACCTTCCCCTGATCGAGGGAAGGTCCACACGCCCCAGTCCTCACAGCGTCAGCCAAGTTCAGCCTTTGATGACTTGGTTCACCTTATGTCCTCGCCAACCGCGGCACCATCGACCACCTTCGAGGAGCCCGATGCGCTGCGAGCGTTCAGTTTCGCGAACCCAGCTCGCCCAACGACACCTAGCTTGCCTAAACCAAGAGAATCTACACCTGATCACAGGGCAAGCCTCGATTTTCAGGTTACTACTCCCACGCACGCTCGTTCCAGTAGCCAGCAACCCATTTCGCCGACAAAAGCGACACCCTCTTCCCCGAAACAGGTGAAGATCGCTCAAGGGCACCAACGCACGCAGAGCCTACTGGATCTTGCCGCCACCCGGAAAGGTCGTTGGCCTGCACCGCCGTCACCGTTGCCCGAACCAATCTTACCCCCGCCCCCACCGCCCGAACGCAGTGAAGGTGGAGGCATCATGAACGTGGATTACTTCGGGGCTACTACACCCGTGGGCGAGACTTTTGTCATTCCTCCCCCACCGCCTGGGAAACCCCCACGAGCACCGTCGCTCAACAACGCCGCGTCGTCGCAGGCGGGCTTTTCGACGAAAGGCTTGTCCCCTCCTCCAAGCGCATTTGATTCCCTAGCCCAGCCACGCGCCGAATCGCCCGTGTTCGCACTGTCTGCGCCTCCTGCTGGACAATCGGCTCGAAGAACCTTATCGCCTCTCCCCGCCCCAAGCGCGATCATGGGCAAGCCGCCGTCAAAGCCCCCCTCATCATCGTCCACGCCCGTCCCCCTATTGCCTCCGCCCAGCGGCTTCAGATTCGCCGGGGCGGCTCCAGCAGTTCCGACAATGCCGTCGCCGATACAGCTCTCACCGGATTCCACCCCGCTTGCGTTCCTCTTAGATAACGACAAGGGGAAGAACATCGGCTTGCCCGCCGCGACGAAAGCGCGGCCACCGCCGCCGCCGCCCGTCAAGGGCACCGGGGGGCTCACCGCACAGGACCTAAGTTTCTTCGAAGGACTGTGAGGGTGGGTGGGCATTGGAGGTGGATGTCGGTCCACCATCGACGGATCAGCGAAAGCTCCCACCATTTGCGAATAGGGTTTGGCGCTATACAATTGGGCCCTCTTCAGGGGGATCTTTCCAAGGGGAAGGGAAGGGAAGGGACGATGTGATGCGATGGGGCTCCGTCGGTACAGGGACGGAATAGCATAGGATGAGGGACGACTAGCCTTCACAATAAACAGTGACTAACTTAGATAGTCGTACAGCGATCGGCCGTCGCATGAAGACGTGTGGCACCCATGTGATACGCGTCTGATGGGCGCAGAGTTGCAAGTGACGGCAGAGATCGATACATCAAGGTACAAATTACAGGGCGTGTTGCCGGTGGTGATGATACGCGTACACGAGGATGACGATCGTCGATCCTAACGCTTCCCTTTCTTTTTCTTCCTCCGAGTCGACGTCGATGCGGGGGTCGAAACTTCGATATCCCCCCCAGCCACATCCGCCATCTCCCCCTCTCCTGCCTCGATCTTCGTCCGCGCCTCGAGAAAGAACATCACGTCCCGCACTTGCTCCTCGAGTTCCTGCACTCGCCGCGTAAGAGCGCCGCGCTCCACCTCGCCCTCTTCCGCGCGCTTTTGCGCGGCCTCGAGGTTCTTCAATAGCCCGCTGCTCACCGCGCGCTCCTCTCTGAGCTCCTTCTCGAGCGAGCGCGCGACCTCGGCGAAGCGCTCCGATTTCTTCTCGATGCGCCGCTTGTCGCGGAGCATCTCCTCCAGGCGCTCTTCCTCCTCTCGACGCCGGCGCGTTTCCTCCGCGGCCGCGGCCGCGCGCGAGGACTCGGTCTCCTGTCGAAGCTGCGCGACGACGTCTTTGAGGCCCACGGCTTCGACCTGCAACGCGGCCGTCTGTTCCTCGTAGAAGACTCGCTGCGAGTCGAGCTGCGAGGTCAGGAGATAGGAATATTCGATTCCGATCGCCTCGATCTTCTCTGCGGTGAGGGTGTCCGACGTGCTGGGACCCCCCACGCCGCTGTCGTCGATGGCACGCATCGACGCAGAAGGAAGTTCGACCAGCTTGCCATCGGCTTTGTTCTGGATGAGCCGATGTACGTAGCCGTCGCCGGCGTAGTCCCACACGCGCTGCGTCTCGAGCTCCAGCGCATACAGATGCGTCGTGCGCTCGTAGTGTGCATGGGCATGGGCACGGCCGTACCTCCCGCAGCCGATGTTTCCGCAAATGAGGCATATCCATAGGCTGGTGGTGGAACCACAGTCCGCACAAGACGAGAGTGCGGGTGCGGATGGGTCGGCAAAGGGGATGGGGGCGGCACGAGCAGTGTTGGCGGAAGACGGGTGCGACGTACGCAGGGTCTGGGAGTAGCGGCACACTGGACATCTAAAGAGCACCAAATGAATCTTAGAGCCGTATACGAGAAATGAAGGGGAAAGTGATTACCGACTATCTCCCCACTTGCTGAGACACTCGCAGTGGAACGTGTGTGAGCACGAGACGGTGACCAGGCCCGTAACGGCAGCATCCATGCGCTCGAGGCAAACGGGACACGTTGGAATTTCAAATACTGGCGCTGCCGCAGAACCGAGCCGGGATAGGGCCAAAGATACAGAATCATCGGCGTCAATGCTCACAGAAGTAATATGCACGACGTGACAAGTCTCTGGCTAACGACGCGGTGAGAACTTTGCAATGAAACCCGTCGCGACCACGAAACGTAGGGATACTGACATGCATCGAATTGAACGTCTTGCCATTGTAAGCTTCGGCGAACTCAAACGCACTTTCCTCCTTGCGAAATTTGATGAGAGCTATGGACCGGTTGGGAGCCGTATCTCTGGGAAGAGCATGCTTCGTGAACGAATGGATATACGTGGCACACGGAAACATACCGAATCATTCTCAGATGCGCCATACCATCTTCTGCGGGTGCGACAAAAGCAAGAAAATCCGATGGCGTCATCCAGGAGGGGACAGCCAGCACGCCGACCATATAGCCGTCGGTGTCTGCGTTCTCCAACACGATGCAACTGGCATCCGGGGCGGACGTCCCCTCGTTCGTCTCGACGAGTTTCTGCCGCTCGAGGTCGCGATAGACATGGACGACTCCGTTGGGAAGATTCGTAGTCCCTGATTTAGTGTGACTCTGAGGAACGTAAGTAGCAACGGCTGGTCCTGAATACTTATGAGTTCAGCTTTCGTTTTTTCGTTACACAGAAGTTCGCCGTGCACGCACCCTTGGGATCCGCCCGTCCTTTACTGACGAAAAGCGACGGTGCCATGTCGTCGAGGTCGATCCAATCCAAAGCGATGGGCCCAAACCGGTAATCCTTTCCGCGGGGATTGAAGGTCGCGTTTCGACGCGCTGTAGGCCTGGGAGCGTGTGACGGAAGAGGTTGCCACAAAGATAATGGTGCGAAGGTGTCGGCTTGTTCAGACTTTGAGGACGATATGCGTTGCAGGACTATGCGGACATGGTATGCTCTCGTCATGGAGAGGCGGAGTCAAGTGCATTCAGAGTCATGCATAGGATGGGAGGAGTGGGATGAGGGCAAGAACATGGATGAACGAACGCATATGGGTCTCGCTGGGCGTCTGACTAAGGATGCTCCGGACGCTCACTACGACGTCCACTAACACTGCGTCCGGCATACTTCCTCATCCAAACCTCACTGCAGCATGTTCTTCACCTTTCACTAGAAAGTCTCTCACGGCGATACGGGCCGCGCTGACCAGAGACCACTCTCCGAGTCCCGTGGCAGTCGACCCGAAAGAGAAACATGCTGCGGTCCTCATACCGCTCTGCAATGTCAACGACCAGCCCGGTATTCTACTCGAACTGCGAGGCAAGTTGAGAACACATTCAGGTGAAGTCAGGTACGCCACGCGTCGGTCATGCCAGCCCAGCAGGGATCGCTAATAGAAACGAATGTTTCATCGCATATACTACCCGTGGACCCGGACGGCGCTCATCTTTGTAGCTTTCCAGGGGGGAGAGTCGATCCTGTATGTGATCCACGCCAGTCCCACGCCCACTGTCCGAGCAAGTGGCGACTGCGGGCTACTTGCGGCCGCCATCACATGGCTAACCAAACAACGTTTCATCTAGGCAGACAGAACTTTCCTTGCTGCGGCTCTCCGTGAAACGCGAGAGGAGGTGGGGATATCACCTGATCAGGTAGAAATCCTAGGACAGGTGGGATTGCCCCAACTTTCCCTCAGTGGACTGCGCGTGTGGCCTTACGTTGTACGTCGCCTACTTTCAAATCAATATGATGGGTCGACTTTTCCAATGCATTCACGGTGCCTTGTCGCCGACGTAAATCGTGCAGGGTTTCGTACACGCCTCGCCTCAAGTACGGCGATGCGAAGTAGGCGACGATCCGGAGTCTCCATTGCCTTCGTTGCTGATGAATTCTTTGACACCGTCCCAGTCAGAGGTGGCCGCCATATTTCATCTACCCCTCGCCACTGCGGCGACCCCTGCGCGACTACGAGTACACCACTTCAGAGGTGGGCGGCCGTATTGGGCGGTTGAAGTATCGGATCTCATAAAGGATCCCCCCCGGACTGAATTGAGCCGTACTAGCGGCGACGGTCCCAAGGAGAGGTTGGAAGTTTGGGGACTTACTGGCTGGTACCTTTTTTTGTTAATGAAAGTCCTCAAACTTTACGAGTAATGAACAATTTTCATGTGGTATGGTGTGGTTGTCGAGCCGCATACGTTGTAATAGATGGAGCCAAGTTATCATTTTATTCGAGTGGGCGCAGGGGATATGTTTCAGGTACTGCCTGCCACCAGACTACTGTAGTGCGGCCGATCCATCAAACGTTGCCAAGTCCTAGGTGAGGCCACGGGTTCAGCGTCGCTATCGTTACATCGTCAGCTTATAGAAGTGGTGTAGCGCTGACACGAGGATCGGAAATGTTTCGGCCATGTCACCTTGAGCGTGATTTTGAAGTGGTGCCCATGCGCTGTCGAAGGGCCGTCCTAGCACTTGATTGATGGGGGTCGATGGAGGTGCTCGCCTGGGACGGGGCACCGTCCAAGCGAGTTGGTTCCGAAGGGGTATCCCCGCCGACATCGCGGGAGTTGGTATCGTCCGCAGAGTAATCGTGAGGGGGGAGTCGGCGATTGGCCTCTGTCTTTGCTGGTGGCCGTCTTCTTCGACGGGACTCCCATATAATGTACAGCCCAATCTCAGATATTGCGACTATCGTCGCGGCGAGCAGCGACAGGAGAACTCTCTATTCGAATTCGAGCCAGCGTCAGAAAGAGCTGTCTCGAAGGCATGATGCGATACCCACCCATTCGTCCCGCCAACCTGTGCGTTGTGCAGCCCACCACACTGCCGCACCAGTACAAATCACGCTGAGAAGGGCATTGAGGACTGCCATGATCGCGCGTCTGTCACTGATTTCGCGCGCCGCGCCCTCAGGGCCAGCAGCCGACCGCGACGACTGCGGAAACTTCTTGTCGGGAGACGTACGAGCCCCCGCGAGCAAGGCGACCATGCTGTAAGCCAGCGGATCGAGCGGAGGATCTTCCGACTTGAGTGCCCTCGCACCGTCCTCTGTCCGCACCCATCTCGACAGGGAAGAAAGGAGGGCGTACGAGATGGTCGGTGTTGTCGACGAACTCGACGTTTCTGACAGAAGCGGGGAGAGCTCTGAGGAGAGCGGTGCGGGGATTGTGTGCACGAGAGGCCGCAATCTCTCGACGAGGTGAGGCTCCAGTGAGACGGTTAGGCCGTCAGATTGGGGTGGACCACTCATTGAGGCTCGGGAGGTGGATGGCCCGAGTAACGCGGTCAGCCGAGTCCCGGTCCGGCTCGACTTTACGATTCGATGATCTCACCAAAGCCACTCAAATTGAACGAAAGCCACCGGTGGGTTACTAGTACTTCAGTTGACGTTCCTCGGCGAGTCGTATTAGTGAAGTCGGATTCGTACCACTGGCAACTACTGCTCCCTTACTTGGGGGCGCACTCGTATCCGCAGTCCAAGGAACCGGCTTTTGTGCATGGATATGTCCACCCCGGGCCAGTCCTCACAGCTGCTTCAGCTGGTTTCTGCCACCCTTCAGTCTCGGAATGCCCCCGAGGTTCCCATGCTGCAGGGTGCTTTGGATGACCTTTCTCGTGAACTCGTCGCAAACAAGACCCTCCGGTGATACCGTCATCTCCTTTTTTTCCCCTCCACTAATCTATTGAATCGTTCTCAATAGAATTCAGATAGGCACTCAAGCACCCTCTATCTGGGTGCCACTCAAGGAGCTTTGGACTAGTGTCCTTTGCGCGCAGTCTGCAGAAATCGAGTCTGACAGTTGGCATGCTCAGCTAGTCCTCGCCCTAGCAAAATTCACTCGCAATCTCGTCGCCGATGTACCGAATAACCAACGGAATGCGTTGTGAGTGGAGTGCTTCAAGGCCAGTTCTCTGAGCCTAGAAACTTGATTATTGACGTTCGTTTCCCAGCCCTCTGGAACCACAAATACGCCAGTTGATTTACCTTCATACCGCGTGGACAAGAGCTACCAATGAGAAAAGTACGTCTTCCTCCCCCTGGTAGAACCTACTTCCATGCATTCCTTCTGCTATTACAGCATTCGCAATCCCTAGGATGCTGACACAAACGCTTTCCAACCTTGTCACCGGAAACCAAGATCTCCTCGACCAGTTCTGGGGTGTGCACATGGCACTTCCTGAGGAACAATCCATGCTCCTGTAATAGCATTTCGCGACTCGTGTGCGCGTCGCTGACCTCGTTTCACCAGGACAGCCGTCTTTTGGGTTTGCCCGATTTGCGCGCTGTGATCTCCGTGCTCGTCCTTGTTATGAACTGTATCCACGACAGTAGAGAACGAGGGTAACGGCCATCCACATCCGCTTCGTATGAAATTGTCTCAACACGTTGTTACTCTCACTCCGATAGGCACGCTTTAGTGACCGCGAGTATCGGTATCCGTGTATGCGCTTCCATTCTTGACAGGTTAGAAGGCCTTTTGGATGGTTCCGATGAGACAAAAGTCTTTGAGTTGGGGTGAGTTCGCCTTCTTCGATGCCTTGCCCGCATTAACACACATCTCAGGTACGCGCTCTTCTCAAAGCTTTTCCAATTCGGATATTTTCCAGAACTGTACAACCGAACTTCTTTGTATGTAGACCGCCATCCATCCAGCACATGCGCCGGCACTTACTGCCCGTTACAGGGACGACGAGCCCGTTTCCCCTACCCAAACCACACTCTTGAAGCTACTCGACTCGTTTTTACATGTCGTTCCCACGCCGTTCCGGGATCGGGGCGATTACCGGCAAATCTTAGCCGGCTTTCTCGCGTCCGCGTTTCTCTTCCAAGCTGAAGGCGCGCAACGCGCCATTCAGCAATTCATCGGGGAACCACCGCCCGGCCAGAATGCCGCAAGCGACGTACGAGCGAGTACGAGTACTGCGGCGCAAATGACCAATTGCCCATTGAACGGTCGACTTCCCGGGGTATGGGTCGCTTTAGTGTTGCTGTCGACAAGCCTCTCGTCTATTCTGCTTGCAGAACAAGAACATAACGGTGGGGCGAGCACGGAGCCGGAGGTAGTCATGTCGAGTCACGACGCAATCGCCGCTTCCCGGAGTCGTGCCGGCGCCGGGTTCATCGAAGAACTGTTGGGTATGATGGTTCCTTGGTGTGCACCACGCCCCGTGCACAGACAATCGATTTGTTTTCAGAGACACTTCGTTTGCTGGATGTTTTCCTCCCGCGCATCAACTTCGGGAAGGTCAAGATAGCCGGGCCATCTTCCGATGCAAATATGCCTTCCCCTTCCCCGAATGGCAGAGAAGTGGATCCCGGACAACCCGCGGACGTAGCGGGCTTCCCGTACCTCAAACGCGACCTTGTGAGGCTGCTTGGGATCCTCTGCCATAATAGCAAGGCGATCCAAGACCGGATACGGGCATGCGGGGGCATCATGGTCATTCTGAATTTGTGCGTCATCGACGAGCGAAACCCTTGTGAGTTCCTTTTTCGGAGGCGTGGGCTCATGTGCTACGGAGAGACGCCAGCGACTGGATTGGTCGTGACGCCGCTCTCCCCACGGTAACTTCCAGAGGGCTGATAACGAAACGTCCAGATTTGCGCGAACATGCCCTCTTTGCGCTGCGTAATTTACTTCATAAAAATCCCGAGAACCAGGCAGTCGTTGACACGTTTCGGGTTTCACGCTGACGAACATGTGGACTGTAATGGTTTTCGTAACCTTGGCGGTGCAAATTACTGTAGTGGAGGGTAAAAATGGGTAAAGGTGCCACATCGAGCAACACGAGGTTGAGGCTAGTGCCAAGGGTTCAGAGTTTAGATCATGAATGTGATTTTTGAGTGAATAAGACGATGAGGACCCTTGGCCGCGTGCCACCGATGATATAGCATTCAGTTCATTCATCCTCGTCGTCGAAACCCGCGACGGTCGTCCGCTTACGTGCGCCGCCAACCCTTCTAACACGAAACTCTTCTCCGTCTTCTTCGCTCTCGACGTCCATCGCCGTTTCTTCAGCCTGTTCTCCGCCCGCGTCCGGTGCTTCCGGCGCTTCGTCCCTTCGTCTTTTCCGATCCGCTTCCTGCTGACTGATTTGGGCATCCAGTTTATCCAAAACATCTTCTTCCGCTTCTTCGCCTGCCCCCTTCTTCCGGCGGGCGCCACCGTCGTCAGAACCGTGGCCAGCATTGGCAGAAGCGGCAGTAGCGTCGTCCTCGTCAGAGTCGGCGACGACAAAGTCGTCCGTCTGGTACTCGCCCCCGCGCCGCTCTTCCGCTTCGCGCGCCCGTCGCTTCTTGGGACTCCGCCCGTCATCATCGTCGTTCCCGTAAGCGTCGTACGCGGGTTCTTCGTCGTCGCTCCATATGTCCATGTCGCCTCCGGACCGGCGCCGTCCACCGCCTGCGGTACGACGCCGGCGCGGTCCCACGCCGGCAGCTTCCTCGCCACGTGGCTGGCGTGACTTCTTTGCGGATGCGCGTATGAGCTCTTGCTTTTCGCGCTCCGGATCCATATCTGGTGCCATTCGTAAGCGGGCGACTTTGCTGTGCTTTTGACCGACAGCGCGGACGACGAGGCGGTGCGTTTCTGACTGCATGTCGGTCGGGCGCAAGGTCAAAAAGCCTGTTATTGCGGCTTCGGCCTGCAAAATTTCTGCGCGTTTATGTTGAGCGACGAGGTAGGTAAGACCGTGCGCCTTTCCAGGTGTGGGTGTGGGTGTGGTCCCTGTCCCTTGAGACTGGGACTGGGATTGAGAATTCTGAGATAATCCAAATGCCTGCCGATGTGCAGAACCAGAGCTATCAATTACTTGGTTGATGTCAAAGTACTCTTTGCCTAGTCGGAGGCTCATCGAGCCATCTGACCATCGGATAACATGCGTGTTCGATTGCCGACGCTACGCCACCACGGAGACTTAAGATCCTTGTACTAGGGGAATGAGAAAAAAAAAGGAGGACTGACGTCTTGGTCGTCCTTGTCTCTAGTCCAACGCCACCGGACTGTATTCTCCACACGGAGTTTAATACCCATGTCGCGTTCGTGGGTGCCGCCCAAGAAGTCGTCCTCTTGTTCGGGTCCAACGTATGTGTCGGGATGAAAGGGTTTTGAGTCCACTTTGACGAAATTGGGCATACGAATGACCCAATGCTGTGGCAGAGAAGGTGAGATGGGAACATATGCCTGTGGTTTGTGGGTGCCAACTACGCACCTGTCCGTCTGAGCTCTTTGGAAGTGGAATATTAGGAATCGAGACCGAGGCCTCGAGGCGGTGCTCGATGAGGGCATTGGGTTCGTCATCTTCTTCATATTCCAAAGCTTGTCTTCGTTTCCGGTCTTGGGAAGAAAGACCATCGTCCGGAGCTGGTGCAGATGCGGGCGAAGAGTATCTTGACTCGGCCGCGCTTGGTGCGCCCGAGGTCTGATGCTGTTCTCTGCTTGGATTCGTTGAGAAACGGGGTGAAAAGAGGGAAGGGCCAGGGCCGCAGCCTACTGGAGGACTAACCGGCTGTGGTGAACAAAGTCTACGTTTGAATCTTCTCCGAAGAGGTCGCCCATCTCCTCCTCTTGTTTTGGGTCGAGGTCTGCGGCGGTGTCCGGAGTGGCGTCATCGAACGAGGACGAGTGGATGTCGACATCTGCCGAAGATGCATTTATTTGCTCGTCAGGGGGCACGAGTGCTCCAGCAAGGGACGAAGACATCTTGTCCGGTTCGAGATCTTGCTCAGAGTGAGGAGTGAGGCGAGGCGAGGCCACGATGGTCACGTGAACGGGCAGCCGTGGGATGAGGGTCCGCGTAATTTCGGTTGTTTGCAGACGTTGACTTTGTACCACTAGAGCGCTGGCACCGCCGAGCGTCCTTATGGCCCTGCCACCCCAACCACAAGCCCCAGGGCCCCCCTCTGGACGTCTGACACGGCCCACGGCCATTTCCCTCATCGAGCCCATGCGATGCCATCATTTCCATCTCCTTCCGTTGCCAAATTCGATGGAAATCGACCCTGGCTCATCTCCTCCTTGCCAATTCTGTTGATGTTCCCTCCCTAGCCTTCACTTTTGGGCCACTAAGCGCCCTTCAAATTGCTTTGCGACCTAAGATCCTGCAGCGCCGGTTCGAACCCCCTCGATATTTCTTGTCGTCCTTATCCTCCGGCCGGTCCATTGTTAGGATCTAACCAAGTGATGCCATCGTCTGTGCACGGTTCGCTTAGGAAAGAGCACCCATTACGCCACATCACAGCCAAGGCCAAGCCAGTGGGGCGGAGAGCAGATCTTGGGATCTACCTAAATCACAGATCTCTGGCCCGTGCCCAGGAAATTCTTTTCAAGGATTTATTTGTTTGTGTGTTCCTGGTCCAATGCCTCATTTCCTCCGAATCCTTTAAAGACCCCCGTCCCCCCCTTGAACTCGAGGACGCACTGCCATCAGCTCGTCTGTCGTTCTCTGACTCGTACATAAATACCACGCGCTCGCCCTCCTTCCCCACGCCCTCTTGTTTTCCTATTCCCCCAACTACACTGTTTCCGATCATCCCCCTGCCCACGCTAACGTAGCGTCCCCCCACACACAATCTCGACAATGGCCGACTACGACGACCACTGCTACCAGCAATACCCTAACGACAGCCATGTCTCAATCCTCTTCATGCCCTCCAAGGTATGCTATTTCATCCCTCTCCCTCTCCCGCGCCGGCGCTCATTCTACTCAGCCCGAGTCATTTCAGGTCGGTGGTAATCAAGACGCGCAGCAGGTACTTGTGTCCATCGTTATTGACATGCATCATCTTACCGTTGAGTACCTTGCCAGTATTGCTCACCCTCCGAGCTCGACGTCTTGGGCTTCGATACAATCGCTCCTTCGGTCCTGACCGATTCAACCCCCAGTTACGTAGTATACTCTGACGATACCCCTCCCTTTCACCACCATGTGTCAAATGGCCTACATCCCTCCATCAATGTCGATATCGGTCTCGCCACATCTATGAACTCTCGCGGACCAGCCTCCTCTAGCTCTGCCTCACTCACTCCTGGCCTTATCTCACCGTCTCATCCAAATTATCCATCTCCAAGCGTGCTGGCCGTGACACCTCCTACCCCCGTCCAAAACCTCGGTCCTATTCCTGATGGTTACTCCCCGTTTCTCTCCTCAACACCTGTCTCCCCTTACGTAACTCAACATTCTCCGTGGCACACATCTAATCCTGTTTGTCTTTTACCATTCATTCTGTGTTCATCTCTCTAACCAACCAACAATAGCAATCATCACCGGAGCCAGAGCGCCCATTCAGCGAGGGCCAGCGGGGACTTATGGTGCCACAGAAGCGTTACAAGCCCCATACTTCCAGCGACCGACGTCGCTACGTTGATGAAATCAACCTGGAGCCATCCATCCATTTCTATATGCAGAGGCCCGACGAAGAAGGGATACCCTTGAGGGATGCCATGCATGGTCGCTTCGCTCGTCTCGTGGCACGCGACGAACCGATGTTCCAAGAGCGTGGGCCGTCTATCTCTGTTCGCCTTAACGTAAGCCATACCCGCACAGCTTTCCTGTGCCCACTTGTCAATGTATTGGCCCTGACGATGTACAATTCCAGTGGCCTGGCTATCAACCCTGGAGTCGTCAGATCCCTACCAGGGATTTCCGCAACCCTCCTGGGCCCATCACCCGTGCGAAACTGGCCAAGAACGTGGCCAAGTCCGTCGCTCGCTTCATAGCCGTACGCATCATTTTCGAGTCATCATGATAATTGTCTCACGGGCCCCTTCAGGAACACAAAGGACGTCCGATGGAGGAGGACGGTGACCCGATCTGGTCCGTTGGTCCTGGTTCACAGAAGATCGACGTTTTCGATCTGGTGCTCGTGAGACTCGACCATGTTTCCAAGGGCAGTTGGCAAGCGCAACTTCAGCTTATTCGTCCTCGGCCATGATGAGAACGCGACGACCATGCGTTTTCTGTGTTTTTTGGACTCTCCACGCATCCTACATTTTGCTTTTTCTCCTCAACTTTCTTCCTTTTCCTACAGTTCATATCGTATGGTTGTCTCCTGATTTTTCTTGAGCATCACATGTTGTGTAGCGGTGATCAGTGATCGCGCGAGTCGTTGACTCTATATCGAGTTGTGTATTGGCGAGTAATGTAAATGCAGACGAATCAAATCACCCACTACATTCCCCCCGTGCATTTCTCTGGCATTCGTATGTTCTCGCGGTAATAATAATCAGTCCCGAGCCAAAATACCGAGTTTTGCTTTCCTCAACTTGACTGCCTCATGTCTGTCAGTCGACGAACTGCCCAAATCTCACATAGCACTAGCACGATTGGAGTGGGTACAGGGTTGTGCAGGGTGACGGTGAGAAAAGAGGGTCGTTTCCGCGTAGAATGCGCTGCATATGTGCTCTGAGATACAACACGGCATGGTAGCCCGGCAAGTCCGGAGGCATAATTATCGTGTGTGCCAGAGCCCGTCGGATCCAGATCAATCATCACACACACCCGACATCACGGGTTTGGTTCCTTCCGACTCATATCTCAGATGAACGTCGCTGTTGATCGGAGTAACGGAAATTTCGGAATCAGAGAAGAACGAAATCGCCATCTTCGCGGGAAATCTGCTGTTATGAAGCGTTCGTGATCCTGGGCACGTCGCTACTGTTGGACAATGAATGCTATTTGTATGCCGCGAAACTGATGTCGGCTTGTATACAGTACCACACACACACTGGGGGTCCACGACGGACCTTCCGACAAGGCACACCTTACTTCCCCTCTCTTCACCTACCCTGTGCTTATTTCCCCACAAACAAACTTAGAGTTCGCCTGGAATCGAATGGGAGGAGGAAGGGTCCGCCGACTTCGGGACCGCAACGGGACGATGACTAGCGCGATCGATAAGCGCACTGATCGAATCGGATGTGGAGGGGCCACCACTCCCTTTTCATCAGATGCAATCAGAAACGCAAAAAATTGAAAAAGACAAAACAAAATCGTGGAGATGAATGGATATGACGCGCGCGCGCGTGAACAAAAGAATTCGCCGCCTCCCTGGATTTGGAGGATGGGCGCGGCGGGAGTGGCGGGCGGGGTGTAAAGATGAGAAAGATGGAGAGGGGGGGAGGGACGGAAGAAGGGCGAAAATGGGATCAAGGCAAGGGGGAACAGTGGCGGCGCCGGAGGGCGGGTCTCGGAGGGAGGGGGAAGGGGGAAGGGGAAGTCGATGGGGCGAGCCTGGGGGTCTCGGAAGCGAGGTCTTTGCCCCTCTTCCCCCCTCATCCATGCGACGCGTCTATCTTACCTCCATAGCAACGTCACCCGCGCAGATTTCTTCGCCCCAACCTTGCCGCCATTCTCTCACGCACGTGTACGTCTGTTTTTCATTTCGCATTCCATTTCCATCGACCTGTGCACAGGTTCCCCAACACAGAAAACAATCTATTGATGTTCCGAGGGGACGACTGACGGACGCCACTGACGGAGGTGCGTACGCCGCACGGTTGCGGACCCGGGACAGGGGCGGTTAACATCGAACCTACGCCCCCCCTCGAACCCGACTATCTCCCTCCCTCAGGGATCATCGATCACTCACATCACCCACTCGATGATTCATGTCATGGGCTCGTGCTCGTGCGATCAATTCAACGTCAGGCCTCAAAAATTTTGAACTTAAACTTTTTTCTTATCCCGGGGCGCCAGCCGCTGGCGCAAATGAATAACGGGGGTGCGTGTGTGTGTCGTGGGGGGGAAAGATGCGAAAAGGATCCGGTCCCTTATCTGAGCGCGCGCGCGTGGGTCCTGACTGTATACCTACCATTGACAGGTTGCCGAAAAGGCTCCCCGAACAACGAATGTTCTGGGTATGGCGTGCCGCCATGTGACCATCGGCCGGCGGAAGGCATACGGCATCAACGAGGGGGTGGGGAGGGGAGGGGGGGGGAGAGGGCCCAGAGTCGGAGCGCGTGATCTCCTTTCCGCGCAGACGGCTCGACTGGATGGACCAAGATGAATTAATCGCCACTGTGGCGGGGAAGGGCGGCGCTCGCCAAACTCGATTCTATTCCCCAATCAGTTGGGTTGAGTTTAACTTTGGACGACGAGTGCCAAACCAAACTGTCTGCGGTGCCGCCTCCCAGTGCGTGGCTTGCGTCACGCGCGCGCGCGCGAGAGGGCGTGCTGTGTGTCAATTTGGCACCTCGTTTCGAAAAAAGGTCATCGGATTATCTTTTCCCAAATGGATCTCCCTCGGACGGACGGCGGCGGAGAACCCAGAAAGAGTCCTACAGCACCGCCTCTTGTTTGTTCAGTTGCCTATCTCATTCCCAGGTTGGAACTCCCCTGGAATACTTCGTCGCTGATTGGTCCTGCACGCGCGCGTGCTGTCAGCGCGGACTGTACGAGGCTGTTGCACCTTCCAGTTCTTGCTCCCCCCTCGCACCCCCTCTTTCCAATTCCTGTTGGGCACACACGCCTCGGGCTAGACCCAGTCGGTCACATTGGCTATGCACCTCGTATTGAATATTTGAATAGGCTTATCGCTACCGAACGTGACGGCTTCTTTTCTTTCGCCCTATTAAGACCTGGGACCAGCGACGGACTTTTGTAAATTGCACGCACCGCCTGCTACGTTCGTTCATCGCAATAAACCCTGAAGTTGCAGCACCATAACAGCCGCCATGCCATGCCGCTCCAATTAATTCGAAAAATGACACGGCCTACGTGCCCAACAACGACCCCAAAACGCGCGCAGAGCTTCCGTGTTCGTCGTCATCGAAGGTACCGACTGCCAGCATAGCCCCAGGCATGCTGTAATTCCCCATTTACCACTCTCTTCTCACGTAGTTGGCAGTTGAAGCTGGGACCATCCTCGCCCTCCTCTGCCTGTGCTTGCGCGATTTTCGCCTCCATCCCCGACCTGTCGGGATTATGATGTCCAAGTGCTTTTGTTGGCCATGGCTATGATAGCGACTGCCGTTCTCGTCGGTAACGCCAATTAGGCTTACGACAGACCCTCTCTTTTTAGGATTGATTGCTGTGCGGTGCGTGACTCTTTCAGGCAGCGCGGTCACATGTCAGCACGTACTTTGGGGCGCCGATCCCCAGCAACGCGCACTGGCCATGCCTTGGGCACAGGCCAACCATGGGCATTCGTTTAAGTTCTCTGTGGTCGATTTAATCGTTTGTCGCTCGTACTAGGCTTGATGGGTTTCTGGTATCCAGCTGGGCCACCCAACCTCGCTAAGCTCCACGCGCGTTCCAATTCTCAGAAGGCATCGGAGGCGTGCCCATCATCGAAATTAGCCACAATCGCCGGACACGCGGCGATTAGGAGGCGAGTTGAACCGGTCGCGCGCGCCGCCATATAGATGGATGGTTGTGAGAGTTTCGGGGGCGCCAACGAGACGAGTTTGAGAAAAACGCGAGCGGTTTACATTTGTCTGATTCGCGACCAGCCGCACCGATTGCGGACGACGTCTCTCGTTTGTTGGCACGTTTTCTCGATATATTGGCTGGCACAGACACTGCCTGATTGCATCCGTTCGGACGCCTCCGTACTTGGGTAAGATGGACATTTAGAAACGCCGGAACACTGTACACAGCCGCCACTTTTTTTTTTTTGGAATACGGGTTTTCTCGTACTTACCGTCGGCTGTGTGGCCCACTTCCATTCTCATACTATACTGCATACATCACCTTTCCCACGTCTGGCGGCACAGAGCCCGGGCCTGAGGAGATACCCTGTGTACTGCCTTTACGCCTGAAAACGTGACAGGTAAGGGCGCGCTGCACAGATCCTTACGTCGCTAAAGGGCTGTACAAAAAGCTTCTTTCGCTGACAATGCTGGGCTCCCCCGAAAACTGGATCTTGTTGTTACGTTACTTGGTTTTGAACCTTCATCGGAAGCCCTGCCCGCCTACGTTTCGAGAGGAACCCTTTTTCTTTTGGCTTTGTTCAGAAACACGAGAGAACCACAGGATGGCGGCGGTTCGTGGATGTAGAAGCGAAAAAGTCGGAGATATCATATCCAACTGGATGCGCAATACAGTACAGTATGTTGCCAGGGTCTTTTCTCGTTCGCGGCTCTGTTCCGACTGCACGTGGTGGTGGTGGTAGGGGGAAACTAAAGGGTGCCCGCTGTAAGCGCGCAATAAGTCTGTACAGCACAGTATTACTGTACTGTACCGTACTGTACGGGTTCATTTGCCGTGCCAGGAGAGGAGGACAACAAGGGGTAGAAGAGAGCAGGGGCGTTTGTCCAATTGTGGGTGAAGGGTGAACGAAACGAGCGGTCCCCCCGTAATACGTAAGTACGCCTAAGTCGTCATTGTATTTCGCTCGGTATCGCATGGGTTGTGTTCCTAGCGCTGCTGCCTTTTGTCTTTGTCGCAGAGTCGCATATAGACCCTCTTATTGTCTTTGTGTGTTGACCTTATCTCGACGCTCCCCTTAACGATGCTTTCAGGACAATTACCAAGAATGCTCTTTAAAGGCCACCTGTGCAGGGCGCGTCTTTTGGACCGTGACCTCAGTTCGTCGTTCTGAACGTCCCTCTCGCTAGCGTCTGTCTTTTCATCTCCCTCTTTTGCTGTGCTTTCAACGGCAACTGAACGCCTCAACACACACAACACACACACGCACCTACTCTACCACCTCACTTAACCCCAACATGCTGAGCTACGGTTCCGTTGCTGTCGCACTCGTCCAGCGCCGAGTCATGGTCGTCCAAGGTTAGCCGCTTGATAAATGAATGCCACTCTTCGCGACCCCGTCAGCTCATCATCGGGGGGGGTTTTTTTTTTTTTCGTCGATCGCTACAGCCTCGCGCCCACATGACGAGTGCGAGCGTTACCTCGACGTGTACACCTTTACCCCATCGAGCGACAGCGGCCGCACCTTCCTCGTATCCGACGCCCCATCCGCCCGCATCAACTCGAACGACCTTCTCGCCGTCTTTGACGATGACGAGGACGCCATGTCCATCCCCCACGACGTCCTCGAACTCCCCCAGAAGGCCTACGACGAGTTCAACGAGCTGTCTTCCCGCAGGGGCAGATGCTTTGCCGTGTGGGCCGCGTGGAAGGGCAAGTTCCGTTGAATGGACCTGTCGGAAGCGTTGGTCGCGTTCGACATCACCGCAGCTTATACCCATATGCATCGTCCCGGATCCCAGTTTGTAGCTTTCTCGCTCCCAACCACTGTATCAATAGTCCCTTGTAGCATTACCGTCTCTAATCGCTTACTGTATTTTTCACCCCCGCCCTTGCCAATTTGTTGCTTCAAACTTTTCCCCTCGCTTTTATTTTCCACATTGTTCCAGTTATATATACCTCCACATGCAGGTCATACCAGAGAAGAATTGTTACACCATGTTCTTATGCCCGCTCTAAATAAATAATAACCAGTATAACATGCACACAACAATGGATTGAACAAGGGTGATTAGAAAAAGGGTCCGCGCATAAATTAAGAGAACAAAATTTCGAAGAGGGTACATGGCGTATGCGAGGTTCTGCTACGATGCGGGTGTAGCATTCAAGTCTCTAGAAACCTATCGCATTGTCAATCACCATGAGCCACATATTTAGAAAGCATTCGACCGACCTTCAGGCCCCAAATGTTGCCAACCCTCTCGTTCGCTTCAGCTTCCGGTATAGCGGGACGGTCAACGTCACCGGACTCGAGCTTGAGCCCACGTTCATTGGCGAGATGAAGCAGGCATATGAAGCAGAAACTCGTGCTAATCTCGGCGAGTTTGCCTTGGGGATATGAGCCCTGCAAACCGACGATCACTTCGTCGAATGTGCGTGCTTCTTCAGAATTTGAGGCACCCTCTGTGTCTCCGTCAACGTCCTAACCCAGCGAAAGATTAAATGTGAGTTAAACGACCCGCATGCGAATGCCACGCGTCTCTCGCACCATCGCGTCACCCTCAGGAGTGGGAATATTAAGGCCCTTCCAAATGTTCTCCTTCAGCTTCCGGACGTCCACGCGCTTCGCGCGCTTGGTATAGTTGACGAATTCCGGTCGGACTCGTCTTGTCTTGCCCTGCGTCTCTGCAAGCAAATCCTGTTCCCCTGGATCTGCCGTGCCCGCCAAGTCACCATCAAAGCCGTCGTCGAAGCCAGGGCCGTCATCGTCATCGTCGTGGAAGAACTGAGTATTGAATGGAATTGAGCTTCCATCCCCACCTGGCACGAGAATCACAGCAATCAGAGACATGCGTGCCACACAACATCAGATGAACCTCACCATCGTCACCGTCCAACGCGGCCCGCCCTGCGGCTTGATCAGCGGCGGCTTGGGCCCAGAAGTTCTCATCGACTTCGCCGTCACCATTCTCGTTTAGAGGGGCCCGCTGGCCATGCATCCTCAACTGTAGAAATTGTTGAATTAACAATCGACAATATCATTCACGGAAGACTTACAGAGAATTTGGGCTTTAAGAACAACGTGACTAACTGCCGGCTGGAGAAATGCATGTCGTCTGGGAGGGTGTGGTCATGTTGCTTTTCCTTGCTCTTGACTTTCTTGCGCTTGGAAGCCCTTCCCGAGGAATATTTGGGAAGGGTTAAACCTGCACCACGGGTGACTGGAGCGAAGAGTTCTTTCGCTGTGTCCTTGAGGTCCTTCTCCGCCGGAGATAAAAAGTCAATCTTGAAGGCTTCCTTCTTCTCTCGCTTAGGCTTGGAAGCAGCGACGGCTTCTGTGGTGTCGGCTGTACAAACAAATGTATAAGTGTCGAAGGTGATACCGAAATTGAGAAAGAAAACCGAACGTCTTCGTATGGTCTTGCGTAACTTCCAGTGTTCAGGTCCAGCCCAGTTCTTGAGAATTGATTGACCAAAGTAGTCCAACATTCCCCCTTCACCATCAGCATCGGTCATGGCCATGATTAAAGCACGCTCATTCGGGGCACGACGAGGATCGAAAGCAATGTGTCGACCGCTGTCGTTACCAGCTGGGCCAAGGCCAGCCTGAGCATCGGCTGAGCCATTCTCATCGTCCTCACCGCCATACCCTCCGGGACCCAGGTCATCCCCACCAAGATCGTCTCCGACGGCATGGTCACCCATAAAAAAGTCCTCTTCTGGGAGGGGACCATGGCTGGTATCGATGAAGTCGCCAGCCAGACCAGGCTCGAAGCCATCAGCTTCATCACCTCCGTCATTCTGGGCAGGCGGGGTATTCTCACGGTAAAGTGCAGCTTCGTCAAGAGCCCAAGAGTTGCTAGAAAACGAGAAGCCTTCCAGCGAATGGGAAATGGCCTTCCGCTCAAGAACCTCTAAGTCTGGAAGAAAGTCACCTGTGACAGCAAGGTGAGGGGGCCTGCTAGAGGGAAGAAGAAACCGTCTTACGACGAAGGGCAGTCAAATCAACATCGTCTTCAGGCTCCAGGAGGTCTTCGTCCTCTCCGACCTTTCCCATGGGGTCGCTTGCGTCGAATATAACACGGAGGGCACCCTCACTACCGACGCCTAGACTAAGGTGGTTCATAAGCAAACCATGCGCACCACCCTCATCGAAATCCTCGCATGTTTTCCGGAAAAGCGGATCAACGCTAAACTCCAAGTCAAGTTTCTTGCTCTTTAGTTGTGCGGCATTTTTTGCGAGAGTCGACTCAGATCGGTGGGTTGCCTTACGCCTCTTCTGGGATGGTTCTCGAGCATCGGGATTATCAGAGGTTGGCTCCTCGTCCTCGGCTTCTCGTCCGTCCGAAGCAAGGTTACTGAGGAGTTTCCCCGTCTCTGTACCGACGCTATCAACACGGCTTGTCCAGATCTTGACACAGCCGTCTAATGTACTGGAGGCTCGCTGGAAGTTGATCGAGTTGTCGACGTTATTTCTTAGAAGGGACATGTCATGGAAATAATCGATTAACGCAAAGTTCCATGAATTAGCTGGATTGATTTTCTATGGTAGGAGTATAAGCAAACCGAGAGGTTTAGAAGCGGGTGGAATTACATTATCCATTGCCATCTTCATCCACTCTTCATAATTCGAATGTCGAATGTCGATCGGCATGTCAATGATTGGGGTCTCAACAATGATGGATTTGAGTGCTTGTTTATGATGAGAATGTGGATGGTCCTCAGTATCGTCTTGCTTGGCACTGTTTGATGGACCAGCTTCGGCATTGTCGATAGAAGTATTCTTTGCGCTCTTCCTTCTCCTGCGCTTCTCCGCAGAGTCATCGTTTATATTGACCGTCTTGAGTGGCATGCGCCCGGGATTCGCATCTTCGGTGAAACTTTTGTCTTGGGTCTCGCTGACGCGCTTGCGAATCTTTTGGGACTTCCCTCGCTGACGAGGTGTCAGTTCGAGGTCACTTTCGCTGGAGGAGCCGTCTGCATAGAGAGATGACTGAGCGGGGGGATGGCGGGCTGAGCGGGAGGGAGCCATGGGGTTTGCGACTAAACACGAGATGGTCACGCCGCGTGACGAGTCGCGTCGCGACGTGTTTGGTGCACGTGGTCTGATCTATGGCCACTCCACCACACTCCACCGACGCACTCACGCACTCGGCCCTACCATCACGGGTCTTTACTCATGGGAAAGATCCGGAAGTAACATACAGTCCTCGGGCGTGCCAAAGTCCGGACCCTCCATCATATATCATACACAAAACTCGCATAATCAACTTGACAGACCTGCTGCGTGATTGGCCGATCAGCTGGTAACCGACTGTTGTTTCTCGAATCTTTTCTGTTATACGGGAGCCACTCTTTTCATCAGGATACAGTAGTACTGTAGGGGAACTAACTCTATGCACGATAGCGTGCCCGCCTCTTGTTCATATGGAATAAATTAAGAGCGTGGGAATGTGGCGCTTTTGCTCCAGCAAGACTTGTGACAGTCATGAATGATCCGAGAGAGGCACCAACGCAGTCTGCCTCTTGCCTTATTCCTCGTCGGCCGACC
>Ga0137397_10000390_pt1 | contig 30085 bp, 39 predicted proteins | sample czorhiz116metaG_FD_106658 | JGI IMG/M metagenome (GOLD analysis project Ga0137397, IMG submission 106658) | Vadose zone soil microbial communities from Angelo Coast Range Reserve, California, USA - czorhiz1.16 metaG | ecosystem: Environmental > Terrestrial > Soil > Vadose zone | place: USA... | reverse complement strand
TGGCCATGTTACGGATACGACGTGAGGGGGGCCGGTGCTACTCGCAGGAACATTGCCCCGTCCTTGACTCGGCTTTGCCGGGTGAAAACCTGCCATGGTGGTGGTTCAGGTTCAAGGAGCCCCGAATTATGCCTCGGCTCGGAAGATCACTAGATCAGGCTGGGGAATTTCGGACCTTCTCGAGTCACAATACTAGTGCTCCTCCTCGAGCTCCGGACAGAGATGGTCTCGCCCACCCCTGTCAGTTAACACGCCATTTATGGAATTATCCTCGTGGACTGCCAGCTTGTGCGAGTCGAGTTTCATCATAAATTAATTCTTAGCCGGCTTTGAAGGGCCATCGTCTTGCCAAGAGTTCTTTACCCGGGACTTCCATTCTTGGGATTACTACCCCTCGAGGTTCGTTGGGTGGGGTATTTTTAATGCCTATCTAGTTCAGGTAAGACCGACCGTCGACCTGAAGTTGGTACTTCATCTTCCTTTCCTTGTAATAATCAAGAGCTGAAGGCGCTTGATCCGAGGCTGGTGGCGGTGGTACTGTTCCGGTGAGCATAAACAGAGATTCTCCGCTTTTGCCGACGTTCCAGGCGGAGTATTCACACTTTGTTCCATACCACGATGCGTCCTTTCCTTGTGCTACTTTTCGTTCAAATTTTGATCGCTCTCGGAAGAGCAAGTCGCATCTCTAAGGAGCAGCTGGCTGGAGGTTCTACTCCTTGAATTGTACTCTCTTGTCGCGTCGGAAGCTGCAGCTCTAGGCCGCGTAGAACCACCCGGCTTCATCCCCAGGGATGCAAAGGAAGCCCATTGAGCAATGTCTCGTACAACTGAATTGGCGCCATCAAAACAGAGACGAGAGGCTCTCGGTGACCTTACGGGGACAGTTGCATACTCGGGTACAAGTAGTGAGTAGACAGCGAGGGGGTCGAATCGATACTCAAGACCTATACTAGTCATGTACAGGCACCGCAAAATGCACGCATTTGAAGTTCCTGTAGAAGTTCCTGTACCAGCTGAGTGGCAAGAGTGTCACAATTTGTACCCAGCATACCAGATCGATAATGACAGTCACTTCATGACTGCTGTAGACATTAATATTGGAGATAAATTTTTCTCCTTTGTTGGATTTGAGACCCCAGTTTAGGTCGCCAGTTTAATGTCAGCGTGAAAAAAGCGTGGAAATGGTCCGTGAATCGCCACACCGGATACTGCCGCGCATACTTACTCCCTTGTGGCCCCCCTTTCTTTCTTTCTTTTGAAAGAGATCTCGCTATCTCGTTAATTTCCACACCTTGATCCGTAGCCGACAGTTTCACATGTCCGTCCTCTGCGAGTCATACAGTTGCTGCGCATGCACCGGAGGTCCTTCACAGCGGACAAAGTCATTGGCCCGCTCTGCTTATGGAATATGGCCTGCTCGCATCGGCTGCGACCCCTTGTGGGGCTGTCTCATTCGACTGTACTGCTTTGGCGCATTGGCCCGGTCACGATCAAGCATCAAAGCGAGGGTTCCACGAGGCTAGCATGCGTAGTCCCATCCACAACAAGACCTCTGACAGCGCATCATCGCCCTTCCCCCCACCTTTTTTTTTTCTCTCCCGGACTAGTTCAATTTTGGGTCATTTCCCCGCATTTGGGAACTAATGCATCCTTTTTCGACACTTGTGAAGTTTTTATTGTCATTCACGTGACCAGGATGGTCCCTCGGGTCCCCCCATTGGTCTCACTTAGCGGGGCCAACGAGCAGCCATGCAGACTTGTGGCCATCATTTTGTACAGCCTCTGCCGCGGGATATAAGGTCGTCGTCCAAGTGGGTTCTCTTCACCCTGTTTATTTTCGCCGCATACATCAAACGACAAGACACCAAGCCTTCTTATCTTCTTAACCACCAGCATGCAATCATCTGCGCAGCAGCCTGGCATGCCCACCCCACCGCCTTTCCTCAGGTTCCTGGTGCCTTGCATTCTTTCGAATCACCTGGATCCAATTGAGAAGGTTCTTTATGAATACTTTCCGAAGAGATCCCAAACTCTCGTCAAATATTTATCTTGGACACCGTCGAACTTTGAGACCAAACCACCGCCTCCACCACATGATGCTGCCTGTACCAACTCCCCTAGGCTGGGGCTGAACAGTGAGTACCTGCTATATACTACTTGGAAGATCATCTTAAAAACCACCCCATCGGGTCAGTGTCACACGAGAAGTTCAGAACAGCCAAGAGCCTTCTTTCTCAGTGTTACGCAACATACGGCACTCTTTCGAGCGTCCTGCACCTCAAATTGAGCCCGTACGTGGTGATGTATGCAGCAATGGACCTTGATGTACCCCTACCCGAGGACTTTGACATGTGGTTCCTATGGCGCCACATCGAACAACTCATTCAGCTCGGACGAACGGCGGACCTAGTCGACAGCACTGACGAACTTTCCCCCGTACTCCATTACCCCACATTTCCTCCAGAATATAAAGCCGACGCAACAGAGGATCCTGACGGCGTACTTCAGCTACTCTATCAGTTCCTCTTCCACGCTCGAGCCTTTCACTCTTCACCCTTTCCGGAAATCAAGCGCCCGCTTTCAGACCCTCCACCTATCCAGTTGGCCGTAGGTACCACGGATCGTGGCACGGCAGGGGAAATGCGCACTTGGGACGCAGGCGAGGTTGGTCATCATTGGTTCGGGCTGAGGCGTCAACCTTCCGATCCTACCTTCGAATCGTCGCGCGAGGCCTACGCCCTTCTAGACGCAACGTGCTGCTGGGGAATCGCGTGGCGCGGCCGCACCGTCCGCGTGCATCTGTCCAACCAACGCTTGGTCTGGGCTCTCAACGACTTTATCGATGCAACGGCAGAATTCCCGATTGTCGAAGTGCTCCTTTCTCTCGCAGCCCGGTGCGGATTCGAATTCGTAGCAATTCATTCACCACACCACCCCGCGACGGTGGAAAGGCACGCGCAGGGCCGGTATAACCGGTATTCGGATGGGAACGGCCTCGTGCTACAACTCATGGACATCGTGCTGTCCGACGTGCCATTCGCCAAGGGAAACCTATCCGACCTCGAGAACGTCGTTCTCTCCACGTATAGAGCCATCCTAGTTGGCTCTGGCGCTCGTGGATATACTGCCGAACTCTATAGCCCCGGGTTGCTGTACTCGGAGATGGGCAGTAGACCTGCATTCGCCATTGCGGATGAAGATATTTACCCGGCATGGCGCGCATCCCGGAACAGAAGCGCTGTGGAGGAGCCCATAACGCATTTGTCCACACCCGATTGGCAACGAACCTTACAAAGGAGGCATGGAGAGAAACTCGGAGCATATGGTGCCCTGGACGACGACAAAGATGAACCAACCCAGTGCATGCTTGCCACGTATCCACGTGAGGGTTTGGTTGCGATGCATGCGGAAGCCCCGTTGTCGGTGCCGATTTTCCACGCGCGACGAACACCGGAAGAGAGAATGGAGGCGCAGAAGCAGCGGGCAAGGAAGATCGTACAGGCTCGGGGGAGCATCATGCGGTTGCGTGCGGCGGGTGATGAGACCGGATGTATCCGATGTCCATAAGAGAGATGATGACATAATAGAGATGAGTGATAAACAAAGGCAAACAGGAAAGGAAAGGAATATCACATGAGAGAGCGAAAGTAGATTTCCCCACTGCAGGCCTCCGCTCCCAGCCTACTTGGACTGGTCTCGTCCATGTTCAAACGTTCAAATGTCTTTACTCACTCCGTCAGAATCTCATGCTTTTCAATCCTTTCTTTCCTCCATAGACTATGATTACTCCATCGTCGAATCCCTCGTCGCCACCGCAGACTGGACCTCCATCCCAGATGACATGGGCATCCCCGTGCCCCATGCTGGCCCAGCCAAGGAGGCACTCGCAAAGGCGACAAAGGACCTCATCACTCTCCCACCCGCACCCCCTTCCGCCTCCACCGCTTGGGAACCAACGGAACTCAAAGATCACGTCTTTTTCAAGCCGTTGCGCCTCCCTCACAATATCTCTGCTTTCGGATCTAACCTGCCGGTCCCACAAGATCCTGAACAACGCAACGAGTTTGACCACCTGCAGAGTATCGTGAACAACTCGAGCTCCTCATCGCATTCACGCGCGGCACCCTCGAGACTGCATAGATCGTCCGTTTCCGCGTCCTCCTCGTCTTCGTCCGTGACCACCTTGGCCGGGCCATCATCACGTCGGCTCCCGTCGAAGCGTTCGCATTCTGAGGAATCGAGCTCGAGTAGCACCTCTCACAAACGGCAACGGCCGTCCCCCTCACGCAGTGGCGGATCTACACCCTCCCAGGCCATCCCTGGTAGCAAGCCCGTGCTTCTCACCGCTTCTCAGAAGAAGGCGAATCACATCCAATCGGAACAGAAACGACGAGCCAACATCCGACGTGGATATGAAACCCTTTGTGAGACTATACCCGCCCTGCGAGAAGCCATCCGTGCCGAAGAGGAGGCGAGTAGTGGGTTGGGTGGCGGAGGGGGGAAGAAACGCCGCACACGGGGCCGGGTTAGTGAAGATGGAGAGAAGGTCGATGGTCGTGCGGGTCCACGGAGCGAGAACATCGTGCTCGCAAAGAGTGAGCCCTCCTTGCTTTTCTCCTATTTTCGTGCATGTTGTTCATCTAGTTCACACAGCCGTGGAATATATCCAGCAATTATTGGCAGAACGCCAACATTTCATTGAGCGACTGCAACGTGCGCGGGCGATGCTTCCCCCAGGACACCCTGCGCTTGGCCTTGCGCGACCACCGGGGGATGTGCCCCTCTGGGAACGTGAGTGGACGGGTGGCCTGGGCGCCAAAGACGACGATGATGCGGGCGACGCCAGTGGCGACGACGACGAACCTTAGGATCATGCTACATATAATGTATCAAGTATATCGTTGTACTGTTCTACTGTTAATTTTCGGGACTTTTGAAGTTGATATATCTCTGCAACCTCGATAACATGTCACCAACCATGTGAGGCCTGCAGTTTAATGCTTCGGCGTTTCGTTGGCTCTGCGCCATCCGAACAATGATGTCCTTGATGACGTCGCTTCAGTGGCTTTCGAGGGTACCCTGCATGTGAAATTCTTCTGACATACATCGCTGCATAGGCCCCTTGTCGCAACTCCGACTCGGAGTGACCTGACTTGTCTCGCTCTCCTCCTGGAGCGCGCTCCTAGCATCCTATTACGGCATCCCATAACACCGATGAGGCAACCAGAGGGTCACACAACAGTCTCTTCTGAGAACATTCACGTCCCTATGTCCCGCCGACGTTGGAGGGTTAAAGGGACGCGTGATTCAATGTGGGTGACAGTGGGTCGTTGTATGAGCAGCAAAAAGAGCCACTGCCCAAAGGACTCGGTCCCTCGGAACATCGCCGACCCCACTCAGCTTCCCGAAATTTTTGCCGACAAAAAGAACAGCTTATACTGTAGTTGTGCGCCGATGCACGATGGCCACTCTGGATTCGGGTACTAGTCCTGTGGTCTATTTTTTATTTTTTTATTTTTCGCCGTGATGCGCCATCGATGTTCACGCGCTGCGACATGCTTGCAATTGGAACTAGGAAGTCCCGGATCGTCGCGTGACTTGTCGTAGACAGGGCTGCTGTACTGTTACTACAGTACTAGTAGTAGGGGTAGGCGGGCGGCCATCTGCTTTCTGCCAGTTACAGTGGCCCGCAGTGGCAGTGGCCACCGCGTTGGGTGGGGTGTCAATGCTATGATGCCCTGCCAGTGCCAGTGGGCCCTGGAATATATCCCATCCCGGGTGCTTTGAGTCCCGGGCGCATTTCGGGCGTGGCATACCCGTACTAGTACCGTATCATCAACCCGAGGTCACACGAGCATCATGTCATCCCCAATTGGTCGAGCAAAAGCACTGGGTTCTTCTCCACTTCTCCAACCTGAGTTATCGTTCCCGCCCCCGAGTCCGAGTGTCTTCTTTACTGTGCCTTTCCGATGGTCCTCCTTATGTACTCATCCGTACAAGTAGTAGTACATTTTTCTTTTCAGTTGTTTCTTTCCAACGGACATTTCTGACTTGCAGCCACAAATGACCTGGAATCCTTTTCTGGCTCGACACCGTGACGCCACGCCACGCACTCGACGCCTCGTGGACACGAATGTCAGTCTAGCTTTTGATTTTGCACAAGCAATCCGAATTTCTGTTCCGAAGAGGAACCCCAAGAAGACTTCAGGAACCTCGATTTCACCACCTATTCAGGGGTTACTAAACCCTTGAAGAAGAAGAAGAATCGAAGGCGCCACCTTCCGACATCTCATGGGAATCCAGGCTTGGACTGGGTAGAGATAGTCTGAGACCTGGATATTGAATGATGGCTCGAATACCCTCTCACAGGACCAGAGAAAAGTTTGGTCACCACTACAGCAGATGGGTCACGGGTGTCATGATATAGGCGGGAGTCGGCGTTGAAATAGCATTTCATTTCAGGTCCACGAGTTGCGCCAGCCAGCCTCGCAGACGCACGAATCAGATTTTACATGTGGCGTTCGGAGGTGGCTCCCCGCACCCTGCAACCGAGTTTGCGGAAACCACGAGCGAACCACGACGAGCGAACAGCGCGCCACGCCGCCATCAACAAAACCGCATGCCAGTGCTAGCGCCCCCCACAGGGCTGGCAGCGCTTACTCGCACCAAACACTTCGCCATCCGCAGTAAGGTGCAATTAATAACGCTGTAGTCCTGGTCCCTGAGCCACAGGCTCACTCACTCCACCCGAACACCGGCATCACCCTCAGCTCCCTCCTGCCAGTGCCCACGTTTCTTGGGCGTGACGCCGATGGGGTTCTTTCTTCCAACCGAAACCGGTACGTCCTTTGACTGGTGGCCCACCTTTTTTTATCTTTGGTTTCAACCCCTAGTTGCGATCTCCCCCCAAACGCTGGTCGACCGATTTTGTCTAATGTGCCAGCTGCCGTAATGGCCAATCAAATACCGGTTTTTGCATTTAGCCACGGCAGCGCCCAGGTGCGCAGTCTCACATGGTACCAAAATACAACTGTCGCATCAACCCCCGCCACCGACTCGGACCGTCACGACTTTCCAATCCAACCCCACAAGGGGCTAAATGATAACGACTTTTCCAACGCATCCTTTTCGGTGCATTTTTCAAAGAGCGGACAAAGTTCGATAAGGAATGGTCTGAAAGCTTGAAGGGAAATGTATGCTCAGGCCTGTGAGTCCGTGCCGATCTGACTCCGGTATGCAGCCCCGTTTTCTTCCGCAAATCTAGTGGAATTCATCATCGGGGGTTTCAAAAGCCTAATGACGGACTCCGAGTCGAGCGTTACAACCGTTCCCATCCTTACTCAGATATCGCAGAAATCGGCTAGTCTCTCCAACGGCACCTACGTCAGCGCCGTAGACCAGCAAGCCTCGCGGACCCACCATTTAACCCGGCTTCTGCCATATGGGTTTACGCTCTGTTGGATCGCGGGTCTCGTGACAAGCCTCACATGCGCGCTCAGACGTTCTTGTGGCAACTTGAACGGGCCCGCAGAGATCTCCACCGCACGCGGCACCGCATCGTGCCGGCATCTAGGCGTTCACGAATTGCCCTCATCGGCGTGGTCGAATATCCATTTCTTGACTGGCCTGGTCGTCTGTCTTCCCTGACATCAATCGCTCCATCCGATTCGGGATCCCCCACCCTCGTTGCCATATGCGGGTTCTCATTTTTACCATCTCCACCGTTGTTCGCATCCTCTTTCACGATAGGCCGTTCGAGGCCCCCTTGGCCACGGCAGTTTGGTATCTCCGTCGTCTTTCCCTGCGTGCCCACTTGATATCCCACATCCTATGCATCTACTCGCGGGGTCTAGCGGGATCTAGCGAAACCGTCAGGTTTGCTGCTTTGAGAACGCAGGAGGACGCCAAGATTCTCTTCTGATCGGAGTAAATGTTACCTGAAGCGCGGCATGGGCCAGACCCTTGAAGATATGGCGCGGCAGGGGCATTGGGGGATGGATGCCAGAGCATTGGCGTGGACGCTTGGTGCTCAAGATGAAGACCACCAACGAGAGCAATTAATGACAGGGGGTGCCAGAATTCTACCAATCCAAGGTCTTGACCACAGCAAAGGCTATCCTTGGGAGCTTGTTGGATGAAAAGTCATGCTTCCTTGGAAGATTCCTGAAGTCGTCGAATATGCCACTGATGATAATCATCACCCTTTGGACGTGCGGCACCAGCGCGTGCCTGACAGCTCTATACTTCCTGGAGCAGTGTACAACATCCTACCAGCTTTCCGCCACGCGTCTTACCCTTGCAAAACTCTAAAGGAAAATAAATTAGACTCGTGGAACATCGCGACAAAACTCACATCCTCACATCGATGACGACGTTCCACTCAGCGCCCGATATGTCGCCGCAGTGACTGCGACTGCGACGCGGACCACCTTGCCGGATACGTTCCGCGCCACGGGCCCTGCACGAAGGCGAGGGATATCCTCCCGTTCCTCCTGCGGCAGCTAGGAGGCAGCCATGCGAGGAGGACATCTGGCTGGCGAACCTCGACAGCTTCGTTTGGTTCACCACTGAGTTTGCGCGGAAAATAGAGGGGTCTTTCAAGGCCTTGACGACTGCGCAGCAGAACGCCGTGCAAGGGTACGCTGCCGTCAGACGACGCCGTCCGGTGAACTTTGCCAACACCGATACCAATGTCAATCGTTGGTCGCTTACTTGGAGTGATCCTAACTCCCACAGTGTCCCAAGTGACTTTCGAGCTGCTTCTCGTACTGTAGGGACCATGGTCGTCGAAGATCTGCAAATGCGACTTCTCGGCCACGGGGCGCACGATTTCGGCATGATCCTCGGGGCGCTTCGTCTCCTCCGCGAACAGCTGTTTTCGACACTCGTCAGCCGAAGTGAGCGCTCGCGAACCCGAAGAGGAGTTGACGGCAGTTTTCGATCCAAATGAAGACGACACCCGCTTCTGCGACCGCGAAGAAACCACCTTCGCTCTCGGAAGCGCCACCAGGGATACCATCACATTCCTCGAACTATATATTATGAGAAAACAAAACACACACGTCATTTGCTAAATTGTGTACTAGATGTAAGTTATGAGTGACTTTTAGAATACGTGCAAGGTAGGCATACCTACCACGTATTTTGCGAACCGAGAGCGCGGCAAGAGTTTAGGGACCGAGCCTGCGTGGGGGTTGAACCTCCCTCGACTTCCAACGTTCCATGTGACAGAAGGCACCTCGCGAGGCGATGCATGTGTGACCCACCGTTGACCGGGCACGAAAAGTCCGCGTCCTACATGTCTTCCGACTTGCACCATACCGGGACCGCGGGTGGGTGGCCCTCTAACCGACCGTCGCCTCGGGTAACGCGGATCTGGAACATACGCCTGGGTAGGTAGTGGCATAGGGGGTTGCTAGCGATGAAAATTCATCGGGAAGGCACGGGGATGTAGGTCCGGTCCGGCGACACTCGGCTCTCACGTGCCCGGCCGGAACCGAGCCCGCGCGGAAGCACGGGTTTTCCTAACGTCGACCATGTTTGCATGTTTGCACGAAAAAAAGAAAAAAAATCTCCCAGCAGGAGGATTTAGGGGAAATGCGGCAGTGACCATTGATAGACGTTGATCGGGCCGGGAAGAAACGGAACTGATCTCGCTCTCTGCGAGGACACCGGAACTGCTGGAAATGGTGTGATCGTACGCCGCGTCCGAGTCCGCTCTCCTGGATGTCGCCGCTCAGAAGCCGCTTGGGCCGCGACATCTAGGAGAGCGGACACGGATACCGGACGGACCTTTCATCGCCACCTCGATTTGATTTGATTGGAATCGGTGAATCGGTCGGTGTCTGCGTCTGCGCATGATCCGCCCGTGTCGCACGACCACTGGCATCATCACACTTCCGCCCTCGCACCGCCGCGCGACGGTTGTCCCTACACGGAGCAGCTGGGCCGTTGAACGACAACGCGGAAGTGTGATGCTCGGCCTCGGCCTCGGCGCCGAGCGACTGCGATTGAAACGTTCGCAACTCCATTGGGGTTCAAGTTCCTCGTGACGTGATGGGCGCCGGAACGCACGCACATACCGTGACAGTACGGAGACTCGCCTCGCTCGCCCGCGCTTGATGACAAAAGTCCTACTACCCACTTGTCCGAGCGATTCTCTGCTCTGCCCGGCGTCGGCTTCACGAAGCCATCGCAAAACGTTTCGTCCGTTAACTTGAAGTTGACAACCACCTGTGATGTTGCGAAGTTATTAGAGCGAAGAGTAACTAGGTTTTTATTTATTTATTTCTTCGAATGGTGTTGTAGCGGTTGGGGTTATCTGTACTGTACTGTACAGCTTTTGCCATTGATAGCAAAGATTGCGCGCGCAACCGAAGAAACAAACAAAAGTGAGCAAATTGCAGTGGCGGTGGACGAAGAGGGGACAATGGCCGGCTTTTCTACCCCCTAGGAGCAAAATGGGACACAGTTCCCTGACTTTACCCCGCAGGGCAGGCACTAAAGCGGCCAGGAACAAGTTTTAGATGACCCCACGGCTGGCATCAGCTGAGCAAAAGCGGACGTCACCACTAGAGGAAAACAAAAGCCCTGATGCCCGAAGCTCACATTATCGTTGGGCTTAGCCGGGTCGCGGTTCAAAGCCCAACAAAAAAACGCAGATACAGTACATACGCTGAGATCTCTTTCCCCAAGGCTATGGTACCAGGGACACTAATAGCATAGGAGGTTTTTCGAGGTGTATACCAGTAACTGGGTCTTTGGATACGGGTGTGATGAAGTAGGTGGCGCGTTGGGGAGCGGTCAAGTGACCAGGTCAAAATGAATGTGAGATTTGAGAAGGAAGGTATGTCACGGAGCCAGGACCCCGTTCTCTAACTCGCCGGCGATGTCCGCACGATGTGCATCAAGTCAGGTCGGGTCATGTCATGTCAAATCACTCCGACCACCTAGCATGGGAAAACCGAAGCAAACGGGGGATGACGGCTAATGATATATGTGATAATAATCCCGCGGCGGGGGAGGAGCAAAATCCCTGATCTATATCTACAATTATGTTGGAAAAGTATATACGCATCGCTACATTAGTTGGGGGCCAGTCACTAATTGTTATTCCGCAGCAGCACAGGCAAATGTATATACGCGTGGTCCGAGGGGCGTAGATGTGCACGGGCGAGGTAGCGGCAATTACTGGTGAGTGATGAGCTAACTGTACAAAGAGAAGAGAGGCACGAGTAATGTGTCTACGGCGCGTGCCAGTGCGTCCGGCCGGAGTCCGGCGACCGCTCCGCGCGATAAGTACAGACGAGTGGAGGTAAATGCGATGTTGTGCTGCAAAAAAGGGAGAGGTATCGTGCAAACGGAAGCAGAAAACGAGTAAGTTAATGCGGGGTGAGTTTGAGCTCTATGACAATGAAAAATGGGAGGATGGACGAGCAAATGATATGCACACACTCGACGATAGCGTCGGCAGGGCACGTGGACTTCCACGGCGTTTTTGTGTCCATATTGCGTCACTCTGTTAGGTTCGTCATCACCGACGCGGCGCTAGGGACGACAGCGCGAGGCCTTGCATCAGTTCTGGTTTCCACGCGACGCGTTGCATAGCTTCCGCAAAGTCGACCCACTCTCGACGCCTTTCCTTGCATTCTAACCAATCCGAGTCTAGACTTGCGACGTCTAGCTCGTAAAAGTGGTACGTCGACGCGGCAGTCGGGATGGTTGTCACGAAGCGCGTGATTGTGCCACGGACACCAGCTATAGGGAAAGGAAGCGACGGTGGGGACAAGGGAGCGAGGGTTTATGTCAGGATGGGGTGGGACACGTAGAGGGGCAAAGGATTCGACCTTCTTCCAAGGCCTCTCTCAAAGCAGCAGCCTCGAGTGCAACGTCCGTGGACTCCCAACCGCCTTTGGGTACTTGAGTGAAAAATAATAATCGGGGGCTGTATCAGCGCATGACAAAGAAAAGCGCCTAAGCGGCACAAGGTAAGGGAAAAAAACACTCACAGACCCAGTAATTTGGACGCTTTCGACTGGTAATGACGAGGACCTTGCCAGCTGCCCTGGCAATGGGGATGGCGCAGCACACGACCCTGGGTGTCGAGCGACCTTTTGTAGACATGACAACGATTGGACGTCGGGGTTTTGGTGGGGGGATGAGGGAATGAAAGGAGGTTGTGGTGGTGGAGCAAGGGAAAAAAATTGGTTGGTTGGAAGGTTCCCAAAAGCGTTTAAGTTGACTTCATGAGTCGACGCGTTGCGTGATGCAGGGTTGTGAGGAAACGTAATGCAATGGAGCTGACGTGTTGTTTCGAGGAAGGGAAGGGAGAAGGAGACCTGAGAGGGGAAGATGACCTTTGTCGCGGCAGGGGCGGAGAGAAGGGGAAGTGGAAGAGCGAGGGCAGTTAAAAGGACCGAGAGAGAACTAGGAGGCGTGAGTATGAAAATAAAAATAATGAATAAAAATAAAGAGGAGTGGTCAAGGCTGTCGAAAGCAAAAGGCACGGAGCAAGAAGAGTCAGGTCGAGTCGCAATTCGAATCGACGGGCGGCAGCCAACGATCCGCTTCCGTTTGCGCACGTTCTTCGGCTTCACCACGCAATCACGCCCCGGATCAGTCAAGGTTCGTCTCACTCAATTTATTTTTCTTCCTTTTCCCACCTCCAATCCCCCCTGGGCTCATTGCAAAGTCTGTTCGCTTCCCATGAAAGCAATCAACCGGTCCTTCCAAATTTCCAAGGATCTTCCGGCGTCAACTATCAACCCTCTTGCTTACCACTCAATCTAGATCTGCCTTTCAAATCCCCTCATTGGAATGGTCCAACAAACACCACGGTTATCACACGACCACCTCTGCCCGCGCTTGTCTTTATTCGTTCCAACTTAAACCCGACCATCAGTCAAAATGCTAATGTAGGGGACTAGAACCCAACGGGGTGACACTCACGCTACAAGGAACATGCAAAGCACCCCGAACGCCATCGCCCCAAACTGCAATTCTCGTTCAGTAACCGCCACTGAGCAAATGCTTCATGCGTACCTCGCGCAGGGCCTGCTTACCGCTTTTGCTCTCTTCCAGAAGTCTGACCAAGAGTAGTAGTGAGGTCGATCGTTCGATCAGAACGGCGACAAGTGAAACGTACGTTGGTAAAACGGCGACAGCGCCGATGTACAAGAACCCACCCGCAACAAAGGGGATAACCTGCCACCATGCGTCATCATAATCTGTATCTCGTTAGCATACTTTGCGCACGCACCAGGTCAGCGAATAACACCGTGGTGCCGAGTAAACCCCCTGCGGTTTGCCGCACTGCGGTCACAAGATCGAGTGACACGTCCTCCACGTGTGTAGATGCCGATAGGTTGTGAATCGCGATCCCCATGAACGTACTACTCACAACTAGTTGAACTTCCTTCCTATATTGGAGTTCATATAGTAGGCTTACCCAACCTAGAGTGAAATGCGATGGGGAAAATCAGTACAGCGACGAACGAAAGTGGGGTGAAATGATACGCGGCTCTCGGACAGCGATAATGATCTAAGGTGTATGGGACAATGAAACTCACAAAGGCTCCCACCGCCGTCAGAAATTGGGACTGCATTGCCTGCCGTTTCGTAAAACCGCTGCGGATGAGGATGCTGTAGTCAGCAATCTCATGGGGGATCTCATGAGCGAAGCACGCCAATGTCGTAGTGGCGCCGATCAAGGGACTAGAATAAAAAGACGCGGCCAAGCTAGTTCACGAGATGAGTGACGACGACAAAACGTAAAACGAAAGGAACAGGGTAGCTTACGCAAGGCCATCGGTACTACCGTCGAGGCACATCAATCAGAATGCCTCCGACGATAAAGATTGTGGAAAGGCGCACATATTATGGACAAAGTCACCAAACAGGTTAAGGTAGGCCGATAACTTGGAGGGACCCCCGGCGTTGCCCTTCACTTCTTCAGGGTGTAGCTCACGTTCGTCGGAGTGTCCATTGTTGGCCTGATGCCTCGACCGCATGCCAGAACTCGAGGTGTGTGGTTCGACAGCAGACGAAGTGCTCGTGTCGGGGACTTTGTCGTGATGCTCGTTTCCTTCATGGGAATGGGTGTGACCCTCGCCACCAGCTAGGACACGGAGCGTCTTTTCCATCATAAAGAAGGCCGCAAATCCAATAAATATGCCTAGACTGCAATGAACGTGCGTTGACGTTAGGACGCACACCATCCAGCTACAGCAACGGAAGGAGGAGGATTGCCGCGATCGGCGACGGGACGTACCCAACGAGGATATTACGCTTTTCCTCCACCATTACAAAATGTACAGCCCCATCTTGGTGCTCTCCGAGAAACGAATGTGGTACGAGGTGGAGAAAAACATCGGATAGCAAACCACCAGTCTAAGTGGCGCAAAGTGAGCCCTTTTTCCACGTCCCGGATCGGCCCGGAGATGCGGAGGCGCAAACACGCACCGCGAAGGCCGTCATCGTGTTCAGCGTGTCGCGGTTAATTTGGGCTGGGATAAACGCCAAAATGAAGTTGGGCACGCTGTCGAATACAAAAGGTCGCGAACGTGTGACTCCACGTGTATCCGCGTGTATCAAATATGTGCGAACGAAAATACCTACGAACTGATGTAGAACGTCCCTAGGACTGATGAGAGCGGGGAAAAAAAAAGGGTCGCGAACGGGCGAACGCGAGGTTTTCCATAAAACGTCATAGTCTATCCCAGGACAGATACGTGTCCCCCTTGCTCACCAGAATTCCAGCCAGGGCCAAAGGGAAAGAGCGCCGCAAAGACTTGGCGCAGGAACGGAGATTCATCCGCAGCGATCTGCTCCTTGAGAGTGGAGAGCTGCCTGACAGGTTCGCATTGCGCAACTTGTACTTCCTATAAGCGGATAAGACGGCGAAAGACGGACGCGAATGCGAGTTGCAAGGTAAAGGGTAACGTTTTGCGCACGTGCGATGGCAGGTCAGTGAACGGGGCAATGTGAGAGCCAGAAGACGCGTGCGGACCCTTATGACAAGCGTAGGGGGGCTGCAGCCCTGGCGTGTGGCGCTCACGGTGGTTGAAAGGAAGCCGAGGAGGATAATAACTGGGAAAAGAATGGAAGGAGAGAGCGAGAGCGAACGGACAGCCATGAGTGTGTTGTGTGTAAGAGAGCGTTGCTCGCGTCAGTACTGTAGCAGCGAACGATGACAGGACAACGGACTCTGCCGATAAATTGACCAGCATTTCAACGCCTTCGCTGCACACAATCATGGCAACACGGAACGCTGGTTCTGACACGAGCCCTAAAATGTTGGCATCTGCCTCCGCCTCACAACACGACAGCGAAGCACCTTCAGACTTTGATTTTGATGATAGTCCACCACCCAGTCAGGCTTCATTACCGCCATTTGGGTCACAACCCTTCGAATCCGACTATGACCTCTTCCTCCCCGCGCCTCTGGACTCTGGCGCGACGGCCACGAGTGCCCTTCCGCTGCTGGCCGGCCCCAGCTCTCTGAAAATGCCCACGACTGAAGCTAACAAAGCTTCTGGAATTAAAAGGAAACAGGATTCAGAGGTCGTCGACAGCGCTTCCCAGGCGGAGCACAACTCTATCGAAAGGAAGAGACCAAAACGAGAGAGCTTGGACGACGGGGCGTCCTCGTTTATGGCGCCAGGGCACATGTCCGATGTCGCGGGTCCGGACAGTACAGTGGATGTATGCGCCGTCCCGCTAACAGCACTTTTTGCTGACTTTCGAAGCAGGAACCTGGTCTGCCAGGGTCATTCGGTCCTGAGGATGAGTCAACCCATTCGGAGGTCGATTCGTTCGAATCGGCATCATCCTTCCCAGATGCCCCATCATCTCTCCCACAAGTCCCTATAGACTTGCCACCTCCCCTTACCACACCTCCCAGACCACATTCCGCCCCTCCAACATCGCCCATTGCCGTCGACGTTACGACAAGGATGCTTCCTCTGCCGCCTCAATCGAGTCTCCCACCAGAACCCGAGCCTCTTCACACTTATTCATGTCCGATTTGCTTTTCATCGCCGACCAATGCGACCCTCACACCATGTGGTCATATCATGTGCGGGGAGTGCTTGTTCACGGCCATAGGAGCTGCAACGGTGCGCATGGGAATCACTGCCCTTGCGGCAAGGTACGTGAAAAGGTAGTCATCGGGGCTCCTCATACCAGATGCCGACTTTGACCTGATCTGGTATTTATCCAGGTGCCCAGTATGTCGTGCCCCAATGCCTAGATGGGATGGCAGAGGTGGAGGTGTCATTGGCTTGCAACCTCGTGTGGTCATCACCATCTAACTGACGCAATGGTGGGGCAAACGATACTACTTACGTCACTGCTTACAATCTAGGGTCCCGTCATTTTATTGGCACGTTTGCACACCTCCTGTGCGTGATTGTCCACAGAGACTTTCGTCGGAAGCAATTTCCACAACCGGAGAAAAAGATTGTGTTTATTCCCACAGACTATGTCCCAGAGGCGCGCTCTGTCTCCGAACTGTCCCCGAGTCGGAGGCGTGCTCTAACCCCGTTGGGACATTATATATAATGCATAAAATGCTCCGATCAATCTGCTGTACCCACCGCACTCCTACCGCCCACAGTACGTATGTGATGCAAGGACGTCTCAGTGAAACTCGTACGTGTCTGACAGCTAAAACGGCCTCGGAGTAACCCCTACCGTGACTGCGGAGGGAGCGGCCGTAGTGCGTGTGTGCGTGCTTGCTTGCCACAGAACGAACGATCCGAGTCCCAAGGGAAAGAGAACACTCGAGGGGTTCGCCGATCCATCTGGTCCGGTCAATCGTCCAATTTTTTACTTCCGCAGCACCGTAGTCCCGCCGGTGTCGGCTCAACCACGCCACGTTTGTCGGTTCGAATAAAATCAAAGCGCGCGGGGGGTTGCGATCGCACGGATCGTTGATGGGGTGTCGATGCAATGCGCTGTGCATGCCCTGCGTTGGGGGGAGGGAGCTGTATTCGATTATAATCTGATGCGCTTCGGAGGGGGTTATGTTCGGAGTTTGCGTGCGCCCAGCAGGGTGAAATCATGGTCGACTGTTCATGACATGACAAGCCATGGCGCAAGGGCGAGTCGGAGTCGGCACTACAAGTTGGTTGGATGGTCGTATTTTGTGTTTCCCTCTTTTCTATTTGGGCATCAGAGCAAATGGACTAGAGAAGGACGTGTATAGGCCAGTCCTCATCAAAATTCCAAGAGTGTGTTCGAGTGGATATTCTACAACAAGTGGTGAAATGAAAATACCTTTAGCCTAAATAATTAAAAACCGAGGATACGCTGTGAACTCCAATGAAACAACAACGAGACACAAACATGAGATATACAGATGCGGCTCGCTTATAACATGTGGCTTTTATAATCAGGGTTTTCGCACGCACGCTACGCCTTCATGATCCTACCAGCTCGGATTTATCGATCTCCAACGGCGTCGACCCGACGGGCAGACCCGTACCGCCCGCGCTACATGGGGGCTGAAGCACGGCCTGTCCGGCCATGTCGCCGAGCACGGGAGCGCCATCGGATCCGGGAGCGATCTTGAGCATCTCGCGGACGAAGGACGAGCCCCAGAACGCGGCGTTGTACTTGTCCACGTACTTGAACAGCTTCCGGTGATTCTCCGCCCGCACCTCGGCGGGCATCGAGACCGCTTCGTGGATCGCGTCCGCGACTTGCTGGCTGTCCCACGGGTTGACGACGATCGAGCCGTTCAGCGATTGCGCCGCGCCCGCAAACTCGGAGAGGATCATCACGCCTTGGCGGGCTTGTTGGCAAGCGATGTACTCATACGACACCTGATTTTTTTTTCTCCATGTAAGAGTGTGGGTGCGAGCGAGGAACAGCGGGCGAATGGAAAATCGACGTTACTCACCAGGTTCATGCCGTCGCGCGTACTGGTCACCAAGCAGACATCGCTGACCGCGTACAGCGCGCACAGTTCATCAAATGGCAAGCTCTTATGCATAAAGTGTATCGGCATAAACTCGACAGTGCCGAAACGTCCATTGATACGACCGACGAGCTCGTTGACTGTTGCGCGCAAATTCTGGTACTCCTCGACGTCCTGTCGAGAGGGCACGGCGAGCTGCACAAGGACAACCTTTCCGATCCATTCTGGGTGCTGAGTGAGGAAGAGCTCAAGTGCATGGAGCTTCTGAGGAACGCCCTTGATATAGTCAAGCCGGTCGACGCCGACGATGACTTTCACGCCGTTAAAGCGTTGCTCAAGGGCAACGATACGCTTCTGAACGGACTCTTTCTCCAGGTTCTATGGGTGCAAAGAATGCCAATTAGCTTGACGCAGGGAAGAACAGAGCAAAAGAAGATACGCGCCCTTGTGAACGAGGTTGGGTCAATTCCAATCGGGAAGGTTCCGACGTGCGCAAGCCGGCCCTCGAATTCGACGCCGTTGGGCATGGTGGGAAGCGAGAGAATGCGAGTGCACGACGAGAGGAAGTGACGCGCGTAATCATAGGTATGAAAGCCGAGTAGATCGGAATAGAGCACGCCGAGAAGAATTTCGCGACGAACTGGCAGGATCCTGAACGCAACGAGTCAGAAAATAAATTGAAGAAAGACAAGGGCACGCGTCATTCGATGGAGCGGCGCCTCCACGGGCGCCTATACGGTGGTCAGGCAAAGACAAAAAAATACAGACCTGTAAATCTCGCTAGAGGGGAATGGGGTATGCAGGAAGAAGCCAATCTTGACGCCCCTTACCGTTTCGCGTCCGCTGATGGGGTACTCTTCCGACTCGACACCGTCCGTGATATTCGCGAGCTCGTTGGCCGTGAATTCGTGCGTGAGCTCCGGGCCAGTGACGAGGCCGCGAAGCAACATTGGGAGGAGCATGAGGTGGTAATCCTGGACCCAAACCATGGAGTTTTCGCGAACCTGCTGTCTGACGACCTCGGCGAAGCGCATGTTGGCGATGCGGTAGGCAAGCCAGTTCTCCTCGTCGAAATTCATTTCGCCCGGGTGGTAATGGAAGAGGGGCCAGAGTATGGAATTAGAAAAGCCGTTGTAGTGGCGGTCGGCGACGTCGTCATCGAGGTATACTGCCTGACAAGAGTACTCCTCCATGAGACGCTTGTCGACTATGGGCCTGTCCTTGGGCGGGATATAGAAACCCGTCCAACCGATCCAAGTGAAGCTCATAGACTTCTTCGTGCCGGAGAGGGCGGAGACGAGGCCGCCGGAGGACATTTTGAAGTGGTATTCGCCCTGGGCATCCTTTGTGATGGTAACTGGAAGACGATTGGAGACGACGATGAGATGCTGTTCTGGAGGTGATTCGGGACTGGGGGAGGCGGGATGAGAAGGAGAGTGTTCAACTGGTTGTGTAGACATGATGAATGAAGGGGTGAATGAGGATGAATGGACAGGAAAGATGCGAGGTGGATTAAGTAGTTGCGCTGGCAGAAGGTTATCGGATCTGAAGAGTTGGTGAACAGGACAGGGCAGATTGAGCCATGGGATTTTCAGATGGAGCTGTGGTTAACGTTAATCGTCATTGATTATGCGCGTGCACGCTCTCGTTCACTCGTGCTCCCGCCGCACCTCGCTCTCGTCTTGAAAGCTGTAATAAAGCTCCTTGCGGTCCATAACAACAAAGACCGCGACCGCCCATGGGTTCACAACTGGCCGTGTCTCTAACAAATCCCGTTCCGACGAAGATCCGCTCAATTCCGTTCGACAATCCAAATCGGGCACAACCTCACGGGATCTCTTCACGCTGCTGGCACTCTCATTCCGGCAGATCTCTCGACCTTTCTCAATCCCAGTTATCGTTCTGATCACGAAAATAGCCGGTATATATTTTCAGAGACAGCGAGCAGTGAAAGTACATAGCTGATGTAGCCCATCAGTCAAAGAGACCGAAGCCCTGTTATTAACAAAATTCAGCGCCAAATAGGCAACAAAACACGGCTAAGAGAGACTGACCATGTCGTCATCCGACTCATCCTTTTCTTCCTCCTTCTCCTCAGTAGCAGCAGCACCGCCCGCGTCAGCTGCGGCGGCAACAGGAGCAGCAGCAACAGCGAATGCTTCTGGATTCGCCAGATATTCTTTGACCTGGAAGAAGGTTTAGGAGCGTCGGGAGGAATTAACGTTGACTAATTACCTTCTCTGCACCCTCGAATGTATAATTCGTCTCGATCGCAATTGCGAGCAAGTTCTTGTAAGTGTTGACGAGAGAGTGCGTAACCGACACGATCGTCGGATAGTTGAGGGCCAGCGAGATGGCAGCTACCGTCGTAATACCAGTCAAGAACCGACTGACGAGCTCGTCCGTGGATACGTCAAGAACATCAGGAGTGAACACGTTCCCCTGGTCATAGATCTGCACGACCGACATTCCGTATGTGAACGGCGAGATGTTGAGCATGTTGAGCAGTGCCGCCTCGGACGGTCCCACTCGTGTGCCGGCTACAACGACCTTGACGTCCGATACGATTTCAATGGTACCACGCGCAATCTTGGTCGGAACACCGAGTGCTTGGAAGAAGGATGTCTTTCCTGGTTCCATACCCGTGTTGCCGGCCGGCACATGGACATCCCTGGGTGCCAAGGCTCCTGCGCGTGCGGGGGCAGCGACCTTGTTGGCTGTGATGATTTCTCGGATCTCGCTAAGGTCGCTATTGGTAAACACGAAGCCAATGTTGCCACGGACGTGCGGAAGGAGACGTTCTAGTTGCGGGTAGTCGGCGATAATGGAGCGAAGAGCACGTCGGACCATAGTATTTTTGCCCATCAGGACGACACCCTTCTTGCGAAGGGCGACGCGAATCTGGTGCATCTGGTTGGAACCAACGTTGTCAACATTGACAATGAAGATGGAGGCTAGAAATGGATTAGCACATAACTGCAGAGTAGACGATGAGACGCGTACGGTGTTTGATAATGAGCTGCTTCAGCTTTTCAAAATAGAGCTCCTTCTGAGCACGAGTAGCACCCATATTTTATGTTACGTAGTGATTCACTTGGATGCTTCACCGTGGCCTCTCAGACAATGCATCTGGGTGCGAGCAGAAACGACGACTCACTAAGGTGGGGCTCTATGAATACAGAAATGCAATGGGTCAAGATACCAAATGCCTCCCTATTGACCTCTGCAACGTATATGCGCCATCTTTAGTAGCTAGATACTTTTCAAGGAGCAGATAAAGGCAAAAGACAAACCTGAGTGCCAATGGATATTTCAAGGCAGCTGGCTGTGAGGGTGGGTGTGTCGGAAAGAGCTGGTCGATTTGTCTATCAGTTGATGTACAATGATTAGAGTTAAGGTTTGACACCCGGTAAATACCGTACTTGCATCTCCGCTCAGCTGTGGTCGGTGGTTGGACAGAGTCAACAAGTACGTCGAGTCTTTGGCCGCACGTTCGTTATTCCCTTGGACGCGCATCAAGTCGCGATGGAATGTTGCGATGTTGTCTTTCACGACTCCTCAGACCGAGTCGCGTACTCCGGCTCTTGTGCGTATCTCGTCTTGCCTGCTATTTCGTCCGCAATGTTCATAGCTTCGTAGCACCAACACCACGATTTCTAACCATGTCCGAGAGACATCGTCCGGGGGTTTCAGTGCCATAACACTACCAGAGGACAATACTCCACCGGCCACCCTAGAATGTGGCTTAACGTCCCAAACATTGGAATCCCTACCCTCTACTACTGTTCCTGCAATCCGGATCCTTTGTCGCGTGTTCTCATCCTCAAATCTTGCACGACAGGCACCAGAGATATACTCTCCACGCGTTCTCCGTGAGCTCTACCTTGGCGCGCGCACAAGAGGGATGTTGGGCGACTTTAGCGGTCCACAATTTAGCGCTATGATAGCCCTCTTTGGTACACTTTCTGTCCAAAACCCTTCAAGTCAATTCAAAAGCCCGCTTGCTCAGCACGTGGCCAAAAGGGATCCTCGAGCCTGGTGGGCCCTCATATTCCAGATGGTTCGAGATAAACAGCGAGTTACGGGGATCCTCAAGGACTGTGATTTATATTGGTTGATGAGAGCAAAGGCCTGGAAAGCTTCTCTGGATGATTTGAATGTGTATGCTGGCGATGGCGGTGGGTTTCCTATCTATCTTGCGAGAGTTAGGCTAATAAATATCTGGATTCAGACGCCGTTCTGATGGCTGCACGGGAGCAGTACCTCACCATAGATGTCGACTCCTGTTCTCAGGACAGTCATGTGCCGTATCTGAAAGCTTTGCTTTCTTTGAAGAAACAGGATGCAGTGATGGAAGCTGTAGCGTGGCTTTGCTACGTGATGAAACGGGACATTCACTGCACACCCCGCTTGCTCGGGGTCTTCTGGAATGCCGTGTTGAATACAGACAAAGCCCTGTCAGACTGCTTCAAGGAGAAGATCATGGACGTCATATCGCAGCGCCTCACCTTGCCCGTCGATTTCTCAGAGGAAGCCCGCGCCCGCTTTACCTCTCTACCCCCAGAACCAGAGGCGGATACTCCAGAGGAGCACCCTTCCTTTTGTCTCACGTCATCAGACTTGGCGCATCAAGTTGTACGCATACTCTTTCCACGCGTTACCCCTTCACTATCCGGCACTGCCTCCCAACTTGCAATCCAGGAATGGGCTCACGCTGAGACTCAGCGCATGTTTGAACCATCCGCGCGGATAGAATATCGCTGGCAGAACCTTGTGTACCTGGCCCTTGCCAACACGTGTTCTTCATCATACACCCTATCCACCGTGCCCACCCTCCAGACCATCGATAAACATCGGCCGTCGGCTGTAGACTTTAGGCTCGTCGCATCCATCGCCCTTGTCGAGAGGGTCACCAATGCATGCGGCATCTCGTCTGACTTACACAGCCTCATTCGTGCATTGTGGACAGCCTGGGTCGACATTGCAAACAACGACACTCAAGCACACCGTGCACTCGTGCGCCCCCTTTTGGGAACCTTTTTTCGCCTTGCGACACGAGCACGCGACGCGTCGCTCGTAACCTCCTGTGTTCGTCTTGCCTCTGTTGGATTTTGGCAATTTGATCTTGGGGACGATGCTGCTCGCAGACAGGCGCAATTACTCGCGGTTGAGTATTTGACTGCCGCTGTCGTTTCGGGCGACACCCTTTGGGAGCGGATCGTCACGGAACTCCCACCACATATCGTATTTCCGCAATGGCAACCTATGTTACTCTCAAAAACCGTTCTTCGTATCGTTCGCGTGGATGCACAGCGTGCAGTGGACGTATTTCACTTATGGCGGCGCTACCTGCCTGTACCGGACCTTTCCGCGTCACTGGGCTTAATGCTCGTCCAAGAAGGTCGCGCGGACCTCGCAACACCAATGCTTTCCAATGTCAAATTCACTGGGCCCTTCCTCGGAACGATACTTCACCCACTTGCGAAACAGGGGAACTGGTACATCGATTTAGAGCTTGCAAGCATCCTCGCGAAGGCGCTGCTCGCCGTATGCAATTCCGAGGTACTTCCACAAACAACTTCCGCCCGTCGAAACGTGTCGTGGTTACTAGTTGCACTTGCGTGTTCGGGGCAAGCACCAGCCACTATCTCGACCTTCAAGACTGTGTATATGCGCGACCCCAAATTCTTCAACACCAGCGTCATACACACCATCCTTCGTACGCTACTTCATCATAGACAGTTCAGCGGAGCAGCAGAAATTGCAAAGCTTTTCCCGCACAAGCGTTGGCGGCGGTTTGTACTGCTCGGCCTCGCGCAGAGGGGCGGAGCTCCGCGAGTAGAGAAACAACTCGGCGGGTCGGTCCGGCCTAGGTGCCTATCCGATGCCGATGTGGTTGTGCGCGGGGGATCGGGCCGGCGTCATCGCACTGTGGATGTCCTACGCCTCTGGGTCACGCGGCACACTTCGCTCAATGTGCGCAATAGCCTGAAAGTGCTCGCGCGTGCACAAGGAATAGCACTAGCACAGCGTGTTTTTAGTAGGGTGCGCGAGCTGCACGACGAGGGGACGCAGACTGCGCTGGGAAACGTTATTCTTGACGCTCACGTCGTGCATACCAAGTTACGCAGTGCCCGGCATCTGGATGGTGTGCTACGTGCGCTGCACCTGCTCATTCAGGAGCACGGCTTCGTACCCGATCGTGTAACGACAAACATCATTGTCAAGGCCGCTCTGCGGTGGCCTACCGTGCTCGACGCGGCACACGCGCGTCGACTGTTCGATTATTTCGTGTGGAGAGGGTATCCCAGGGAGGGCGCGGGAGTGCCTTTCGGGTCTAGCGACGCGGCGATGAGGGAATTGGCGGTGGTGCTTGGCACTCCGATCCCGATGCCCAAGTCCAAGATGTCGTTCGCACGGCACGTCAAGCCACTTTACAAGATGTTCATCAAGGCACTCTATCTGCGGAAGGACGTGGCTGGTGCGAGGACGGTCGTGGGAATTTTGAAGGAGGTAGAGAGGATGGAGGCGGAAGGAATCGCGATCAAGAAGAGGGAGAGACACGGGAAGACCGTAACGGTGCGTAAAGCGGTATCATAGCGTGGGCTACAGAATACAGTAGAGTGTGCAGTAGTCTGTCTTTACCTGGGTGCGTTGATGGATCTTTATGGCAGTAACCTTCTGACTAGCGTTCTTGTGCCAATCATCGCCATCCGAGCTTGAACATTACTGTGTGGTCGTATTTTGGTGGAGCTGGTTGCGCGTCCACGTGACAGAAGTCATAGCCCTCTGCAACTCAACCTGAATCTCATAATAATGTTCGGCCCATCCGACGCGCCAGAACGGATCAACAAGGTTAGCAAAAGTATGTTTTCGTCAATACTCTCTGACCTCCCCCCTTCAGCGCAAGCTCGACGACGCTCTACAGAGTTTGGACGAGGCGATGGGTTCGCAACAACACACAGGAGAACGGCCCACCAAGCGTCCCCATCTAGTTCATACTCTGTATTCTACCCTTGCCAAGTACGGCATCAAGACGGGACAGCCAGCATCGTCAGTCTCCTCGTTCACTCGAAAGCGACCCAACTCTAAACCATTCGCCGATTGAGCTACTGTAGGATGACCTTGAACAGCGGGAAAGCAGCAGATCTTTCCAAGGCTCCTCATCTTGCCGCCATCCTCGCAAGAACCGCCGCGAAAACACGCAAGGCGCTGCCTGCCAAGTTTCGCCCGCCGACGCCGCTCAGCTCCGGCACCACGGCGTCATACGAATACCGCCCTTCGTCCACGCAGAGTCTGCTCGAGCGCCTCGCGACGTACAAGCTCAACACGTACGCCAACAAACCGCCCGCGATCGATGCGCTTGCCGCTGCCAAGTGTGGCTGGGTGAACGACGGAAAGGATAGGCTGGTTTGTGGGATCTGCAGGGCAGCGTGGGTGCTTGCCGGACGGGAAAGGATGAATCGCGATGCTGGTACGCCCAGGAACAATTAACCGCGGGTGAAAAGCGAATTCGGGCTTATCTCCCGTCGCCTTTTCGTAGCAAACGCTCTCGTGGAGAAGCAGCGCATACAATTGGTGGATATGCACAAGGACGGGTGCCCGTGGAAGAAGCGGCAGTGCGATGGTAGGTTTTGCGCCGCACACTGTATGGCCATGGACCGGAGTCTTCTGACGTCGCCCTAGCCGATGTGTATCGCATCCCTCTGGCATCCCCCGCTGTCATGGCAAAAGATATCAAGAGCCGAGCACGTTCCTTGGAAAGTGTTCTAGAAAGCGTTGAGATCAAGCACCCCCTGGTACAGGTGACTCCCCCGTGCAGGGTTCCTTATCTGATTGCTTTCGTGTTAGTCCTCGACGCAAGTCAAGAACCTTTTGGAGATCATTTTTTCCGTCGAAGCCGAAGCTCCTATCAGAGAACAAGCAGGGTCAGAGAACGCGGGCGAAGGAGAACCACATATCACAAGATCGTCACCAACCCCAGAGCCGTCGTCCACTGCCATTCTCACGTCGATGTTCGGCTGGTCTCTTGCCCCTGCGCCCCCCTCCCTCCCATCCATGACTGCTTCTCCTTCTTGGTCCCGCGCCTCTTCTGTTGCCCCACAAGAAACTCCCAGTGCGTCATTGTCTATCCCTCAGACACCGAGACGGCTGTCGGGAATCGGTAGCCCAAGTCAGATCAAGACACCTCGCCGCGTAACACCGTCCGATATACCTATCCCTGGCAGTCCGAGGAGTAGTGTAGTTCTTGAACGGCGGAGAGACACTTCGCTTTTGTACTGCACCCTGTGTCATAGGCGACTCGGTCTTTGGTCGGTCGGCCCGGCTCCTCGCGCAAGTCACCCGGCGGACGATACAGGTTCAGCCCCACCCCCAAAGGCGCGCCAAATTGATTTACTCAGAGAACATCGACCGTACTGCCCGTACGTCGTGCGTTCAACGACGATCCCTTCCCTGCCTGTTGGGCCAACCAACGCCCAGCATTCAAGGGTACCATCTTCCACACCATCGTTTACATCATTCTTGTCCTCCACGTCGAGCGCATCAAATGCGCAGGTTGACGGCCAAAAGCCCGGCGCAGTGGAGGGATGGCGCGCTGTGTTGATGGTTGTGTTGAGGTATCGTATGGGCCAGTGGCAACGTCGAAAAGTGTCCAAGGGTGTAACAGAGCACGCCGGCAGCGAGCCAGATACGACTCAAAATCAAAATCAACCGAGGGTAGGAACACCCGAACCATCTCCTGAGATTGGCGAAGAGTCCTGGGTCGAGATCGACCCTGTCGAGGCGATGGTCGAGGGAGTGAAAAGCAGAGGGGTGCGTTCTTCTGTTAACCGCGAGACACGCAACACCGATGAACCTGACGTTATACTACAGGGCACAGATTTGCTCAGGTATGTGAAAGGACTGCTAGGCTAGTCGACGCAGTGCTGTATCATATATGCTGTACTACAGTAGAGCAGATTTGGAAATGAGCATTGGCGCTTAATATCTGACAATTTGACGTGTTGATGAAATCATGTTGATGAAAATTATATCCTAACAACCATCACCGTCTCATCCGTCCTCGGCTTCTCTATCTCTCTTTTTTTTCACTCTTTTCTCTCCATAATCAATTAGAACAACGTCGGTTTCGCTTCATGGCACCTTCCCAGCATTATACCCGTCTCTCTAATCCACGAGCGAGCCTGCATGCAGACCGTGAAATGGACGCCGCATTCGACGACGATTACAAGGATGACGATCACGACGAGACGGTACCTCTCACCCTCCATCCACCGCCGACCCCCGTATCGACGGGCCATCATTCACCGCTGCCACCACCACCACTGCATGGCAGCGTCGACGCCTCCTCGACGCCGACTACGGCTGCGTACGACTTTGAGCGAGACTACGACTGCCCTCCGCCCGGCTCTCCCCCCTCGCTCGCCTTCTCCAACGATTACGGCAACTCGAACGGCTTACTCCCCACATCCCCCGTCGTCCGCTCGCCGCCACAGCAGTGGTCGATGTCGCTAATCCACAGGATGTTCGGCTCGTTTTTGCCGCAGTCGTACCAACGCGTGCCCGGCCGCGGCGATGGCCGTCCGCGCGGCGGGGGCACCGACAACGATGGCGTCTTCGCAAACGTAACGGCGAAGCCCACGCCGCCGATATCGATACGGGTCGAGAGCGGGGACGTCCACATCGTGCCCGAGGAGACGCAAGAGGAAGCGCCCCCGGTACGTTCAGTTCGCTACCCTTCTTTTGCCCGAGCTGAGGGCATCTAACCCGGCCTCCTTATCTCCTTCCATCATCGGCACGCAATTCAGTCATACATGGCAGCGTCGGCAGATGCTGCCCCTTCATACTGGGAGACCATCGTACATGCCCCGGCGGGGCTGGACCTCAACGGGGACATGCTCATCGACGAGCTGCCCACGGGCTCGGTGCTCGTATTCGTGCTCACCACCCTCATCTCCTGGTTCTTCCAGCTGCCCGGCTTCGTACTCACGTATCTCCTACATGGCACACACGCCGGCCGCTTCGGTTCGCAGGCCGGCCTTGCCCTCACGCTCATCCAGTGGGGACTCGGCACGACGGTCATGGGCGCGTTTCCTACGTCGGACGACCCACCACCGCCGCCGCCACCACTACCGTCTGAGCCCGGCTTTGGCTCGGCGGTTCCCGGAGCGGGCAGTCAGCCAGAAAGTGCGCATCCCGTCGGAGGGACGTCCCAGGGCGGAATGATGGGAAACGTGACAATGATGGACGACGGTGGCTCGACGTTCGGGGATCTCATGCAAGGGCCGTATACGGGACACGAATGGATATCTTTCCTTCTCATGACAATCGGTTCGTCCTCCTTTCATGACCGCTTTTTGCTTTTTTGAAACTGACAAAGAGTTTTGTCATATCCGCAACACCGCGACAGGCTGGTTCTTGCTTCTCACGTCGATGATTGGCTATTTCCGCGTAAAGCGCTTCGAATTGTCGGTCCGCGCATCGCGTACGGTCCCGTCCTCGCTTTCAACCGAAGATATCCAGCGCGATGTCGAGTTGCGGAGGAATCTCGAGGACGTTTTCGGTATGAGCGTTGTGTTCGACTCGGAATCGGCTGCGGCCGCGGCCGCAAATCTCGCGCCACCGCATAGTCCAGACGCAATACTGCACTCGGGAGTCTTCAGAGCGATTGAAGAGGCGCGGCTCCAGAATGATCTGCGTGACGCCGGTTTGCTATAAACACCTGCAACACCTGTTGTCCATCATCGTGCTTATATTTAATATCTTGGGGATATGCTTTATATCTTGTGGACTCATACTTCACTGGGTGAATGTACTTATCGCTCCTTCACTTACTTATCTCGTAGCCTCGCGGAAGGTATCCTCTCGCTCTCTCCCGTTGTAAAATGATATGCCCGTTAATAAATTTGGGGGATTTGACGAATTTGTCTGCGAACCGAGAGTTGCCGGAACCCGAGCGTGACTTTTACCTAACAAACCCTTAGACCGGCTAGCCATCAACCATGTTTTTTCGGAGAACCCTCGACACGTTTGACATGGACATGTGGCGAGAAGCATTGCCACATGAGAGTAGCTGAACGCGACCACCTAGGCCCGCAGCGTGTCATTTGTGAATCAGCGATGTTCTGGAATTTCCTCCCCCCCCTCCACTCCTCACCGTCTATCTCCAAGAAGACGATGATCCGCAGCCATGGCACAGGGGGCCCCATCCTTTGCAAAGGAAGGTCGAGGCCGTGGACGGTGGGGTAGACACGAGACGGGCGAACGAGCAGTCCTCATCAGACATCGACATCGAGAAGCAGAAGACTGCGTGGGGCAAATCAGAATGGGATGGACCTTCCCAAGGTGTCACGAAAGAAATAGGGTCGTTCGCACAGACACTTTATGTTTTGACGAAGGTCACCCTAAATCGGGCCACCTCTGCTAACACGCCGCTGTTGAACCTACTTGTTGTTGCGTGCAGGTCGGGCGTCAGACCTCGCTGAATTTCTGATAGATGGAAGGTTCGGCGTCCCGAGTGAGAAGAAAAAATCGTGTGGCTTTGTCTTGTCGAGTGTGAAAAAGTACGCTCGCGGTGTAATGTAGCACGACCGTGGCGTGACGTTGCACCCGAAGGGTGGGCACGGGTGAGTCGACGTAACGTCGTACATGGTCAATTTCGAGGACCTCAGCATCAGGACAGGACCCTTGACTTCAAGAAGCTGGAGCCGATCACGAGGGGTTCAAAGTCATAGAGCGCGACGGGGGGAGAAGACAGAATCTACCCTGGCGCATGCCTCGACGCCTTGAGTCCGAGTCAATGCTGTGAACCACAGAACAAAATAACCGAGCGTGATTCCGATTTAGGGGTTCTGTCCGTGCAAGGGACTCTGCTGAGAAGATGAAGAGAAGAGAGAGGCACAGGGACTGCGGCAGACAGGGTCACTAGATTCATGCGCCGCGCGCTCCACGACTGAATACCGGAGTAAAAAAGAATGCGACGTACGGCGTAATAGGTCCCCCTAAGTACGCGAAGTGTGACTATGGCGGCGAACCCTTTGACGCATTTCACAATCGTGAACATCGCTGCCCCATGCCGTGGCTAATGAGAATCAAGACGTCAAAGGAATCCTCATCCGCCAATAATCCGAGTCTCCATCGCCTTCCCTCCCCCCCGGTCTGCCC